>Ga0315902_10009521_pt1 | contig 12986 bp, 10 predicted proteins | sample LakEriMetagenome_9_FD_203523 | JGI IMG/M metagenome (GOLD analysis project Ga0315902, IMG submission 203523) | Freshwater fungal communities from buoy surface, Lake Erie, Ohio, United States - Buoy 12 MA117 | ecosystem: Environmental > Aquatic > Freshwater > Lake > Lake biofilm | place: USA... | reverse complement strand
TAGAAGGCGTGCTCGGCCACCGGCATGAGTTCCACGTGCGTGAAGCCGGTGGTGCGCAGGTAGTCGATCAGCGGCTCGGCCAGTTCGCGGTAGCCCAGCGACTCGGTCGCCGACTTCTTCCGCCACGAGCCGACATGCAGCTCGTAGATGCTCATGGGCGAGCGCAGCGGGTTGGACTGGCGGCGGCGCTCCATCCACGCCCCGTCGGTCCAGGCGAAGCGTCGGACATCCGACACCACGGCGGCCCTCTGCGGGGGCAATTCATAGGCCGACCCCATGGGGTCGGTGTTGACCTTCAGGCGGCCCCGGGCGTCGAGCATCTCGAACTGGTACAAGGCCCCCTCGCGCACCCCGGGGATGAAGATCTCCCACACCCCGCTGGAGCCGAGCTGGCGCATGGCGTGGCGACGACCGTCCCACCCGTTGAAGTCGCCCACCACGGACACGCGCCGGGCACTCGGGGCCCAGACCGAGAAGGCCACGCCGGCAACCCCGTCCAGGGTCAGCATCCGCGCACCCAGGGCCTCGTAGAGCCGGAGGTGATTGCCCTCGCCGAAGAGGTGCAGGTCATTGTCCGACACCGTGGGCCAGAACGAGTAGGGATCGCGCCCCTGCGACACCGAGCCGTCGGCCCACTGGATGCGCAGGTCGTACGCGTAGACCTGGGAGGTGGACCGTTGGATGCCCTCGAAGACCTCCGTGGCATCGAGCCGCAGCAAGTCGAAGGTCGGCTGGGACCGGTCGTGCACCGGCACGACCTGCACCGCCACTGCGCCCGGGATCATCGCCCGGCCCACCAGGCCGGTGCCGTCCCCCAGCGGGTGCAAGCCGAGCAGGGTGTGGGGTGAGCGATGGATCAGGCGCGTCAGGCTGTCCAGTTCCGACGGCGTCAACAACATGGCCCCGAGTAAAGCCCGCATGCCCGGCGCGAGGAATGCCAAACTCCACGGAATGCCCTCCCGGAAAACCCTACCCCCACGCCGGGAAACGAGCGACAGGCTTGTCGCGGGAACACGTTCGAGGAGGGCCGGATCGGTTGCCAACGGGTCGAAGAAGCCGGACGATCGGGATATGTCGCAGACGGTTCGCCTGACGGGCCTGGTGGTGTACCCGGTGAAATCCGCGCGGGGCATCGCGCTGACGGAGGCCTTGGTGACACCGCACGGATTGGCCCACGACCGGGAGTGGATGGTGGTCGATGAGGCCGGCCGGTTCATCACCCAGCGGCAGACGCCCCGGATGGCCCTGATCGAGACCGCCCTGACGGCGGACTCCATGGACCTGCGGGCACCCGGCATGGAAACGCTCACGATTCCCCGCTTCCGGCCGGCGGGCAGTCCGTTCGAACCCACGATCCCCGTCACCGTGTGGCGGCACGCGACCCAGGCCCTCGACGAGGGGGACCGGGCGGCCGCCTGGTTCAGCGAGTTCCTGGAACAACGTGCCCGGTTGGTCCGATGGGATCCCACGCGGCGACGCCTGAGTTCCAAGGAATGGACCGGCTCCCGGGAGGCCGAGAACTACTTCAGCGACGGCTACCCATTCCTCGTGGCCTCCGAGGAATCCCTGGTCGACCTCAACCACCGCATCGGCGGGGGCTCGAACCTCCCGATGGACCGGTTCCGCCCGAACCTCGTCATCGCCGGCGGGGGCGTGGGCTCCGAGGACCAAGGCACCACCCTCCGCTCCGACGCCGTCGAGTTCGCCCGGGTGAAACCCTGCATCCGCTGCGTGATGACCACCACCGACCAGCTAACCACCCGCCGCGGCCCGGAGCCCTTGCGCACCCTGGCCCGCTACCGCATGGACCCGCGCTTCGATTCCCCGCTTTTCGGCCACAACCTGATCCTCATCCGCGGCGCCGGGGCCACCCTGCGCGTGGGCGACACGCTCGAGACGTTCTGAGCCACCGCAGACGCTCGGAGCTTGCAGGCCGGGACCGAAGCCCGACCCTTCGCGGACTCCATGCACCGGTTCTGCAGATTTTTCATCCTGGGCCTGATCTGGGCGTCCGTCGGCATCGGCTCGTCGTCCGCCCAGACGCGATCAAGCCCCCTCCAACCCGCCCACGTGCCGCTGGGCCGCGATGACACCCTGGTCTTCCACGGCAATTCGCTGGTCGAACGGCTGCTCGAGCACGGCGAGTTGCAGGCCTGGATCCACCTGGCCGACACGAACCGGCCGGTGCATTTTCGCAGCGTCGCCTGGACCGGAGACGAGGTCGGGCACCGTCTGCGGGCCGAGGGCTATGCCGACCACCTGAAGTCCCTGCTGGCCCTGTGGCCTGCGCGGGTGGTGGTGATGGGCTACGGGATGAACGAGGCCTTCGCCGGACCCAAGGGGCTGCCGGAGTTCCGCTCGCACCTGGAGGTGCTGCTGGGCCAACTCGAACGATTGCATCCCGGGGCCCAACTGGTCGTGCTGTCGCCCACGGCGGTGGAGGCGGGACATCCCGGGCCCAAGGCCGCCGACCGGAATGCCGACATCGCCCTTTATGCGCAGGCCCTCCGGGAGGCCGCGACCGCACACCGGGCGCAGTTCGTGGACCTGTTCGGCCCGAGCCGGGACGCCTTCATGAAGGCTCCGAAGCCGTTGACCACCGATGGGCTGCACCTGAACGACGCCGGCAACCGCCTCGTCGCCCGGATCGTCGCCGAGGCGATCGTCGGTGGCCCGGCGCTGGAGAGCATCCGCGCCGACCGCCTGAAGGAGGTCGCGGCCGCCTCGTCGCAACTGGCCGACTTCGTGGCCGAGGTCGTCCGGCCGAAGAACGGCATCCTGTACTACGGCCAGCGCAAACGGGCCGAGGAGCGCGAGGCGGAGATCCCCCTCTACCTGAAGCGCATCGAGAAGGCCGACGCCCTGGTGCAGCACCTCGCCACCAGCCCGGTCGCCCGCTTTGCCGACGCGCCTTTCATCGCCCTGGCCCCGCCGCCCGTGCCAGCCTCAGGCGGATCGACCCACAGCGTGGGGATCGTGAAGTCGCCCGCCGAGATGCAGGCCGGGTTCCAGGTCGCCCCCGGGTACGCGGTGAACCTCTTCGCCTCCGAGGAGCGATTCCCCGCCCTGCGCGCGCCGGTGCAAATCGCCTTCGACGCCCGCGGCCGACTCTGGGTGGTCACCATGCCGAGCTTCCCGCACACGCTGCCGGGCCAACCCCGCGAGGATCAGCTCGTGGTGCTCGAAGACACCAACCGCGACGGCCAGGCCGACACGCTCACCGTCTTCGCCTCCGGATTCGATGCACTGGATGGGGTCGCCTTCACTTCCGACGGGGTGCTGGTCTCGGAGCAATCCCGCCACTGGCTGCTGCAGGACACCGACGGCGACGGCCGCGCCGACCGGAAGACCGAGTGGCTCCGCGGTCTCGACCTCACCGACTCGCACCACGGCGGCATGATGGCCACCGATCCCACCGGCGCGGTCTGGTTCAGCGACGGGGTCTTCCACCGCTCCCAGTTCGAGACGCCGTTCGGCCCCGTGCGCGGCGTGGATTCCACCACCTACCGGCGGAATCCCCGCACCGGCCGCATCGATCCGGAATGGCAGAGCATCACGCCGAACCCCTGGAAGGTGACCTTCGACCGGACCGGCAACGTCTTCCAGATGTACGGCGACGGACTGGTCCTCGACGGGCTGCCGCTGACGTGGACGCCGCTGGGCATCTACCACCCCTTCGCCCATGCCCAGACCGTGGGCTACGGCAAGGGCAGCGCCGCGGCCAGCGTCTCGAGCCCGAATTTCCCGGACGAATACCAGCAGGGCATGGCCTCGGCCGCCTGCATCGGGCCCTACGTGGTGTCCCTCACCCGGTTCGACTTCAGCCAGGGCATGGTGCGGGGCGGCGGACGGCTGGACCTGGTCTCCTCCAAGAACGCGGCCTTCCGCCCGGTGGACGTGGAGTTCGGCATGGACGGGGCGCTCTATGTCTCGGACTTCAGCAGCGCCATCATCGGCCACGCCCAGCACCCGATGCGCGACGTGCGCTGGAACCATGACAAGGGCCGCATCTGGCGCATCGTCCACACCGCGCGGCCGGTGGTCCGCCAATGGCCGAAGATCGAGGGAACGCGGATCCCCGGCCTGCTCGACTTGCTCACCCACGGGCAGGACCTCGTCCGCAAGCACGCCCGCCTGGAGCTGCGCCGCCGTGGCCCCACCGTCCTGAAGGCGCTGGACCGCTGGGCGGCCGCCCATGCGAACAACGGCCAGGCGCTGCTCGAGGCCGTGTTCGTGGCCGAGAGTTTTGGCGACGTCCGGCCGGCGTGGCTGGACTCCCTGCGCATGGATCCATCGCCCCTGCACCGCGCCGCCGCCGTGCGCCTGACGCGCTATCAGGCCGACCGGCTCGTCGGAGTGAGCGACGTGCTGCAGACGGCCGCCGCCGACCCGCACCCCCGGGTGCAGATGGAGGTGGTGGACGCGGTGGCCCACCTGCGCCCGACGATGCCCGAGGTCGAGCGCGCCCTCGGGAGCCTCCCGCAGGCCGAGCCCCATGCCGACGTGATGCGCATGGTCGCCGACCTTCGCCATGGCACCCAGCCGGCTCGCGGTCGCAGCGTGCCGGTGCTGGAGATCGCCCCCGACACCCGGCTGCGGCACTGGCAATGGCTCGGGGCCCAGGGATCGTCCGAGCCGCGCGCCTGGGATGCGGGGTCGCCGGACGGCTCGCGCACCGGGGCTGGCCTCTACCGGACCTTCGTCCGCAGCGAGGTCGCCCAGCCGGCGACCCTGTCGGTGAAGCACGGCTTCCTGGACATCACCGTCAACGGCGTCCAGCGGCTCTCGCACGATTCGCAGTGGAGCAGCGAGCAGCAGGTGCAGCTCGACCTGCAACCCGGCGTCAACCGCATCGAGGTGGCCTTCCGCAACCTCGGTGGCCGCCCTCCCGGTGTCTTCCTGTGCGATGCACTCGGTGGGCCGCTGACACGGGTCCAACTCGCAGGCGACGCCGCGACCCTGGGCCAGCTGGCGCAGGCATGGGACGCGGTGGAACGCAGCTCCGGCCCGCTGCTGCGGGTGCAGGCGGCCGCCGGCCTGCGCTTCGTGCCCCGAGAACTGCGCGTGGCGGCCGGCTCGCCGGTGCGGCTGGTCTTCGAGAACCCCGACCTCATGACGCACAACCTGGTGATCGTGGCCGCCGGGGCGGCCGACGAGGTCGGAGCGCTGGCCGACCGGCTGGCCGCCGACCCGCAGGGCATGGCCAAGGGTTACCTGCCCGTGTCGCCGAAGGTGCTCCACGCCACGCCGCTGGTGACTCCCCAGGGCCGCGCCGAGCTGACCTTCACCGCCCCGAAGACCCCGGGACGCTATCCCTTCCTCTGCACCTTCCCCGGCCACTGGCGCCTCATGCGCGGCGAGCTGATCGTGGAGTGAGATTCACGGTCCGCGGACTGCGGTCCTCAGGACCATCGCTCAGGCCTCCTCAGCGGGAGGACCGGGATCCGATTTCCTTGCGGGGCTTCCACACTTCGCACAGGGGCCGAGGCGCACGCTGCCAGCCTGGGGGCAATGTCTCGCCCGCCAACCGGTAGAGGCGCTCCGGACTTCCGGCCTTTTGGCACTCGTACAGGGCGACGGTGCCGAGGCGCGGCGGAACCCGGGTCGCCGAGGCTTCTCGCCAGAGTTCCAGCGGGCCGGAGGCCGAGTCGTCTTCGAGCCTCCACGAGCCCATCCATCGATCCTTCCGGCGCTCGGCCGACAGGCGGTAACGGTCGTTGAGGTAGACCACGTGCAACTCGAGGCGACCACGCTGCACTCGCCCTTCGGTCAGGTGGGCGAACCGGTAATCGGTGCCGGGATCGAAGCGCGCCGAAACCGCCGCACCGTCGACCGAAAGTTCCAACGCGAACCGGTGACGCGACCGATCCTCGCGCACGGCCAACGCCTCCCATCGACCCGAGACCGCAGCGGCATCGGACTGTCCGCGCGGCGGCCATGCGAAAAAGACGGGGTCGCTGAAACTTTCCTGCCCCTTGCCCGGGATCCGGCGCAACTCGGTGCGCCCATGGGTTTCGACGGCAAAGATCGGCACCAGTCCCGGAGGTGCCATCTTGCCTGTCACGGCGCGGAAGGCGACCGGCCGGTTGCTGGCGGCCTCCCTCACCGGCGGACGATCGGATGCCGACGCGACCTCGAACCCCGTGAGGGGAGCCACGGGCACCTCGGCCCTCGACAACTCCGCGTTCACCATCCCACCGAAACCCAACAAGGCGACCAAAGCCCAGGACCTTCCGGGATGCCGGCTTCCACCCGCGGGGCGTCGGCGCTCAATCATCGATCGATTGGCCGACCAATTGGCGGAACTTCCAACCGGTGTTGTCGTCGCCGCCTTGGGTCTGCTTCATGAGCACGCCGAGGATCCGCTCCTTGGGGTCCGCGAAGTACTGCGTGTTGAAGTACCCACCCCAGTCGAAGGTGCCCGCGCTGCCCTCGCCACCCCGGGCCTGTCCCTGCTCCGTCACCACCCCGAAGGCCAGGCCATGGTGCTTGTCGCCACCGCCGAAGAGGTTCTTGGCCACCTGCTCGCGCATGATCATATCGATGGTCGTGCGGCTGAGGAACCGCTTCCCGCCCAGCTCGCCCCCGTTGAGGTACATCTGCAGGAAGGTCGCGTAATCGAGCGCCGTGCTGCACAGGCCAGCGCCCCCCGAGAAGAACGACTTGGCGCCCGAGATCGGATAGTTCGGATCGTAGAAGGTCACCGGGTAGCGCACCCACTTGCCGCCCTCGGGCTTCTGGACGGCCACCAGCCGACCGGCCTTCTCGGCCGGCAGGTAGAAGCCCGTGTCCTTCATGCCCAGCGGCCCGAAGAGCCGCTTCTGCAGGAACACATCGAAGGGCATGCCCGAGACCACCTCGATGAAATAACCCAGCACATCGAGCCCCTCGCTGTAGGTGAACTTCTCGCCCGGGTGGTGGTGCAGCGGCAGCTTGGCCAGGCGCAGCACGCTCTCGCGGATGGTCAAGGGCTCCGTGGTGAAGAGGTCCACCACGCCGGCCTTGGCGTAGAGCTTCTTGAAGCGGGCATCGCCGTCGATCACGCCGTAGCCGAGGCCCGAGGTGTGGGTGAGCAAATCGCGGATGGTGATCTCGCGCTTTGCGGGCTCGCCGGTCCAGCTGCCATCGGCCTCGTTGTAGGTCTTGAGCACCTGGGGCTTCTTGAACTCCGGGATCCAGTTCGACACCGGATCATCGAGCCGGAACCGCCCCTCCTCCCAGAGCATCATCACGGCGGTCGAGGTGATGGCCTTGGTCTGGGACGCGATGCGGAAGATGTCGTCGCGCTTGAGTGCCCGGCCGGCCTCGTTGTCGGCCATCCCAAAAGCCTTGTGGTAGACCACCTTGCCGTTGCGGGCCACCAGCGCCACCGCGCCCGGGATGCGCCCTTCCCGGACGGCCTGCTCGCAGATGGCATCGATCCGGGCGAGGCGCTCGGGCGACACCCCCGCCTTCTGCGGGGCCGCCTCGCGCAAGGCTGGCGATTGCCGCACCGAACCGGTCTGGGCCACTGCGGCCGGCGCGCAGGCCGCCACCGCCGACACGGCCAAGCCCAACACCACCGCACGGCCACCCGCGGCGAACACTTCGAAGATCGAGATCGGTTTCATGGAAGGATGAGGTAAATCAGGATGGCAGGTGGGGCCGGTGACGGTTGGTGGTGATTGATTCTCGGGAGTGCACGACGCTCCAACAAAGCCTCCCCAGAGTCACGCCCAACTGGAAAGGCGGCCGCCCGCAAACCACCGGACGACCGTTTCGTCACGCCCCCCGAGTCAGTCCGCCCACATCGCCCGTCCAGCCATTCTGGGACACTTCGAGCGTCACCAGACGTGCGGCTCAATCGACAGCAGCCGCTGGAGGGTCGACTCAGATACCCCCCCGTAAAACTCAACAAACGCTTGTCGCAGACTTTCCGTCATCCGTTGAAAAGAACCCTTTCGAAACTCAATGGACTCGGCAACCCGCTCGCGCTCCAGCGCAACCCAGACTGTATCCTTCCTTGGGTCTTCCGCTAGGGACTTCTCCAACTCGATCTCCTGCTTGAGGATGTCTTCAACCACCTCCCGATAACCCCACAAGATCCGTGTCACGCCCATGGCGCCAGAATAAAGCTTGGAAGACTTACGAACCGACGCTTCGTCGCTCAGAATCGATAGAATTTGAGCGTATTCCGGGTGATGCGTCAGCTCTCGGTTGAACTGATAGCGGGACGCGACTTCCCAGGCGTCAGACATCCAAAAACGATTGGTGCGATGTCCATCGCCTTCGGTCGAAGAGAATGTGATCGAATAACTCAACGAATCAAGATCGTCCTTCGACAGTCGGTCGATTTCCTTCAGCAATTCCGGCCGCCTGCCAATCAACGCCGTCACCATAATCAAGGAATCGAGGGTTTCTTGCGGAGTTCTTCTGAGAACATGCCGGCGATCCAAAACCCAGCACACCGAAAACACGCAAAACAAACAAATCCACAGCCAAGGTTTTTTCATCATGGGAGTTTTTTCGTCGCTTCGGGTGGGACGGGTGTTCCGGAGTTCGACAAAGACGCGGACACTGGACTCGTCGGGAGGATCAACGGTTTGGGAACGACCCAGATGTAGACCGAGTTCAACCGTTGGAAAACCGCCTCTGGAAGTGCCCCATACAACCGCTTCAAGCGATCCTGACATCGCCTCTGGTAATACCGTTGTTCCACACGCACCCGATCCCTCAGGACCGAACTGGAGTTGTCCGTCGTCGCAATGAGGGCCTTTTGGTGAGACACCACCTGGTGGGTATCCAACACCTTGAGCAGACTTCGCCGGATCACCTCTCGCCATTCCGCCCGGGCCACGAACACCTCATGAATCCCGCTGTATAGAAACCCCGATTCACGCGCCGGCGGAAATTCTTCCAAGATCGACTTGATCTCGTCCAAGCCTTTTTCCTGATCGACCCAAGTCAAGAACTCCTGCTTTGCCGCAGCCTCATACTCCGGGGACCCGAACCCACGGTCGGACCCAGGGAGTTCGAGCACCTGAACCGTCCTGCTCCCCGACGGAAAATTGTAGACATTGGATACCATGCCTGACGGGTACTCATCCGACTCCAACGACATCCTTCCCCAAATTCTATCCCCGATGGAAATCCTTCGACGAATAACGCCTCGAATCCCGTACACATGATTTGACAGAAGAGTCGTCGTGTCCTGCCCACCTCCCCATGGAACGCCACCCTTCGACGCCAATCGTTGCTCGCGCCAAATCCAACCTACCAACCCCACAGAGACGAGAATCAAGAGCATCCATGGAAGGACCCATTTTTTTACTTGCGGCTTATTTGTTCTCATCATCGTTGTCTTTTTGAAGCATCAAGAAGTTGAATTTACAAACACTGATTCCAGCGGAGATCAAAACCTTGAAGAGAGAGAGCACGCAAGTACAACTGCCAAAGAGCCAAATTAAAAACACTGATTCCCACCTTTGGAAAACCATTTCATTAAAATGTTTGTTGATACTCCACAGCCATCAGGCGTTGGAAAAGATCTTTTGGAAAATCTCCGTACAATTCCTTCAAAACGGCCCAACACTGCTCCTTATCCTCATTGATTATTCGCCAAAATCGCAGGCATTGTTCTTGGTGCCGTTCGTAATCCCGCTGTATTCTTGTCTCTGTAAAATCATTGACATTATTCAACCTCGTTTTCACCCTGCTTTCAAATCTTATCTCCGCGTCAATTGAGCGGTTCACTTCGTTACAAATGTTATAGAGAAGAAATTTTACACCATAGGCTCCTGTGAATAGCCGTGACGAATCCCGTGCAGGAGGGTACTCTCTGAGAATATCAAGAATCAGACTTTGCCCCGGTTCGAGAGCACAGTCATTTTGAAACTGTATTTTCGAAAAAAGCTCCCAGTCGTCTGTTCCAAAATGCTTATTTTTGCGGACAGAGGTGATTTGCACCCGAGTGCTATTAGTACCCGATTTAACTATGTTGGTAACAATCGTCACATTGGTTTCGAACCTGTCATTCCAATATTTGTCCATGGAATCACTTGATTGAGGATCGAATCCAAGAGGCTTATAAGTTTCTGTACCGCTCTGTAGTGCGTCGAACTTTTTCACATGCGTGATGTAACCGCTATCTATTGACATTTTAGACACCTGCTGATCAGGCAAAATTACCCGCGGTTTTATAAAATAAAAAACCGTGATTATTATTAAAATAAATCCAATAATGGCAGCAATTTTCTTCATTTCAATAATTTTTTAATCTTTTTCAAGGGCAAGCCGATCGCTTACAGGCTATTCAATGCAGCAGGATTCGAAAACACATGAATTGACATTAAACGATCAAAGCATGTGTCTGGAAACCTGCCAAACAACTTCTCTAAACGCGTTTTCCCATGTTGATAGTAGACTGCCTGCTCGAGGCGAGACTTATTGTATATAGTGTCAAATTCATAATCATTGTCGGCCAAGCCACCCAAACCATTCACGCCGTAAGACAAAATGCTTTTCTCTTTAAAACGCCGCTTGAGTTGCCTAATTTGTGCTCTGATAGTATATATCTCCCAGATACCACTATACAATTTTGATTCAGAGTCATCAATCCCGCACTCCGAGATAATTTCACGGAATTCAAGGAGCGCAGGCTCAATCGGAACACGATTTTCAAACGCATCTCGGGCTTTGGTTTCATATTCTTTTGTTCCCAGCAAGCTCGGGCTTAGGGGCCAAACAATCGATTGTGTAATAATGATTCCGGCCGGTAGAATAAATACATTGCTTAGTCGACCATCGGAAAACTCTGTGCAGTTGACCACTACTCCAGAAGCTGCGATATCACCCATCGAGGCTCTCCATTGCCTGCCTCCACCATTTCCATTTGTAGGACTATCCAATTTTTGAATCACGACCATGCTTGGCGATCTAGATTCCACAGTACGATTTTTAGAATAGGTTAGCAAACCTCGCACTGAGAAATACAGTGCCAACCCTACAATCCCCACGAGCACCAATAAGCCTGATCTCAACTTTGTCATAGCAGTCTCAAGGGTAACTATTTTTTGAACCCATTCAGGTTTTCACAATTGATTTGAAACGGTAGTAATTTTGCATCCAAACTGATCGCTTGTTTATTGGTTTATGGCCGTTTGTTGATTGGCTCGAAAATAAAACCGGCATTTTGTGTGTTTGCGCTTATGTTTACACGACCAAAAAGTGAATCGTATGGTAGCGCATTGATTACGCCCCCTGTTCTATCCATTTTTCTTATCGGTTTTTCCGTAGTAAAATATGCGGTAGTTTCAGGGTAGTATTCCCCGCAAGACATCTGCTGGTTTTTCCAATTTGAAGAGGTCAACCGAAAATGCCTATCGTTTCTCCACCACCATTCACCATTCTCCTTCGGAGTGTATTTCCATGTAATATTGTATGCGAAATTACTTTCTTCTATCGCCTCCCAATTGGCCTTCTCCATGTCGCACCTAAAAGACCGAACGGCGAGAAAATACTCTTTTGGAAGAGTACCGCTTTTAGAAGCTTCAGCTTCTAATTCTTCCAGAGATAAACCGGTCCCCAACATTGGCGCAAATTCGGATTTCGCATCTCTTTCATAATGGGAAACCATCCCGTCGAGCGTTCCAAATACTTCTCGAGCATACTCATACCTTACTGTAAAATCCCGCATATTTACTGTTGATTGTATTGAAGCAGTGGATTCGTAAAATGCGCCTTCGTAGTCGCGGAGAAAAAGATAGTCGAAAGACGCAAGCCTTGCTGTCAACAAAACATCATCTCTCAGCACTTCATTTGCATAATAAAGCGCGCCTGCTACTAGAGTACCAGGTCCTAGACCAGATCCTTGACTATGTAGTGAAGAAACTGATGTGGTCACCATAATAATCGATGCGGCAATCGAGAAAATTGGCACGGGACCAAACTGTTTTCTCATAGGGTTTGGATTGATTTGTTTCATTGATTCTTTTTTAAGTGTTGTATTTTAATGCTTGATCTGGTGAGTTATTTGAAGTGCTGGTTTTCTTTTTGATTTGATTGGCAGATTAGGTTCATCGCTATTTCCGCGGAAACTGCGGCGGGTGTACGGAGACCAGCCTGTCCCATGATGTATTTCCGGATGACAGCGCGCCCACTCCGCCCCACAACCACCCCGCCCGAGTTTCGCGGCGCGTGGGGAGGGTGCGGCGCTTCCATCGCTGGGGCGGCGGAGGCGGTCGAAGAGCCGTGGGTGATGACGGCATGCATGGCGACAGATCCTTGGGAGGTTGAGGTCCTGTAGGGAGGTCGACGAAGTCGGGGATTCGTGGCCAAAAAACAACCCCCAAGCGCGTGTCAAGAATTTTTGATTCAAGGAAATCTGTTTTCTGATGATGCCTGCCGGTGGATTCATGGGCGGGGGTGTCCCCATATCAGTCTTCGTTCAGCGGGTGGGGTTTCTTTCCCGAAATCTTTGGTTTTTGCCGACCCGAAATGGATTGGATGGGCTGACAGATGGCTCATCGGGAAGCCTCGCGACAACGAGGCCCACCTCGCAGCGCGATGATCTGGTATTTTGTGGAGGGTTTCCGCCGGATGGCACAGATCGCCTGCGCCCCCGCTTCACGGGGTCCTTCGGGTCCCGTCGGCTTAGGGCAACCCGGAGTCCCTCGGCAGAAACTCTCCCGGTGCATCCCGGCGCCGTGGCGGGTAGCCTTTGGGCCATCATGAACCCGAATTTTTCGAACCCTGTTTCCCGTCGGGCGGCCGTGAAGGCGATGGCCGGGGCGGCCGGGGCATTGGCCTTGGGCGGATCGGCGGCGCCGCTCACCCACGGCCGCGGGCGAAACAAGATCCAGCTCGAGAATCTCAACCCGGGCACCCGCGATTGGGTGCTCACCAAGACGCGGATTGATCCCAAGACCCGCTACCGGTGCCCTTGGATCGAGGGCTACGCCTCGCGGACCAGCGTCAGCGCGGGCCAGTACCTCACCTTCCATGTCAGC
>Ga0315902_10009520_pt1 | contig 12986 bp, 9 predicted proteins | sample LakEriMetagenome_9_FD_203523 | JGI IMG/M metagenome (GOLD analysis project Ga0315902, IMG submission 203523) | Freshwater fungal communities from buoy surface, Lake Erie, Ohio, United States - Buoy 12 MA117 | ecosystem: Environmental > Aquatic > Freshwater > Lake > Lake biofilm | place: USA... | reverse complement strand
ATCATCTGCACTGGCGCGGCTGAAAAAAGCAGCCAATCTTCAGCCAATTAAGCGCGTTGTAACACTCAACGATGGATCTACGTTTGAGTTTTACGCTACGGCGCTGACCATGGCAGAACGCGAGCGTGCACAAAAGATGCCCGGTGGCGATGATCCCAATGGCTTTGCGTTGAACCTGCTGGTAACCAAAGCAGCCGACGATGCCGGCCAGCGGTTGTTTCAGGCTGGCGAGATTGCTGAGCTGAAAAACGATGTGCTTGACAGCGACCTGCAAGCCATGATGCTCGCCATCATCACCAATCCAGAGGAAGACAAAGAACTGGACATGAAAAGCGGTAAAGGCTGAGCTGAAGAAAGACAACCTGCTGTTGCTGCAGCTTGGCGTTGCAAAAGAACTTGGATATAGCCTGGCGCGATTAAACCAAGAGGTAACGCTTGAAGAGTTGCTGATATGGTCTAGTTATTTTGAGCTGCAGAACGAAGAACAGGATCGTAGAATGAAGCAAAGCCGTAGGTAAGTCGTGTCGGTTGTCGCCAACGTTGCCATTAACGTCGACAGCCGCAACGCGGTTAGCAAACTGCGCGAGGTTCAGTCGCAATCGCAGCAAACAGAGCGTGCAATAGGCGATCTTGGTGGCGCGATAGGTAAACTTGCGGCCGCGTTTTCTCTTATTCAAGCCGCTAAGTTTGTTTTTGTTAATGCGGCTGAAATTGAAACACAGACGCGCAGCCTTCAGGTTTTAACGGGCAGCGCAGAAAAAGCTGGGCAGATCGTCAAAGAGTTACAAGACCTTGGCGCAGTCACGCCGTTTACCAGCAGTGAGCTTATTGATGCCGCTAAACGGTTGCAGGCGTTTGGAGTTGAAACTAACAAGGTAGTTGAGACAACGCGCAGGCTTGCGGATGTCAGCGGCGCAACTGGCGCTGAGCTTCAAGGCTTGGTTACTGCCTACGGGCAAGTGCAAGCCAAGGGCAGGCTGCAAGGTGAAGAACTACTGCAGTTCCAAGAACGTGGTGTTGCACTGCAGCAGGTATTGCGTGAGGAATATGGTTTAAGCGGCGAGGAGTTCCAAAAGGCACTTGAAAAAGGACGCATCAGCGCAGAAGCGGTTGAATTCGCAATTCAAAAACTTACTGATGCCGGCGGTAAATATGCCAATGGCGCTATCGCTCAGAGTGATACGCTAAACGGCAGACTCAGCACATTGCAGGATTCAATCCAAGTATTAGCGCAAACTATTGGCAGAACTTTAGCGCCAGTTTTTCAATGGGCGCTAACTCAAGCAACTGCCGTCGTTAGCGAGATACAACGAATTCTAGACGAAGCTAATAACGCTGGCGGCGCTAGGGATCGCGAGGCTCAATTTGCGCGAAATGCTGATGCAGCGGTGCGAGCCATGAGGCTTAATCCATTTACACAGCAAGGCATGATGGCTGACATGCGTCAGCGAAATATCGAGCAGCAGCGAGCGGATTACAGACTGCGCCAACAACAAGCAAGGACGCCATCCGCACCAAGCATTACTACTATGCCGCCTTTATTGGGCGCCGCAGCCGGTGGCGGCAAAGGTCGTGGTGGTAAATCAGACGCAGAAAAGTCGGCCGAAAAAGCAGCGCGTGAAGCTGAAAAGCTACGGCAAGAGCTTGAACGGTCGCTCGAGGTTGGCGATCAGCTTGGCACGCAATTTAGCCGCCAAGTAACATTGCTTTTTGAGGGATCAGAAATTGAACGCAAGCGCCTGCAAATTCAATTTGATTTCCAGGACCGCGCCAAGCAAATTGCAGAGCTGAAGAATGCTGAGCAGCGCACCAACCTGAATCAGCTCAACGCCGAAATCCAGCGACTTGAGATCATTCAACTACAAACGGAAGAACTGAAAAAACAAGCAGAAGAAGCTGAGAAGCTCTTCAAGCAAGCGATGGAAGGTGCGGAGTTTGGCGCAGCAGGCCAAGGCACTGTTGTATCTGGCTTGAGTGATGCAATAGCCAAACTCAAGGAAGACCTGAATCCAATCAAACTGCAGATTGACGCGATCGTCAACGGAGCCAATGCAATCGGCAGTGCTTTTGGCCAAGCATTCCAAGATGTCGCAACAGGTGCTAAGTCAACGCAAGAAGCGCTAGCAGATGCGTTTGAAAGTATCGGCAAGGCATTTGTCAGCATGGCAGCTGAGATCATTGCCAAGCAGATGACCCTAATTATTCTGCAAACCATCTTTAACGCGTTGAGCGGTGGCGGCAGTGCTTTAGGTACAGCAAACACCAACCTATCCGGCACTGGCGCATTATCTACATCTATTCCAGGACTTGCCATAGGCGGTCGCGCCAACGGCGGTCCAGTCAGCAGCAACCAGCCCTACATCGTCGGCGAGCGTGGTCCCGAGTTGTTTGTGCCTGGTGTTAGCGGCAGTGTTGTATCCAATGCCGATACCCGCGCCGCATTAGCCCAGCAAGCCACAAACCGTCAAGGCAATGACACGCGGGCAATGTTGAATCAGCAAACTGCCAACCGTCAGATGAATGCTGGCGGTAGCGCAATGCAGCAAAAACCGATCGAGGTGAAATACGAATCGACCGTAATTAATGGCGTTGAATACGTCACCACTGAGCAGCATCAGCGTGGCATTGCGTTGGCAGCAGAACGCGGCAGGGCACTTACACTGCAAACACTGCAAAACTCAGTAAAAACACGTAAGCGCGTAGGTATGGCATGAGCACATTTGCATTCGTCAACTACGCACGATTCCTGCAAGGCGATGGCACGCCAACCTCGCCGGTTTACGCCTATCAAAACTTCTCCATCAATCAAACGCGCACCTACAGCAGCGTGACGTATGCTTTTGCGCCTTTTGCCTACACACTTGGCGCTGGCAGTAAGGGCGGCGACCGCAGCGAATCCAGTCTTGTTGCAGGATTGGATCCGATCAGCGTCAACATCTTTGCTGAGGCAGTTGAGTCGCGCTGGCTGCTGGACATCAAGACCGTCAGCCTTGACCCGGAAACCTTTGCTGATGATGCGCTGATTCGGTCTGAGCTATGGCGAGTGGCGCAGTACGAAATGGACACCGAGCGCGTAATCCTGAAGCTCTCTAGTCCGCTGGACGCCACCAAGGGCGACATCCCTAAGCGCCGCCTAAGCACTGGCATTGTTGGCGCGTTACCCAGCACCGGCAACGTGGTGATCAGTTAATGGACTGGAAGCGTTGGATCGGGTTGCCGCACGAGTTTGGCGCCGACCCGGAAGGCGGCAAGGCTGCAGACTGCTTGGTGATGGTGTGGCGCATCCTCGACAGCGCCGGCATCCATCACCCGTCAATGAATGCACAGTGGCTACAGCTTGCTGAGCAGAAGCGTTGGCCAGAACTGGAGCAGTTATGGAGTGATGGCACCGTTGAACTTGATGGCCCGCAACAGCACGCCGTAACGCTGATCCGCAATGGCCCAGCCGGCCTTGGTGTCAGTATCGTTGTAGATGATGGGCTTTTGTTGGTGCATCACAGACGTGGCGTCCGATGGGTGCCGCTGTCGTATATGCCAAGTCTTCGCTTTTACACGTTTCGCTGATGCTGCCTTCTGATCGCTACCTCGCAAGCCTGCTGGGTCTGACAGACGAGCAGTATCTGTATTTCAAGGCTGAAGTGGCGCGACATGCCAAGGAGCAGCCGGAGCCAGCGGTAATTGCAGGCGTTGAAACGATCATCGCCATCACGCTTAGCGTGATTGGCATTGGCTTTCAAATTGCAGCGTCATTCCTGAAGCCAAGCGTTCCACAGCAGCAAGGCGGCCGGCCTGCACAGTTGCAGGCACGCAACCGCAGCGATGCACCGATCACCAATAACCAGCGCTATACCCCGCGCTACGGCTTCGACAGCACGCAGGACATCACCACACTGGGCAGCACTATCCCACTGGTGTATGCGCTGCGTGAGGCCATCAGCGGCACCACCTACGGCGGCGTGCGCGTAAGCACCCCGATGCTGTGGAGCCAGATTTACAGCCTCGGCGGCAGTCAACTGCTGCGTGCAATCTTCATGATTGGCGAGGGTCCGATTGGCGGCATTGATGCCAAAAACTTTGCGGCTGGCGGCAACACGCTGGCTAGCTACGACTTCGGCAACAGCACAGCCAACAGCGCCGGCAGCAGGCTCACCGTTTATGGCCGAGTGAGTAGCGGCCTGACCACGCGCATTGCATCCGGTGATCGGATCTTCGGCCGTGCTGCTAACGCCGACGCGGGCAATGCGCAGAACGTAGGCGGATCTGATGTGTTCATGGTGCGTCGTGGCAGCAGCTGGGCAGCGGACTTCTGCAGCGCCACCAGGCCGAACAACCAGACGATCTTCGGCGTTTACACGCTCATCGGCAATGACCTTGGCTTCAAGGTCAATCCAGTAATTCGCCCGCGCGTACAAGCGCAGTTGGTGCCTGAAGGCGAAGATGGTGATGCGCAGGTGAAGTGCAAGATCGACGATGTTGCGTGGGCGCAACGGAAGAAAGCACAGACCTATTTCAGCAGCCGCAGCGGATTGGTGAGCGGCAGCGTCGGCAGCGTCGGCAGCACGATTACCTACAAGCTCTATCCCAGCAGCGACAAGGACACGGAGTTCAGCCGCGATCTACGCACGCTGACCAATACGGCAGCATGGAGCGTCAGCAAAGAGCAGATCACAAAAGAAGGCGCTGCTGGTTACAACAAACCAGCAAGTCAAGACAGCCGCGCAAAGTGGGTTTACGAATACGACGATGAATCAGTTTCAGATTTAAAAAGCCGACTGAGTGCAACTGTCAACAGCGTAACAATCGACTCCGAAGGCATTGGCACGTTAAACGCAACTTTTACTTTTGATACAACTGGACTTGGTGTTTACGACGACAGCGATAATATCGACACAGATATTGAAGTATTGAAAGCAAGTAAGTTCCGCGTTACCTTCACCAACCCAGCGATCACGGACGATGACGACGAAGCGGTCTGCAAGTACACCGTCAAGATCCGGGTCCGCACAAAAGCAACTCAAAAAATAAAACGTGCAACATTGAGCAATGTCAGCCTCAGTACAACCACGGCAGTTGTAGATGGTGTAACTGTTGTGACTAGCGTTAGCGCTAGCGGCGGCGGAGGTGACATTGATATTGATGCGGTCAACAATAACCAAACGCCAGTCTTCAGAATTCAAGACGGCACCAGCGTAACTGGCAATGGCACTATCACTGTCACCAAAAACCTAAAGTTTGACGCCACGCAAATTCATATCGAAAAGTGCGCAGATGTAGCTGGCACCGTTGCAGGCCGCCAAAAGACATGGGACGATGCGATCATCCCAGGCGAGCTTTACAAAGTCGGCTCAGCACTTGCAATCTGCACTAGCCGCACCGATGACGTGTTTGTCTCAGAAGCCGATATATCTAGCGGCAGCGGCACTGAAATCACTGCGGTGTTTACGACTGTGCGCACTGGATCAGTCACGCTCAATACGCAAGCCAACATTGAGCGTGATGGTGATGACTACCTAGCGGGCAGCTATGAACTGCGCAACGTCGCCACAGCGCCCGATGGCCATATCTTGCGTTGCGCCATCGCAAGCGTTTCAACCACACGCCCATGTCAAGCGGTTGAGTTTGGCATCCGCTCGCGCATTGGCATTCGTATCAACGGATTCTGCAATCTTAAGGATTCGATCAGCTTTACCCAAGCTGATGATCGTGCCTGCATTAGCCGCAAAGATGACATCATCGAGCGCGGTTCCACTCTCAAAGTGGACGTGTTCCAAAGCAACACGATCACCACCACAGAGGAGCGCTACAGCTTTTTCAAGATCGGTTACCGCGAAGCCGGTAGCGGCGGTGCATTCACGATCTTGAGCAACACTTATGGCATCCGCGGCGCAACACAGCAGAACGTGTTCAACTACGTGCAGCTGAACATGCCATCGTTGAAGCAGTGGGAGTTCAACATTGAACCGCTATCTGGTTTTGAGGTGCGCGCGGGCACTGGCATTAATACCCTCTACGTCCTAGATGCACGACTGAGCACCCGGCAGATAGTGACTGATGGTTCGGTCGCCGTTGCCTTCAATGGTGAATCAGTTCCGCGCACAGCCGAGCAGTTTGCCATTGCCGCAGTGCGCGGCGGAGGCAAAGGCATCCCCGAACTGGATCCAAGCAATTACGGCAGCGCAGCAGATCGCAGTTACCTCGACACATGGGGCAAGCTTGCGGAAGCCTTCGTTTATGAAGAGGCCCAAAGCAGCGCCGGCAGTGGACCCGAGCACGAGGTGGTGTACATCAACGAGATCGTGCCGAATGCCACGGCCCCGGTCTACGACGACCTCGCCTTAGTCGGCATCAACGTGATGAGTTCGGTTGAATGGCAGCAGTTCGGGCAGTTCAGTTGCTATGTAACCGGCGGCAAAACCTGTCGGCGCCTGCGGAACAGTCTTGCGGTCGGCGCCACGCACCTATTCCCGGATGTGCTGCTGGATCTGATGACCAATGCCACCTATGGCGCTGGCGATCTGATCACCGATGAGATGATCGACCTTGACGCATTTGAAACGGCAGCGGATTGGTGCTACGACCGCAAATACTTTTTCGATGGCGTGCAAGCCGATCGCGTCAACCTGCGCCAGTGGGCAGCAGACACCGCAGCCGCGCATCTACTGGTATTCGGTGAAAGTGATGGCAAGTTTTATCTCCGCCCGGCCCTACAGTTCACGGCAGTGCCGATTAAAGGCTTGTTCACTGCCGGCAATATCGTTGAGGGCAGCTTCAAGCTGCAATACCTCGAACCTGAGGAGCGCGAGCCAATCCAAGTCAGTGTGCGCTACCGCGAAGAGCGCGCCAGTACTGATCTGACCAATCCCGGCATTTTCCCGACTGAACGCGAAGTGCTGGTGCGTGAGGCAATCGGCAGCGCAACCGATCCAGTCGAATCGCTCGATCTCAGCGATTACGTCACTAGTCGCGCGCACGCGATTGATGCCGCCAAGTTCATCATCCGGATGCGCCGCATTCCAACGCACGCAATCAGCTTCCGCACAACCCATGAAGGCGCACTAGCCAAGCTTGGGCCTAGCGACTACATTCGCGTGGCAATGGACGAAACGCAGTACGACGAGTTCAACAATGGCGTTGTCACCGCTGATGGCGCACTGGTCAGCACCAAGCCTCTGGCCGATGGCGCCTACAACGTGATCGCATGGGATGGCACAGAAGGCACGCCGCCAGCCGATGCAACGTTGACCGTAAGCGGCGGTGGCACCGTAGCCACTCCGGTTGGCGTGGTGTTCACCGTCAAGCTGCCCAGCACGCAGGTGCGTACCTACCAGATCGAGCGAATTACGCCAGACGAGGAAGGCACGTTTAACATTGAAGCGGTTCACATGCCAACCAACGCCTCAGGTGTTTTGGAGCTGGCAAACGGCTTTGATACTGCCGGCAACTGGGTGATTGAGTGATGGCTGTCGCATTTCCAAGCATCACGCCAACCAGCCGCAGCTTTACGGCACCGCGATGGCCGACAAGCGGCATCACGTCACAATCTGGCGTCACAACGCGCCGGCTATGGGGCAGCCGCCCATCGCAAGCGCAACTCAGCCTCGGCTTTGACAACATCACCGACGACAATGCGGCCGCTATTGCGCAGGCATACAACTCAGCCAAAGGTGCCACAACTGATCTGACGCTGCCCGCGGCATTGTTTAGCGGCGCATCCTCTACGTTGACAACATGGCTTGATGGCAGCGCCACAGGCGCAGGGCTGAAGTGGTTTTTTGCTGAGGAGCCGCCCAGTATTGAAAGTTCCGGCAGTCCTGGGCGCAGTAATGTGCGTGTGGCGCTGGTGGCTGAGCTTAGACTGTAGTCATGGCATACACAGGCGCTAACGGCAGTTTCACCATTAACGGGTACACCGGAGTGGTGCGTAACGCCACGGTGGACATCTCGCGTGATGCGCTTGAGACTACGAACCTTGGTAATTACAGTCGCACATATACGCCTGGCCTGATTGGAGCAACAGGTAATGCGACGTTCATCTATGAGGCCGAAATCAAAAGCAATTTGATTGCAAATGTGCTGAACACCGCTAGCTCGCGTGAGACGCCGATTGCGGTGACACTTACTGTTGGCAATGGGCAAACACTGGCCGGCAGCGTGTTCATCACGCAAGTCGGCACGTCCGTCTCTGTCGGCGACGTGACCAGCACCAATGTGGCATTCCAGTTCACTGGTGCGCCTAGCTAGCCATGGCAGTTCTTGGTACTAACGGCAAAATCGTTTTAAGCCGCTCGGCGCCAGCGCCAGTTGCGGTGAACGTTACTGCGCTGAACCAAGACAAAAACATCATTTCGTTGACAACGCCAGGATTCCGCAGTGGCGATCTTGTCGAGGTTGCAAGCACAAATAATTGGCCAAACGCAAATCTGTACAGCGATCCGCTGATTCCAAGCTACGCCAATATCTTTGACTACCAAGACTATGCCGAGATGGTCGGTTACGGCACGGCATACCCTGCCGGACTGTTGCGCCCATTTCGTTGGTTATCGACTGAAAATAATGATGTACTGACAACAGAAGACGGCAATGTGTTTGCCGTGCAGTCGGACGCAGATATCACGCCATATCGCAACCGCTTGTACGTACACGTTGATGCGCTAAATCGATTGTCGTTTTATCGCACGCGAGCAGCAGCGCTAGAGGGCGCTAATAATGCGACACGAGAAGACATCGATCAATCCGACTTTGCGTTAGATCCTTCTGGTCAAATTGAACTGCGCCTTGTCAACGAATGGAAGCTAGAGGCTTGCCTGCAAAGCTGGAGTTTGAACCTCAACGCCAGCGAGATTGACACAACCGGATTGGGTGATCAATTCTTTGATGGCGTTAAGTCGCTGGTGCAAGGCGGCGGTACGTTTGATTTCTTTATTGAGCGCGAGGAACGTGACACTCGCAACACCGCAATCGTCAGTCGCAGCGAATACGCCAACGCCTATGTGTTTTTTGGCGTTGAAGAAAACATTACTTACAACAATGCTGCAGTGAGTGGCAGCAGCGCTGGAACCACTGCCTACGACAATGCCGAGGTAACGCCGGCCCCTGCCGCTTTCACCCTTGATTCAACCGCACTGGCAACGCTCGGTACAAGCAACGTGCTGCGCTTGCTGCTGAACACTAACGAGCAATATGAGGCGGAGGCTGAATTCTGGATGATTGACAGTGACGTGCAAGACCGCACTAGCTATACCGGAATGCTTTTGCCTGGCGACTTGTACTACAAAGCGCAAATTATGCTGACGAGTAGCGCTGTCAGTGTTCGCGCCACAGATGTGATTACTGGTTCGGCAAACTTTGTGACCGTGCGCGAGGTGCAGTTGCGCGAAGGCTAGACTGCTAGCCATAAGGGATCGTTGCCATGACCTATAAAATCACCCACAAGAACAGCACCGTATCCGGCACTCCACCTACGGCGGGTGATATTGATGTGGGCGAGATTGCGATCAATGCAGCGGACGCTGAGCTTTACACGAAAGACGCGAACGGCAATATCCGCAAGTTTCAAAATACCACGACTGGCACCGCTGCTGGTGTGCGATTTACTCAAGCCGGTACCGGTGCTGTGCAGCGCACCGTTCAATCAAAGCTGCAAGATGTGGTAAGTGTTAAAGACTTTGGGGCGGTTGGAGATGGTGTTGCAAATGATCTAGCAGCTATCCAGGCTGCGATCACTGCAGCAGGTGGGAAAACTTTGTATTTTCCTCCGGGAACTTACTTGGTTAATCTGCCTTCGGGGGGAGCCCTGGCTACGCCTGCCGCTAACACGACAATCGCAGGCGACAGTAGATCCAACACCTTCTTAGATATCAGGACCACCAGCACGACATACCTAAACGCATTTGGCATTAGCGCCGATAACGTCGTTTTCCGAGACCTAAAAATAGGGTTTACGCTCCAAGCAACGCAACTTGCTACCTTATTTATCTTCAGTGGAATTACCTCTGGATTCAGTCTGATCGACTGTGAACTGCTATCTAGTAATAGTGCTGCAAATCTTACGCATCAGTCTTACATGCTAAATTTACCGTCTGCTTCAACGTCGGGAGTTTCAGATGTAACTATTCGAGGATGCTTGATTCATAATTGGCACTATACACTTCTTAAAACCAATCCCAGTCAATCCGTAGATAGGCGGTGGAAAATCGTAGAGAATAGGTTTTATGATAATGAAACTTCTCACTGGTCTCCAAACTCTCCGTCTGGAACTCACGACGATGTTCTTATCCAAGGCAACACGTTCGAAAGCTTATACGGCACCGGGACTGGCCTTGTTCACATGGTTGGGCTTGCCTCAGTTACAAACTGCAGAATTATCGGAAACGCCTTCAAGGGTCTAAGTGCTGGAGAGGCGATTCACGCCGAAGAAGACTCAGATAATCTGGTAATTACAGATAATGTAATAGAAATAGGTGAGCTGACCAACCAAACAGTATGGGGCGACGCAATTAGGTTACTGGATAATTCTATCGGTGGGACGAATAAAAATCCGACACGAGTTGTGGTGACTGGTAACACCATTAAACGAACAGGATCAAAAGGTGGAGCCGGAATCGCACTTCAATATGATGCCACCGGTATTGAGCCAGTTGACCTTTCAATCGTTTCTTCTAACGTCATTGAAGGATTCGCAGTTGGTATTGAGATCGGTACTGATGTTTTTACTTCGAGAGTAGCAGAAAACATTATTAAAAATTGCACTCAAGGCATCTACGTTCCAAATAATTCTGGCTTAACAATTAATGGTAATACATTTGTAGACTGCACCGAAGGTGTCGAGGGAACTGGAATTATTGGGCAATGCCATTTTATTAACACTACAGTTGGTCTTGACTCCTTTTTTACTGGCAGGTTAGCAGCAACTGGTTGGAGTTATTCATTGGCCGGAGTTACGTTGAATCCATTAGGTAATACAGATATCACCATTGGCTTAGCTGGAATTCGGTTTAACGGAAACATTCGGTTTGTTATCGGTCAAGGAGTTGTATCAACAAATGTCCTTTCCGGTAGCGTTAATGTGGCTTACAACGGTACTATAGTTACAGATACGTTGTTAGAGAAGTATGACCCTGGTGTTATCGCCTATACAGATGTTTTAGTATCTGGAGGCAACCTTATTCTTAGACTTTATAGCGCTGGAGCCACTCCTCTCACTGATACTAGAGTGTGGGTACAATTTGAAGGTATGCACATCTTTACTTAAAACCGTATTGCATTGATTGCTTAACTATGATCACCATCCTAGGCATAAAAGTGTCTTACGAAACACTTGCGAACATGCTTTTTCTTACCACTGCCACCCAAGAGGCCGTGCGCCGTATTGCAGCTGCTCCTAAAACATCAGAGCAGCCACTGACCAGCCCACCCCTATCCCCTAAGAAGCAGTGACCAAACTAACAGGCCCAGCCCAACAAGCTGGGTCTTTCCTATGCCTTCATACATATAGGTAACCTGTGACAAAAACACGTGACTTAGCCGACCTGGGTGGAGGGTTCATCTAAGCTGGTACTGGTGCTGCGCAGCGTTTAGCATTGATCCATAGCATCGAAACACATGGCCAGCATCAAAATTTCCGAGCTGACCGCTCTTACGCCTCCCGCGGCAGCCGATGAACTGGCGGTGGTTGATGTCAGCGCCAGCAGCACCAAAAAGACCACGGTCGGAGAAGTGGTCGGCATTATCAACGGCGATGTAGAGGTCGCCAGCAATGGCACTGCAACGATCAGCGACCTGCCCGTCAGCAAACTGGCGGATGGTGCAGCTCGTCAACTGCTGCAGACCGACGCTGCTGGCACTGGTGTTGAGTGGACCAGCTCGATTGATCTACCTGGCACGCTGGACGTTACCAGCACCGCAACATTTGACAGCATTGCGCAGCATCCGTTGGGTACTGCTGGCGCACCGACGATTACCTTCACTGGCGACACGAATACAGGCATCTACTCCCCCGGCGCAGACCAAGTAGCCATCTCGACTAATGGCACTGGGCGTTTGTTCATTAATGCAACTGGACAAGTAGGAATTGGAGGTTCGCCAAGCTCTGATTTTGAAATAACTTCTGCTTTGCCTATCGCAAGGCTGCGCGATACAACAGATAACTCCTACGGCGAAATCCTTAATAATAACGGAGCACTCTCCATTCGAGCTGATGAAGGCAATGTTTCTAGCGCATCATATATTGACATTCGTGTTGATGGTTCCGAGCGTGCTCGATTTACTTCCGATGGCCGCCTAGGTCTGGGGACTAGTAGCCCACAGCTTCCGTTCACTATCGGTGCAGGAGGTGGTGCTAACCCAGCAACAAGTGGCTCCACTCAAAGCTCTGGAGGCATTGCACGGATTGGTTCGTCTGGTGCGGCAACACTTGATGTTGGCACTCTTGCCGCTGGCCCAGTATGGCTGCAGGCAACGAACGTTACTAACCTCGCCACTAACTACAGCCTGCTGCTTAATCCCAACGGAGGCAACGTAGGGATTGGCACTACGAGTCCTGGCGTTAATTTAGATGTAGCAACGTCTGGCAATGTCAGTATTAGAGCTCAGACTACAGATACTTCTGGTGCCAACATTGGACAGCTACTTGCTTCTTACACAGGTGGCGGTGGTGGTACTGCGTCCACTGTTGCTTTACGAGCGGGCGACGCATATGCAATTTTAGGGACAACCACTAATACTTCATTGCTGTTCGGTACAAATAACGCCGAACGCGCCCGCATCGACAGCTCCGGCAGGTTGTTAGTTGGCACGTCTAGTGGTGTTAGCGCAGCTTTTGTCAACAGCTCAATTCAAGCTCATGGTATTACCGGTGATACTTCTTCGGTAACTCTTTACCGCTTCACAACATCTGCAACTGCCGCTGCAACCCCACGACTTGTAATGGCAAGAAGTGGATCAGACTCCAAAGACTTTACGGTCGTCGCTAATGGCAACCGCCTGGG
>Ga0315902_10009519_pt1 | contig 12986 bp, 16 predicted proteins | sample LakEriMetagenome_9_FD_203523 | JGI IMG/M metagenome (GOLD analysis project Ga0315902, IMG submission 203523) | Freshwater fungal communities from buoy surface, Lake Erie, Ohio, United States - Buoy 12 MA117 | ecosystem: Environmental > Aquatic > Freshwater > Lake > Lake biofilm | place: USA... | reverse complement strand
ATCGTGCAGCAGGCGATGCAAGTCATGCAGCAGATGCAAAGCATGGCGCCGGATGATCCGAAGACCGCTGCCCAGATGGCGGAGACCCAGCGCAAGGCTGCTGCGGATCAGGCCAACATCCAAGTCAGGCAGGCGGAGTTGCAGTTGGAGGCGCAGAAGGCGCAGGCTGGTACTCAAGAGCAGGCGGCGAAAATGCAGCAGTCGGCACAGCGCGAGGTCCTCAAGCAGGATCGTCTGGATGAGCGCCAAGCGGCAGAGCTGCGTGTCAAGATGGTTACGAATCGTGAAGACAACCAGACGGCGAAGGACATCGCTGCTGCGGAAGTTCTCACGGGTGAAAAGGTTGGTGTTTCAACGGGCACGGGTATTAACCCGTAGGAGTGATTTATGGCAGACGATTACATGAAGCAGCATCACATGCTGGCGATGGGAATGAAGCTGGATGGCCAGAAGATGGTCAACGGTGGACCAAAGAAAGGTGAGATTGAAGTGACGAAGGGTACCAAGGGCGACCCAAAACCAACGCCCGCCATGATTAGCAAAGGTAAACAAAACGCATGATTGAACGCATCATTGATGAATTGGAGTTGGCCAAGGCTCGCGTTGCACACGACGCGATGAAGCGGCAACTGGAAGGTAAGGATGCTTCGTTTGAATATGGCAAGGCAGTGGGCACTTACGCCGGGTTGCAGGCCGCGTTAACTTATATTGATCGTCTTCTAAAACAAAATGAAGAAGACGGAGAGGAGTTTTAAATGTCTAATTTGGATGAGGCTTTTCCTAGTGTAGAGCCGGGATTGGTTCCGTTTGGTTCTCGAGTTCTGGTGCAGATTCGCTCAGCAAAGAAGACTTCTGCTGGCGGTATTATTCTGCACAACGAAACTCGCGAAACCGAAATTTGGAATACTCAGATTGCAAAGGTAGTCACTCTTGGGCCGTTGGCGTTCAAGAATCGCAATACGATGGAGTCCTGGCCGGAAGGTAATTGGTGCAAGCCTGGAGAATTTGTCCGGGTACCAAAGTACGGCGGAGATCGTTGGAAGGTTCCTTTTGGAAAAGATGGGGAAGAAGAAGCCCTGTTTGTGATCTTCAACGATCTGGACATCGTTGGTGGTGTAGTGGGTGACCCGCTCGCCATTAAAGCGTTCATTTGACACTAACGTCGAAAAGGTGACTTATGTCTGAAAAAGACCAGTTAGTTGAAAACGACGATACTCCTGAAAACGAGGAGTACGTCATTACAGAAACCCCACCTGAAGAGCAGCCTATTGAGGCTCAGGCTTCTGAAGAAGCGGAGGAATCCGAGTCTGAAGAAGATGAAGGCGATGCCCGTCTTTCTGAAGAGGACGACGGCGAAGAAGAGGCGGGTCAAAAGAGCAAGCGTGCTTTAACTCCGGAAGAGAAGCGTGTGCAACGGCAGAACCGCAAGTTCCGTCGTAAGGCTGCGATTGAGCACAAGGAGCGCGAGTTGGCGTTCTTGCGCGCGGAGAACGAAGAGTTCAAGCGTCGATTGGCCAGCGTTGAGCAGCAGACAAGCAAGTTCAACGTTAGCGCGGTCGATCAGAAGCTGAACGAAGCGTTAAACGAAGCGCAGCTTGCTGAGCGAATCATGGCAAAAGCCATTGAGCACGGCCACGGTGAAGACGTTACCAAGGCGTTGCAGATTCGCGATCAGGCTCTCGAGCGTGCCCGTCAGCTGCGAGCGGAGAAGGAGCAGGCTGAAAAGCCACGCCAACAGGAAAAGTCCGTTAAGGACCCCCGTGTTGCTGCGTATGCCAAGGAGTGGATTGATGCCAATGATTGGTACGACCCGTCTGGTAAGGACGAGGATTCGGCCATCGTAAAGGTCATTGATCAGCGCCTCGCTGCCGAGGGGTATGACCCGTCTAAGGAAGATTATTGGATTGAGTTGGACAACAGGGTAGCTCGCAGGCTTCCCCATCGTTACGGAGAGGAACCTAGCATGGAAACTGAAAAGCCTGCCCCTAAGGCGGCGGCTACTCGAAAAGGTCCGCCGGTCGGCGGTAAGCGTGAATACGCTGCCCCGTCTACCCGCAAAGAGGTGTATATCAGCCCTGAGCGCAAGCAGGCGCTCATCGACGCAGGCGTCTGGGACAACGCAGACTTGCGTCAACGCTACATAAAGCGTTATGCTGAATATGATCGTAACAATTCTTCTCGCTAAATAAGGGAGCGAGTTATATATGAGCGACGAAAGACTGAAGAAAGTTCTTGGCGAAGGGCGAGAAAACCGGGCTGCGTATGATCGCGTAGCAACTGAGAGTCGCGAACTCTCGGATGATGCTCGAGTTGAGATGTTTCGACAGCAATTTATTCAGGCCGCGTTGCCTGATTTGCCAAAAATTCCTGGTTATCACACTTGTTGGTTAACCACGACGAATCCTAGAGATTCTGTCCAGGCGCGTATTCGGCTTGGTTATGAGCCGATCAAACCCGAGGAGGTTCCCGGTTGGGAATACTGCTCGATTAAAACTGGCGAATGGCAGGGGTTCGTAGGGGTTAACGAGATGCTTGCTTTCAAGCTTCCGATGTCGCTGTACAAAAAGTACATGCACGCGGTGCACTACGATGCGCCCAATCAGGAAGAGGAGCGGCTGCTTGGTACCAATGAAGCCATGCGTGAGCAGGCTGAGCGTGCTGGGTCAAGTCTGGTCGAAGGTGATGGCATGTCGGCAATTCGGGAATCGTCCAAGGTGCGCGCTCCGCAAGAGTGGTAGCTTGGTCACTTTTTTCAGAGGATTACCAAATGTCTACGACTGATGCTCCTTTTGGGTTGCGTCCGGCGTTTCATCCCAGCGGGCTTATTCGTCCCGTTGCGATGAGCATTGAGTCGGGCTACAACGCAAACATTCTCCAGTTCCAGCCAGTCAAGATTGGCGCCAGCGGTACGATTGAAGCCGCTGCTGCCACCGAGGCGGCTATTGTTGGCACGTTCATGGGTGTTGAGTTTACCGATACCGATGGCCGTCGCCGCGTAAGCAACAAGTGGACGGCTTCGACCGCCGCCACGGACATCGTTGCTTATGTCACCACCGACCCCGCTATCGTGTATGAGATCCAAGCGACCAGCTCGATCAACATCACGGATATCGGTTCTCAGGCGGACTTTGCGAACGTCACCGCTGGCAGCACCACGACCGGTCTTTCACAGGCCGAGCTTGATGCTTCTCAGCTGACGACTTCGGGTAACGAAATCCTGCGTATTGTGAACCTCGCTCCTGAGGTCAACAATGCTTGGGGTGACGCTTACACCATCGTTCAGGTCCAAATCAGCCAGCACCAGTTTGTGGCTGATAAGGCTGCATTTTAAGGAGGACTAGAACATGGCAGTCCCAATGCGTAGTACTGACTTTCGTTCCATTGTTGAGCCCATTCTTAATGAGGCTTTCGATGGTGTTTATGACCAGCGTGCTGACGAGTGGAAGCAAGTCTTCGTCCAGCAGCAGGGCATTCCCCGCAACTACCACGAAGAGCCGGTTCTGTACGGGTTCGGCGCTGCTCCGGAGCTTCCGGACGGCACCCCGGTCACGTATCAGGCTGGTGGCGTGCTCTTCTTGCAGCGTTATGTCTACAAGGTCTACGGCCTTGCATTCGCGCTCACGAAGGTGCTCGTGGAAGATGGTGACCACATCCGTATCGGCCAGACCTACGCGAAGCATCTCGCGCAGTCGCTGATCGAAACGAAGGAAACCCTCTGCGCCAACGTGCTTAACCGTGCGTTTACCGCTGGCTACAACGGTGGCGACGGCGTTCCGCTTGTTGCGACGAACCATCCGATTGCGGCTGGTACGTTCAGCAACCAGCTCAACACTCCGGCTGCGTTGTCCCAGACCTCGCTCGAGCAGCTCCTCATCCAGATTCGCAACGCTGTTGACAACAACGGCAAGCGCATCCGGCTGAACCCGGAGAAGCTCGTGGTGTCCCCGTCGAACGTGTTCCAGGCTGAGGTGCTCCTCAAGAGCGTCCTCCGCACCGGCACGGCCGACAACGACATCAACCCGGTGAAGTCGATGGGCCTCCTCGCTGGCGGTCAGGCTAACCTCTCGCGTCTTACCTCGACCACCGCTTGGTGGGTGAAGACGGACGCGCCGGAAGGCCTCAAGCTGATGATGCGTCGTGGTCTTGAGAAGTCTATGGAAGGCGACTTTGAGACTGACAGCACGCGCTTCAAGAGCACTGAGCGTTACGCGGTAGGCTGGACCGACCCGCGCACGGTGTTTGGAACGGCTGGCGTTTGACGCGGATAAGTCCAAGTGACTGGAGAGAGGGGGCTTCGGCCCCCTTTCTTTTTGCTTGACGGCGTTATAGAAAAGTCTAAACTAGAAAATAGTTCTAGGTGTAACCAGCCCATTAGACCGACCTAGCGGACGATGCACAGACTAATGGGCTACTCGTGCATGAGGTAATTTGCAATGGCGAATACAACTTTTACTGGCCCGGTTAACTCGCTTAACGGCTTTTCCGGCACGGTGATGACGGTGGCGTCTGCCACGGTTACGAATTTGGTTTGCACCTCGCTGACGATTGGCTCGACCAAGCTGACGAGCGGCAGTGCTGTTTCGGGTTCGGTGTCGGCTCAGTTGGGTTACATCCCTGTGATGGTTGGCTCAACGACCGCGTACATCGGACTGTACCGTAGCATCACGCTGTAATTTGTAGGGGGCTCCGGCCCCCTTTTCTTGTGATTGTGAGGGAAAGCAACCATGCGTCCTATTAGTTTTACAAGAGCACAACCGGCGGCAGATGCAGACAGTATCGTTTCAGCGCAATCGCTGAGCGTTTCTGGTGCAATTACGTTAGATGGTGTGTTGGTATCAAACGGCGTAGCAACGCTTACGGTGCCTGCGGTTCTGACTGCGTACAGTCAGGCTTCTTCATCAATTAACTTTGTTGTGACGGGCACTGGTCCTGCGGGTCAGTCTCAAGTTGAGACGCTTGCGGTGACGGCTTCTGGCACGATAACGGGTTCGCTGTCGTTTGCGACGGTGACCGGTATTGTGGCAAGCGCAGCCGCAGCCTCTACCATTAGCATTGGTAACGGCGTGCCTGGCTACACTGGTTGGTTGCCGCTTGATATTTACACTCCGAATCAGGTGACCAACATTTCCGCCAAGACGAGCGGGACGGTCAACTACTCGGTGGAGTACACCAACGAAGATCCTTTTGATCTTAGCATTCAGCAGTTAGCGGTTGCTCACCCGAATGCGAGCTTGACGGCTTCAACCAAAGACGAGACTCAGTTTACGACGACGTTGATGCGAGCAGTTCGCTTGAAGATTAATTCGGGCGATGGCTCGGTTCGCTTCACGGTTGTTCAGCAGTCAACGAAGTAAGCCATGGCTAACGTCAAGATCACCGACCTTACGGCCGCGACAGCACTTGGCGGGACTGAGCTTTTTGAAGTAGTCCAGTCTGGCGCATCTGTAAAAGCATCGGCTCAACAGATCAAAACGTATGTTGGGAGTTCTCTCAACATTACGGGCGGTGTGTTGGGTTCGGTCACGATTAGCAACTCGGTAGGCAGTTTTAATTCCATTACGATTACTAATGGAACAATAAGCTCCGTCAACATTAGCAATTCTGTTGGCAGCTTTAATTCCGTTACGATAAACAATGGAACTATCAGCTCTGTCACGATTAGCTCTGTCACGATCAGCAGTTCTTCGCTTGGATCTGTAACGATCAACAACGCAGTTGGCGAGTTTGATTCTATTACGGTAACTGCGGGCGCGATTCCGTTTAACACTATTACGAACCTTTCTGTTGGTCAGTTTGAATCTCACATTGATCAAACGGCTGCATCAGCTAACGTCGCTACCATTGTTCAAATGAATAATGCATCGGGATTTAACTCTGGAATTACAATTGCTTCCAGTACAAACGTAACGGTAGCCGCAACAGGCATTTACTTAATAAATGCCAGTCTTCAATTTGCAAACGCTGATACGACCAACCACACCTCGACTTTCTGGTTCAGAAAGAATGGGACTAATATTCCAAACTCTGCGTCGATCATTTCGGTTCCGAAAGTGGCGGACGGCGGTAAAACATTGGGTCAAGTGACTATCTTAGACTCAATAACCGTCAGCAGCTACATACAGTTGGTTTGGTCCGTAAGTAATACCAATATTACTTTGGATTACTCTTCTGCAACTGTAACAGCCCCTGAGGTTCCCTCTGTTATTTTTAACATACAGAGAGTTAAGTGATGAAGGTCAAAGGCGACTGGGCTGAATGGCAGGAATTCTCTAAGGGCGGCGGTGCGTTTAAGACGGCTGCTTGGCAGAGAAAGGCTGGTAAAAATCCAGCGGGCGGTTTGAACGAAGCCGGTCGTCGCAGTGCAAAGCGTGAGGGTATGAACTTGAAGCCGCCGGTATCTGCTGGCCAGGCCAAGAAGTCGCCCAAGGCAGCGGCCCGCCGCCGGTCGTTTTGCGCAAGAATGTCTGGCATGCCGGGTCCGATGAAGGATGACAAGGGGCGTCCGACTCGTAAGGCGCTGTCTCTCAGGAAGTGGGATTGCTGATGAATGGGCGGTTAGGATTTTGGGACAGGGCATCTATTAATTTACTAGTCATTAAGGCAAACTTTAACTTGGTCAAGGGCCGTATCAAATTGATTGCGGCTAAGCTGCGAGGGCATCGAAATGGGCGTTAAGTACGTAAAAGATTTTGAATTCCCGCAAGATGGCGGGTTTCACGTTCAGCGATACGCCAAGGGCGGTCACGTTCAGAAGTACGCTGATGGCGGTAAGTCTAAGTACGTGCCGCTGAGTCAGCGTACCGATGCTGAGTCTCGCGCTCGTGCTTTGGCCATGAGCCGCGCAATGTCGGATAAGGCTCGGGCTCCGGGCTCTGCTCAGCAGAAGGCGGTTGATGCCGCTCGTGCGAGGCTGGATGCCAGCCGGGCAGCAAAGTCTGGTTCTGGCATGAGTGCGCAGGTCATTATTCCGGGCACAAAGAATGGTGTTCCGGGTTACTACACTGACGCCAGCAAGAAGAACTTCGTTCCGACTCAAGAGCAAGGCCCAATTGGTCGGAGGGTTATCCCCGGCAAGCCGCTTGCGGATTTCGCAAAAAGGTCCGCACAAAGGGTAAACGCCAAGTATGCCTCTAGCCCGCCGGATTCTGCCCCTAATAAATTTGTTCCTCCTGTTCCGCTTGCCAAGGGTGGCAAGGTTGAGAAGGTGATGCGCGAGTACAAGGAAGGCAAGCTGCACTCTGGGTCCAAGAAGGGTCCGGTCGTAAAGAACCGCAAGCAGGCTATTGCAATTGCGCTGGCCGAGGCGCGTAAGGCCGGTGAAAAGGTATCCAAGAAGGCTGAAGGCGGGTACGAAGAAGCGCCGCCTGAGATGAAGTCTGAGAGCTTCAAGGAGGCTTTCCGTCGAGCACGACTTGCCGGTAAAAAAGAGTTTCCTTGGCGCGGCAATGTTTATCACACCAAGCTGAAGGAAGAGGTAAAGCCTCGGGAAGAAGCCAAGGAGCGTGTCGCTGGCGAGCCCGGTTCAAAGGGTGGTCCGTCCAGCCGCAAGGGTCCGCGCCGAATGGCTGAGGAAAAGAGCGATAAGGCCGAGCGGCCGCGTTACTCTGGCGTGTACGGTGAAACTCAAGATGCGCTTTCGATGCTCTCTCCGGAGCAGAAGAAGGAGGCTCTGAAGGCCGGCGTGATGGGTGCGCTTTCGATGATTCCAGCTGCGCGTGCTGCTCGAGGGGCTGCTTCGATGGGGCGCACTGGCGAGGTTAACGTGCGCGGTATGACGCTGGCTCAGCGCGAGCGTGACGCTGCCGCTGCGGCGAAGTATGCTGATCGCATGAAGAAAATGAAGGAGACGGCTCAGGCCCGGTCGCGGATGTCCAAGGGGGCTGCGTACGCTGAGGGCGGAGCGGTTAGTGCGTACGGCGACAAGAAGGGTCCGTATCGTGGTAGTCCCAAGAAGGCGCGGGAGTTGGGCCGGCAGGATCGCCGCGACCGTCGTGCTCGCGAGGTTATGGAGCGTGCTGAGAAGTATGCGCCTGGCCTGAGCCTCGATATGAAGGCCAAGGGCGGCGTTGCCAAGCACAAAGATGTCAAGATGGACAAAGCCATGATGAGCAAAGCCGTGCATAAGCACGAGAAGGCGATGCATCCTGGCAAGCCTCTGACCAAGCTTCGCCATGGTGGGGTGCCGTCTTATGGCCGAAAGCCCATGTATGGCGGCGGAAAGTGCTAAAATAGCCTCCGTCCAGTCATTGGGGTCTGCTTGATCCAGCGGGCCACTGCGCAAGAGGGACCCTAATGACAACTTCTGGTACGGTATCGACAACTCAATTTACGACTAGGCAGGTTATTGACCATGCCTTTAGGCGTTGTCGTTTGGGCGCGCAGCAGATCACCTCTGAGATGATCGATGTTGCGAACGACCAGCTTTACCTAATTCTGTCTAATCTTGCCAACCGTGGCGTTCAGCTTTGGTGTATTGAGCGTTTGATCCTGCCGCTTTATGAGGGGCAGGGTGCAGTTACGCTGCCTCTTGGAACAGTGGATGTGCTCAATACGAACTTGCGCACGCTGCTGGAATCAACGGGCACGACTGCTTCAACGGCAACGACCTTTCAGGTGTACAACGCTGACGGTTTGACGTTGACGACGGTTGGTATTAAGTGGTCTGCCACTTCTCAGCCTTACGTAGTGGAGATGTCAAATAACGGCTCAAGCTGGACTGCGGTTGACACAATGGAGTCTACGAGCGCACCGACGCAAGTTGCGGGCGAGTGGAGCTGGGTAGATACCGAAGTTCCGGAGTCTGCTGACTATTTCCGCGTTCGTGTAACGAGCGGATCGCTTTCGGCCTCGGAAGTTTATTTTGGGAACACGCCCAACGAAATACCCATTGCGCGATTAAATCGCGATGACTATACGGCGCTGCCCAACAAGTCCTTCCTTGGCCGTCCTTTGCAGTTCTGGTTTGATCGTCAGATCAACCAACCAATTATGCGGCTCTGGCCGGTCCCCAACGCGGCAGCGGAAAACCAGCAGATCATTGCGTGGCGTCATCGATACATTCAAGACGTTGGCACAATGACGCAGGAACTGGATATTCCTCAGCGTTGGTTTGATGCAATCGTGGCATTGCTTGCCTCAAAGCTTGCGGAGGAGACTCCGGAGGTTGATGCGCAGCTGATGCCGATTTTGGAGCAGAAAGCGGAGAAGGCTCTGGCGCAAGCCGAAAATGAAGAGCGCGATAATTCTCCGATTTACTGGACTCCAAACCTCAGTATGTATACGAGGTAATCATGGGACTTTTCCTAGATACCCGTGGACAGCCGTATGCAGCGATTGGAATTTGTGATCGTTGTTCGCGAAAGTTTCCTTTAGCAGAACTGATGCCTGACCGGAACTCTCCGGGGCTTCGGGTCTGCAAAGTAGATTGGGACGAACTTGATCCGTATCGTTTGCCTGCGCGGCAGACTGAAAGAATTACACTGCCTTTTGTTCGCCCGGACGTTCCGCTGTCTTCGCAGCCGTATGGCGTGATCAGTGAGGACGGCAATACGTTCTTGGTGAACGAAGCGGATGATGATTACCTTGAGCCGGAGCAGCCACTGTAATGGCCAACGTACCCAGCAATCTTATTCCGTCGCGCATCAGCCAGCTACCCGAGGCTCCGGTTGCGGACCCGGCTGGTTATTTTCCTATTGTTATTTCTGGCACGACCTACAAGGTTCAGTTTAGCCAGATCAACCAGAACCTTACGGTTCCGCCAAGCAGAGCAATTAATGCAGGGACGGGGCTGACGGGGGGCGGAACGCTATCGCACGATATTACTATTGCGGTTGCAAACGGTGGTATTGGCGATTCGCAGCTTGATACAACGGGTGTAAGCGCCGGAGCCTATGGCAGCGGATCTAATGTCCCTGTTATCACTGTTAATACGAAGGGCCGTGTAACTTCTTTAAGCACGACGCCTTTGGTTATTAGCGGTTACGTTCCGGATTCGCGTCAGATTGTTGCGGGCACTGGGTTATCCGGAGGCGGAAACCTAAGTGCTGATCGCACTCTGGCCATCAGTTTCGCAAGCGCGACTCCTCAGCCTCTAGGTTCTGCAACGGCCGGAACTGGAACAAATGCTGCGCGTGACGATCACGTTCACCCGGCATTGGATTTAGCGGACGGGACAGAGACGACCGGTATTTTGCCGTTAAGTCGTGGTGGAACGAACGCAAATCTTTCTCCGGTTGCGGGTGCCGTGGTGTACTCCACGGGGTCTCAGTTTGCGCTAAGCACTGTTGGATCTGCTGGTCAAGTACTAGCGTCAAACGGCACTAGTGCCCCAAGTTGGCAGACAATTACCGGTGCAGGAACCGTCACCAGCATTGACGTTAGCAGCACGCTGAGCGGTGTTGTGTTTACGGGCGGACCGGTAACGGCTGCTGGCGTTATCACAATGTCCGGCACGCTTGCCATCAGCAATGGTGGTACGGGCGCTAGTTCTGCATCTGGGGCAAGAACCAACTTGGGCCTGGGTTCGATTGCAACCCAGAATGCCAACGATGTATCGATTTCCGGTGGAAGCATTTACGTTTCTACGGTTGGCGCAACCAGTGGAAACATTGGAAACCTGACTGGAACAAACCTTGGGTTTTCCGGTGTTGGGGCGGCTACGCTTTCAGCCACGGTAGGTGGCATTGCAACGCTGACTGGCGACAGTTGGACGGTTACCAACTTCACTGCTACCAGCGCGACAATTAGCAACTTTACGTTTACGTCATCTACCGTCACGCACTTGACGGCAACGAATTTGACGGCGACGAGTGCGACGATTACGACGTTAACCAGCCCGAGCGCGGGCATCACGACACTATCTGGAACGTCGCTTGGCTACAGCAGCGGTAACATTACGACGCTGACTAGCGGGTCTTTGACCGCTACAAACCTGACTGCAACGAGCGGAACCGTCACTACTTTGACGGCAACTTCCGCATCGGTGACTAATCTGTCCGTCAGCAGTTTGACGGTCAGCAGTTTGTCTTTGTCAAACGCAACATTTACTAGCGCAACCATCACAACACTGACGAGTACAAGCGCGGGGATTGCGACGGTATCTGGTACGTCACTGTCGTATGGCAGTGGCAATATCACCACGCTGACTAGCGGTTCTTTAACGGCTACGAATCTAACCGCTACGAGCGGAACCGTTACAACACTTGTTAGTACGAGCGCAGTCATTACGACTGTTTCCGGTAGTTCGTTGCAATACTCAAGCGCAGACATTACGACCCTGACTAGCGGGTCTGCGACTCTGACTAACTTAACGTCCACCAGCGGTACGGTCAGCACGCTGTTTTCGACCTCAGCTTCGATCACCAATCTGGCAGTTACTAGCCTGACTGTTAGCAGTTTGTCGTTGGCTAACGCTTCGTTTACGAGCGCAACGATTACAACGTTGACCTCAACCTCGGCTGGGATTACCACCCTGTCGAGTGGGTCTTTAACGACTACGAACCTTACGTCAACCAGCGGAACCATTAGCACGCTGGCTTCGACGTCGGCTGCGATTACAACGGTATCGGGTACGACGCTGGGATATAGCAGCGGAAATATCACGGTTCTGACCAGTGGCTCCGCCACCCTCACGAACCTGACGACTACGAGCGGAACGATATCTACCTTAGCCTCTGGCTCTGCGAGCATTACGAACCTGGCTGTAACCAGCCTGACTGTCAGCAGCCTGTCACTGGCTAATGCAACCTTTACCAGCGCCACGATCACGACGCTTACCAGCACCTCGGCGGGTATTACGAACCTGTCGCTTGGTAGCCTTGTTATTAGCTCTTCAACGCTGGTAGCAAACCTCAACGCCGATTTGCTTGATGGGCAGACCGGAAGTTATTATTTGGATCTGGCGAATGCCACGGGAACCCTTAGCGGGGGAGCTTACTAATGCCTACTATTCTTACTAAGCGAAGCAACACTCCGGGCGCGGTCCCGGCAACGGCAAACTTGACGAATGCGGCGGGAGGCGCAGAACTTGCTGTCAATACGGCAGACAAGCGGCTCTTTAGCATTAATTCAAGCAGTGCCATTATTGAAGTGGGCACGAACCCTTCAAGCCTGACTTGCGCGGACGCATCGTTCACGGTTGCTCGTGTTGGCAGTCTTACGATCAGCAGCTTGTCTCTGACCAATGTAACCGTAACTTCGGCTACGGTAACGACGCTGACTGGTACAAGCGCCAACATTACGAATATCTCTGGCACTAGTTTGACTGTTAGCACCGCGACCCTCTCCGGCGGCACCGCCAACGGCGTGTTGTACTTGAACGGCAGCAAGGTGGCGACGTCGGGGAGTGCGCTGACGTTTGATGGAAGTTACTTTACAGCGGCTTCCGGAACCGGAACTTTTCTTGCTGACATTGTTCAAGTAAGTGGCACCGCGACAAAAGTAAATGCCAACGGTGTCGGTCTTGAGTTTCGTGGCGGTTCAACCCCAAACATTACATCGTACAGCCGTGTAGGGTCTGCTTATCTCCCGATGACGTTGGATACATCGGAAAGCATTTTCTCTATTTCCGGCACCGAAGGCTTCCGCCTCACCTCCTCCACGCTCTACACAGCGTCGGGGATCAACGTCGGCATCGGGACGAGTTCGCCGGGTGCGAAACTACATGTAGCCACCCCATCATCGGGTACTGGCGCAATTTTCAGACATACAGCAGGAACAAGAAATCCGGGTTTGTTTATAACTACAGATGAAACTACTGCAAATGTAATTTTAACCGCGTCTGGATCAACTGTCTCTGGGCAGTTGTTACAACTTGGCGCAGAAGGTATCTCAGGTGTACTTAACATTGGTACCTCCAACGTCGGCATCGGGACGAGTTCGCCGGGTGTAAAATTTCATGTTGCAAACGATGGCGCGGGCGAGGCAGACGTTGCTCGGTTTTCTCGCACAAACGCGGGTGACCTTCACTTACTTGATATTGGTGTTAA
>Ga0315902_10009518_pt1 | contig 12987 bp, 13 predicted proteins | sample LakEriMetagenome_9_FD_203523 | JGI IMG/M metagenome (GOLD analysis project Ga0315902, IMG submission 203523) | Freshwater fungal communities from buoy surface, Lake Erie, Ohio, United States - Buoy 12 MA117 | ecosystem: Environmental > Aquatic > Freshwater > Lake > Lake biofilm | place: USA... | reverse complement strand
GACATAGTAATGGTGACAACTCGCCACAATTCTCACGCATCTTTAGTTGTACAAGCATTAGATCATGGGAAGCATGTATTTGTTGAAAAACCATTAGCCTTAAATCTGGCAGAGCTAGATCAAATTATCGAGGCAACAGAAAAATCTAAGAAAACTGTAACAGTAGGTTTCAATAGACGTTTTGCACCTTTAGCAGTCAAGATGAAAACACTCTTGGGAAATAGTGGCTCACCTATGAATATTGTTGCAACCATGAATGCAGGGTTTATACCTGCTAATGTGTGGGTTCATGACATGGAAGTAGGCGGAGGTAGAATTATTGGTGAGGCTTGCCATTTTATAGATTTGATTTCCTTTATAACCAATTCACAAGTTGTTTCAGTATGTATGAATGCTCTGGGTCAGCATCCTATGGATAATTCAGATAATGCGTCAATACTTCTGAAATATGAAAATGGAACGAATGCAGTAATCAATTATTTTGCCAATGGATCAAAAGCTTATTCGAAGGAGAGGGTAGAGGTATATCATCAGGAAAGAACTTTAGTTATGGACAATTGGCGTAAGCTATCCGGTTACGGTTTCAAAAACTTTAGTTCGGCATCTTCTGGTCAGGACAAAGGGCACCAAAGTCAATTTAATCTTTTAATTGAATCTGTAACTAAGGGCGGTAGTCAAATTATACCAATAGATCAAATTATCAATACGACCAAGGCCAGTTTTGCCGCAATAGAAAGTTTAAGAAATGGCACTTGGATTAACATTTAATATAGGTTTAAAATCAATATTTTGAAAATAGATTTAATAGCTGGAGCACGACCAAATTTTATGAAAATTGCTCCGATAATAGATGCTATTTTGGAGGAGCAAGCAAAGGGTACCGATATCCATTTTAGACTCATTCATACAGGACAGCACTATGATAAGAATATGAGTGATAGTTTTTTTGTTCAGTTGGGCATTCCGCAGCCAAATGTAAATCTAGGTGCAGGAGGAGGGACGCAAGCTGAGCAAACCGCTGCCATAATGATTGGTTATGAAAAGTTGTTGTTGTCAGAAAAATCTGATATTTGCTTAGTGGTGGGAGATGTGACATCAACTATGGCATGTGCTATAGTTGCACAAAAGTTACATATTCCCGTTGCACATGTAGAAGCTGGAATACGCTCTGGAGATTGGACCATGCCAGAGGAGATAAATCGCTTAGTAACGGACTCCATAACTAATTATTTTTTTACAACCACTCCAGAAGCCACACAAACAATTTTGAAAACGGGTGTTTCTGAGGATCGTGTTTTTTGGGTAGGTAATACCATGATTGACACTTTAGTAAAACAAAGACCGAGATTTAGAAAACCAATTTTTTGGGATGAGTTAGGCTTAAAGAAAGGTAAATATATTGTGATGACGCTTCACAGACCAGCCAATGTTGACGAAGTAGGAAAACTAAAAGAACTATTAGACGAGATTATTAATAATTCTAATGGCTTGCCGTTGATTTTTCCTGTACATCCAAGAACATTTAAAATTTTGCAGTCTTTGAACATAGGACACCAACAACTCTATACGATCGAACCTCTGGGATATTTGGAGTTTAATTATCTTGTTCAGAATGCACTTGCTGTGATAACAGATTCTGGCGGAATTACAGAAGAAACTACAGTAATGGGTGTGCCATGTATGACACTTAGAGACAATACAGAACGTCCGGAGACAGTTCACGTTGGTACGAATGAATTAATAGGTACCAATCCAAATGCGATTAAACCGGCGCTAGAAAAGTTGTTTGCTGGAGAATGGAAGAAAGGCGCTATCCCCGAGCTATGGGATGGTAATACTGCAAAGAGAATAGTTTCAATTTTAAAGAAATTACAGGTTGCTCACTAAAGCAATTCGATTATATCACACAGTAAAATATCTTAAGCTCAAGCAAGTTGTTTGGAGGTTGATTTATTTATTTCCAAGGTTTCGTAATCCCGAAACGGGTTGCCCAGCAACAAAATCAATTCCATTTATTTACATCGCTAAGCAAGGAGTTACCGAGGATTACGATCATTTCTTGTTTCTCAACGAAGAAAATAAGTTATCTAAGGTAGGATGGGATAATCCCACACAATCTAAATTGTGGCGTTACAATTTGCATTATTTTGATTGTTTGAATCAAGTTGAGTTGAAGTATGAAAGAGTAGAACTTCAGATTAATATTATCAATAAATGGACAATTGAAAATCAATTTGGTAAGGGTACAGGTTGGGAACCTTATCCAACTTCTCTGAGAATTATCAATTGGATAAAATGGCACTTTAAAACAAATAGGCTAAGTGATGAGGCTAAGCTAAGTCTATGGAATCAGGTACTATGGTTAGCTGGCCGACCTGAATATCACTTGCTTGGAAATCATTTATTTATTAACGCCAAGGCCCTACTTTTTGCTTGTGTATTCTTTGGATTAGATGAATACTCATCCATTTATAGAAAAGCGCTAAATATACTAAAAGAGGAGTTGAGTGAACAGTTTCTTGAGGATGGTGCTCACTTTGAATTGAGCCCAATGTATCATTCTTTAGCAATGGAGGACTTGTTGGACTTGTATCAATTAAAATCAACACTGCATTCAAATTTTCCGAGTCAAGAAATTGAAGAAAAATTTCTTCGAGGGATGAATTGGCTTTATTATATGAATTATGAAAACGGTGAACTAGCCCATTTTAATGATTGTGCAAACGGCATAGCACCAACTTTTAAGGAGTTAAAAGATTTTGGGAAAAGAATTGGGTTGAATTGGTCTTTAACGGTAGATATCAAATTCAATTACCTTCAGAAAAGTGGCTTCGCCATAGTTAAAGGTGAAAATGTCCATTTGATTGCAGACATAGGCGACATAGGTCCAGACTATTTACCCGGTCATGCTCATGCAGATTCCCTGTCTTTTGAATTAACTATTAAGGGAAAAAGAGTAATTGTTAACTCTGGAATAGGTGAGTATGGTTTGTCTGACGAGCGCTTAAGACAAAGAGGCACATCGGCACACTCCACTATTGAGCTAGATGGTAAAAGTTCATCAGAGGTATGGTCAGGTTTTAGGGTTGCTCAGCGAGCAAGGGTAACAGATGTAGAAATTATTGATGAGGATAAAAAATTAGAGTTTTTCGCTGTTCATGATGGGTATACAAGAATTGTATCAAAGCCACTTCACAAGCGGAAATGGAAAGTGAATGATGGGTGCCTAGAAATAGTAGATGAGGTAACAGGTTCCCAAAATAGCGTCCAATCAAGATACTACTTACATCCAGATATTCTTATAAATATGCTTGATGGCTGTATTCTTTTAAGCACATCTAAAGAAAAGTTGGCTAAAATTATTACTGATCAAAATGTACAGGTTGTCGACACAACATACCACGACAAATTTGGGTCATCTCAAAAGAATAAGTGTTTGTTAATTACCGGAACTACTCCATTTAGTAGTAAGGTTTCAATAAGTTGGAACTTATGAAGCGAATTGTTTATCTAACATTTTATTACGAACCTGATTTATGTGCTGGTTCTTTCAGGAATACCCCTTTGGCAATTGAATTAGCTAAACAAGCTCGTGAGAAAGATATTATTGTTGATGTATATACCACACTTCCCAATCGATATAGCTCATTTGAACAAAGTGCGCTTGAATTTGAAGAATTAGGAAATTTAAGAATTCATAGAATTTCATTGCCACCACACAAAAGTGGTATGTTGGATCAGGTATTTTCCTTTAAAAAGTTTTATTCAGAGGTAATAAAGTTAAATAAAAACAAGAGAGCAGATTTAGTATTCGCGTCATCAAGTAGATTGTTCACGGCATATTTGGGATTTACAATTGCAAAGAAATCTGATTCCCCATTATATTTGGATATCAGAGATATTTTTGTAGATACAATGTCTGATGTATTTAAATCAAAAATTCTAAAGCTCGGTTTATTGCCATTGTTGAAATTAATTGAAATAAGGACTTTTAATTACGCAAAACATATCAATTTAATATCAGGCGGTTTTAAATCTTATTTCTCAAAATTTAGCAATACAGAATTTACGTTTTATTCAAATGGTATTGATGAAGAATTTTTAGAAACAACTCCGATTATAGAAAAGAGTGAAAAAGTAGTAAGCAGAAAAACTATAGTTTACGCAGGCAACATTGGTGAAGGTCAGGGGTTACACAAAGTGATTCCGCAGGCTGCAAAAGAACTTGGTAGTGAATTTGAATTTATTATAATTGGTGACGGTGGTACAAAAAAGTTACTACAGGATGAGATTGAAAATTTGTCTATATCAAATGTAGTTCTTGAAAAACCAGTTAACAGAAAAGAGCTGCAAGGTATTTATAGCAATGCCGATTATCTATTTATTCATTTGAATGATTATCCAGCATTTAGAAAAGTGCTGCCATCTAAAATATTTGAGTTGGCAACTTTTGGCAAACCTATTATTGCGGGAGTTTCCGGTTTTGCTGCTGAGTTTATAAAGAATGAAGTCTCAGATAGTTTTGTGTTTGAGCCATGTAATGCAAAACAGTTAATAGACTTTTTGAAGTCGGACATAGCGTCAAATACTATCGATAGGAAGGGATTTAAATTGAAATACCGACGAAGCAATATCAATAATTTGATGGCGGAATCTATTTTGAGCTATACATGAGTGTGTTTATAACGGGTTCTTCCGGTTTTGTAGGTAAATCATTTATTGCCAATTTCTCTGAGGAAAAATCGATTCAGTGGAAACGAGGAAATGAAATAAATATTAATTCAGCATTAGTAGTCATGCATCTTGCTGGTAAAGCTCACGATCTAAAAAAAACATTAAACCCAGAAGAATATTACCAGGTCAATACTGAATTAACCAAAACAGTATTTGATGCTTTTTTAGTTTCAGACGCTAAAGTATTTATCATTCTAAGTTCAGTGAAAGCTGTTGCAGATGTTGTTCAAGGAGAATTAACTGAAGAATACATCCCGAATCCCATTACACATTACGGAAAAAGTAAACTATTAGCAGAACAGTATATTTTATCAAAAGAAATCCCTGCTGGCAAGCGAGTTTATATTTTAAGGCCCTGTATGATTCATGGTCCAGGAAATAAAGGAAATCTTAATCTACTTTATAAATTGGTTTCAAAAGGTATTCCTTGGCCACTTGGTGCATTTGAAAATAAGCGTTCTTTCTGTAGTATTGATAACTTAATGTTCATCATTAAAGAATTAATAGAACGTGATGATATAAAATCTGGAGTTTACAATGTGGCTGATGATGAAGCACTTTCAACAAATGAAGTGATTTCAATTTTGGCAGAATCTCAATATAGGAAGCCAAGAATTTGGAAGGTTTCTAAAAGATTGATTGAGCATGCTGCAAAAATTGGAAATATTCTTAAACTGCCACTCAATGAAGAGCGTTTGCAGAAACTTACGGACTCATATGTCGTAAGCAATAAAAAGTTAATGACCGCTATTTGCAAGCCACTTCCTCTTTCAAGTCGAGAAGGTTTGCTAAAGACATTTCAATCTTTTCAATAATTGATGACACGAATCTTTGATATATTATTTTCTTTTTTGGGATTACTGCTTTTAAGCCCAATTATCCTTTTGCTATTGATTATCGGTCTGTTTGATACAGGTTCACCGTTGTTCCGACAAGAACGAGTGGGTGCTAATCATCAACCATTTAATCTTCTGAAGTTCCGCTCTATGCATCCAAACACACAAGCTGTGGCGACTCATTTGGTTCAAGTAAGTGCGATAACCAAGTGGGGGTCGTTTTTACGCAGATCCAAATTAGATGAACTCCCTCAGTTATTCAACGTACTTATGGGTGATATGAGTTTTGTGGGACCACGTCCTAACTTGTTTAATCAAATAGAATTAATTGAAGAACGTGAAAAGAGAGGGGTGTATTCCATCCGTCCAGGTATTACAGGATTGGCACAAATCAATAAAATTGATATGTCCACCCCGCAACGCTTGGCAGAAACCGATGCCAAGATGATTGACCACCTCAATGTGTGGTACTACTTTAAGTACATTTTTCTTACTGTATTTGGTAAAGGGTTTGGGGATAGGGTGAGAAAAAATACGCCAATTGGCAGATCTTAAAGTACTTCAGCAAATAAAAATGCCGGCACAAGCGACACCCAAGACACTTTATACTCGTAATCACGCGACTAATTTACAATTTCATCAAGCTCAAATAGCTTATTTATCAACTATTTGGATTAAAATTTGGTAATTTATTTTTTTGTTGTACATTTGTAGAGTATAAATATACATAGTGAACGTGAGGAACACATATTTACTCGATTTTACTAGAGTAATTAAAAATGCTCTTTTAGATTCATAAATTTTTTTGTTCCTAATATAGAGCACGAATAAACATAACAATTTTATAAACCAACCATATGAAAAGTAAACTGACAGCACAGCAGTTCCTAGAACAGCGTTTAGCGGATATCCCATTGGATATCGCTGACCAAATCCGGTTGCAACATGAGAAATTGAAGGATAAAGAGAAGATGGTCCTTATTATTGAGCGACTGTTGGATATTGCTAAAAAGCACCAATGGCAAATTATGCGCAATGAAGGAAATTTCTATGTTTACATAGGCACGCATTGGAAGAAGATAAGTGACGATGTTATTATCTCCTTTATATGTGATGTTGCAATTCGAATGGGATTCAAGGAAACCTCAGTCCGGCACTACTCTTTTCGAGAGGGCCTACTCAAACAATTTCAAATTGCGGGCCTACGCGTTTTTGAAATAGAAGAGAACAACGTTGTTAAAATAAACTTCAGAAACGGCACTTTGCATTTTAAGAGTGATGCTGAGTTGGAATTTAAGGACCACGATCTAGAGGATGGCCTACGCTATGTACTCAATTTTGACTACTTACCAGGTGAAGAATCCCCAATGTTTAAAGATTATTTAAACCGGGTATTACCTAATCCTTGTAAACAATTACCCTTAGCAGAATTTATTGGATATGCCTTTAGTGGGTTAAAGTTGGAAAAGTGTTTGGTGCTTTATGGTTCTGGGGCTAATGGAAAGTCTGTCTTTTTTGACATCATCATTGCATTGCTAGGGGTTGAGAATGTATCCAACTTCAGTTTACAATCTTTGACGGACAATAATGGATATACAAGGGCAAACCTATCAGGCAAGTTAATAAACTATTCTTCTGAGTTGTCTTCGAAAATGAATACATCCTTTTTTAAGATGTTAGTGTCAGGCGAGCCAATTGAAGCTAGGCAGATTTATGGTAAACCCTTTTTATTAAGACAAATACCTAAGTTGATTTTTAACACAAATGAACTGCCATTTGATATTGAGCAGAATGATGGATTTTATAGACGTTTCCTATTGATTCATTTTGATCAAACGATTCCTGAGAGTGAGAGAGATGCTGAATTGGCTCAAAAAATTATTTCAAGTGAATTACCCGGAGTATTGAATTGGGTTTTGGAAGGATTGCAGAGAATAACTGTAAACAAACAATTCAGCCCCTGTGATGATGTAAACAGGGCACTTGATCAATTTCGAGAAGATCATGATCCAATCCGCTTGTTTTTGTCCGATATCCAAGCTATGCCTCATCATCCAGAGTTGTCTAAAATGCAACTAAAATTACTATATGCACGCTATGTAGATTATTGTAAAGAGTATGGCTACAGAAGTTGTTCCTTACAGGCCTTTTCTAAACGCATTCAAGCAATTGGTTATACTGTCAAGCGTGCAAGTCATGGCCGTGATGTAGGGATTTATGTTCCAACTGTTTTATCCACTAAATCGTATATGTCGATGCCTAGGCTGATGGCAAGCGAATGCCATGATGCCGGGGATGCCGACAAAATTTATAACAATTAAAATTAAAAACTATGTATTTGAAATTTACTGAGCGTTCTATGAACATCTATATGCCTAATAGTAGGCGTCAAAAGGTCAAGTCAAGAGCAATTTTTTCAAGCCAAGATGCCGAAGAAGAAATAATAATGAGTAATCCATGGGTGCATGTTAACGATGCTGCAGAAACTGTACTATTTAATGGTGAAAAAGTATCTAAAGTGTGTGAGATCGTGAATGGATATCATGGCTGTACCCAAAGACACCTTGCCGAAGTTGAGGAGTGGATAAACACCCACCATCCTAATAATGACATCAATTGGGCTGCTACTAAACATTATATTGAATATATCAATGCTTGGATGAGGTAAAATGACAAAAGGGGAGCAGCATCCATAACTGCATTAAGTTAAATATATTAACATGTATAACAAGTTGAGAAATGAAGGGTATGCATTTTTTGCGAATCCTTCCACGGAGGAAATTCAAACAGAAAGCGGTTTAAAAACAGTGGTTCAATGGAAGCTATTCCCAGAGAATATGCGCACTGAACAGCTTAGCTGCATAGTAGAGTTTGAATCTGATGAAGCAGATAACATTTTAATTGATGAAGCCTATGGCGTTGCGTTAATAAGTAAAATGTAAATATGCGTTAGTAGAAATAGGGCAGCCCGTTATTGGGGATGCCCTTTTCTTTTTTGTTGCTACTTATATTAATCCTTCATTGGCAAAGGATAGGTAATCGTCGTCTGGCGTGATGATAAAGTGATCAACCAAAGTCATTTCCATGTACTGCAAAGCTGTCGAAAGACGCTTGGTTAAAGTCAAATCTTCTCTAGATGGCTTGAGATTTCCGCTAGGATGGTTGTGTGCCACGATAACACCACTAGACATAAGAAGAATACCGCTAGCCAGGATGAGTTTTATATCGATCACTGTACTTTTAACACTACCTGAGAAGACATTCATGGTGCCGATTACTTTATTGGCTTGGTTTAGATAGATTACAATAAACTGCTCTTGAAGGGCAATACGTTGCATATCAATTACTAATTTGATCACTTCTACCGCGTCAGTGGCGTTGGTGATTAATGGCCTGTCTTTTATGGACGGATTGTGGTATTTGTAATTGAGAGTAACTTCCCCCAGGTTACTGATGTTGTTCTTCATGATGTTCGTTTGTTTGTTCTTGTAGAATTTTATATTCTGGAATTTCTCCTTTAATGACACCCGCTCTGTGATTCAATTCAGTAGAATATGCCCTAACAGATGGTTGATGTTTGTACAAATGATTGAGCTCTTCTAGGGTTTTGCAGGAACGAATCATTTTATAGATTTCATCCTGAGAATAACCTTCACCTTCTTTACACCATTTGGCAATCACATTACCAATTGATTGATCTATTTTGAATGTCAACTTATTACTGAATAGTTGTGTTCTGTCTTTTGTACAATTGACGTTATGATTGATATCTAACTCAAACACAAGAGTAAAGTCATACTCTAAGCCATCACGCTGAACACCTTTCATTCCAACTTTCTCAGGAGTATTTTTACCATTCTTTTCTGAAAGTATATAATCCTGTTTGCTGCGTACTGTTGCAATGACATGCTTTCCAGAATTCAATATCTTTTGCACAAGTGCATTGTGACGCGGGGTCAGCTTACTCCAGTTAGTGAAGCTATTACCCACCATCTGTGAGTGAATATCTAAGATTCCTCCATCACCTTCCCATTCATGCGAAAGTGAATCAATGATAATCACATCCATGCCCGCACGTTCACACTCATCAATCGCTTCTATGTAGCGTTCAGGCGTGAAAGGTGCATTCAATGTTAGTACATTGTATTTTCCGAGATGCGAATACAAATCTGCTGAGTAATTTTCTGTATCAATAACAGCTACTTTGTTCCAGTCTTTGCTAATTCCATAAGCAAGTAACAAAGCTGAGTAGGTCTTTCCTGACCCTGAAGGACCTTGCAACGCCATTCTGATACGTGCTTGTGATCTGTTCGATTTTCTTAACTCCATGATGTTTAAATTTTAAATGTTTAACTCTTTCCTATGGGGGGTTAAGGTGTTGGATTATTGGAGTGGGGGATGTTTGGATTAGGTACCATTGACTTGCGATTACATATCGATTAATTACATCCATTTGATATTGAAAAGGATAGCGAATGCACGTTTCAATTTTAAAGAGGTTATAAAAGCAGATCATGATTGTGGTAATGATTTTTGGGATCGCGTAAAAGAGCGACAAGTGACATAAGTACTTCATGAAGAATGGTTATAGCTATCTAATACATCGTAGGAAAGTCCAATTTGAAATCAGAGATTCATTTAAAGAGGGGGCTCAAGTCAATTGCGTGAGTCTTCGTTAGCCTGTAACAAATTTGTATAGCGGGCCCAATTAAGGAGCAAATAAATAATTTTCACAAAATAGAGCATAGATATACATGATATTCAAAATATATTTCTATCTTTGTAAGATTAAAATATAAATCGATGAAAGAGAGTAAATTAAAAGGAAAGGTAGTTACCTTGAATATTGTGCAGAAAGCAATGAAAGCAATTGCTGATGTAGTGCCTGCAGCCAAGGTTAGGGAAGAAATTGACTACAATATTCCAAGCCAATCGGTATTGTTTGAACAATATGAGCAAACGGTTGAAGAGTTGAATGCCTTGTACAAAAAGCATCATGATGCTTTAACCCGAATGTCGGAACTCTATGTTCACAGTGAACGCTTACGCCGAGTAGTGGCACCAAGAGTTTATGTAAATGCTTATCTGGAGAAACGTAATTTCTCACATGTCTATATCAATGCCAACTGTGGTTATGTCAATCAAAAAGCTAAGGTGGAAAATGTAGTGGCTTTCATGGGTAAGTCGACGGAAACGGATGTTCAAAAAGCACAAGCTAAGATAGATGCAGACCCACAATTACAATTATCTGCTAAAAAGGCTATCGTTGAAAAACTTCTAAAAAAGTTAGCGGCAACAAAAATGGAAACCAAGCCAGTTGAGGAGAATCAAGTTATCCATATTTCATTTGATGCGTCCAAGAATAATATCATACAGTTAATGCAATTGTTTTTAGCTAAGAATAAAGGTCGTTCAAAGGAGGGTGTGCAAGTAAATGAGCGTAACGAGTTAGAACAAGCTATGAATCTAATAGAAGAATTATTAAACGAAATTGAGTTAAAGCTCAACTAATTTTTTTGCGTAATATGTAATGCATAAATATACTCTATAACTATATAAAAAATGGAAACAAAAATAATAGCCATCAGTGTAGATGAACTGCAGGATCTAATGGCCAGTACCATCAAGCGGGAAATAGAAAGCATCTTGCAGATGCCCATCACAGGAAGCGGCATTCAGGAAGAATTATGGGATCGAAAGCAAGCGGCAAGTTTTTTAGGCATAAGTGAGCAGACATTGGTAAAGCTGGTGTTAGAAGAGAAGATTGTGGCTCAGAAAAGTGGGCGTAAGTATCATTTCTTGAAGAGCAGTGTTATGAATTTTTTAAGGGGTAAAATTCAAAACTAACCATGGGGGTATCTTTTTCATTAGCTAGACCAAAAGCACGAACCAGCAGTATTCGAATAAAGGTTTCTGTGAGTGGTGCGAGTTTTTTCTTGTATACCGGTCGCAGTATTCAAACTTCAGATTGGGACAGGAAGAAGTGTTTTGTGCGCAGCTATGCTGGAAGAACTACCACCACCCGAGTCATCAAATATCTCAAGGAGCTTGAGTTGCAGATTCTTGATCTATTAGATCTTTATAAGAATGGGAAACCACGACTTACATTCTTGGAATTGCAAGAGCGTTTGAATGAGCTACTCGACAACCCACAAAGCACATATAGCAAAACCAAAAACAGAAGTACAATTACAAAAGAGACTTTGGAGTCATTCACAGAACTTTTCATTAAAGACTGTCAAACTGGTGTGCGCTTGAGCCCTAAGCGTCAGCGAATTAAACCTAAGAGTTTGCATACTTATAACACCACCATGGTTTATTTAAGGCGCTTTCAAGAGCAATTAGGTCAAGTGTTAGAGTTATCAGAGTTCAATCAAAAAAACATAGATCAGTTTAGTGATTTCCTGATAATAGATTGTGAACTAGCCATGAATACCCATGCAAAGTTGATGATGGATCTGCTTCAAATAATTAAGTATGCGGTTCATTTAAGGAAATTGCCTCCGTCTCGGTTGGTAGAACTCAAGTTTGATACACGTCGTGAGGAAACGGATAGCATTTACCTTACGGAAGCAGAAATTTTGGAACTCTTAGCAATCGACGATTTTGCAGACCCCATACACGAGCATGTTAGAGATGTATTTGTCGTGGGATGTTTTACGGGTATGCGATTTTCAGATTATTCAACCCTAGATACAAAAGACATTCGTAATAATCGTTTAGAAATAGTTCAACAAAAGACGGGGAATAAGGTGACCATTCCAATTCACCCCATGGTTAGACAAATTTTGGAGAAGTATAAGAATATGCTTCCTGAGGTTCCACCTAATAATGAGTTTAATCGTATTATTAAATTGGTTGGAGAGAAACTACCGTCCCTTCACGTTAGCTTTATTAAACAGATAACCTACAAACGTGAACGCAAACAAGTGAAGATGATGAAGTATGAGTTTTTACAGACCCATACAGCGCGACGTTCTTTTTGCTCCAACGAATACTTGAGAGGAACCGACCCAATGATCATAATGGCTATCAGTGGACATAAGAGTTATAAGTCTTTTATGCGATACATTAAAGTATCAGGAGAGCAGTTTGCTGACAAACTAGAGCAGATATGGGCAGAAAGAGTAATTTCTTAAATTGAAAGAGGATTCTTATTTTCAAGTTCCTTTTACAGCATAGAAAATTAGAATAATTTTAATTTTTTTTGACTATCAGTTATTTACATGGTGCGTAATTTGGTGCGCAATTGGAACTTAACTATCTGATTTACAATGATAAAATGCCCTCTAATTAGTGTGGTCCACACTAATTGCTTGTTTTCAACCTTTATTTTAGAGTATTTCAATAAATTATTCTAATTTCACTACTCAATTTAAAACAAGAGTTATAAATTAAAATCTATTTATGAAGAAAA
>Ga0315902_10009516_pt1 | contig 12990 bp, 8 predicted proteins | sample LakEriMetagenome_9_FD_203523 | JGI IMG/M metagenome (GOLD analysis project Ga0315902, IMG submission 203523) | Freshwater fungal communities from buoy surface, Lake Erie, Ohio, United States - Buoy 12 MA117 | ecosystem: Environmental > Aquatic > Freshwater > Lake > Lake biofilm | place: USA... | reverse complement strand
GCTGCTTCTGCTCCTCGCTGCCGTACTCCAGCAGGGTCGGGCCGAACATCATGATGCCCATCCCGCCGATAGGGTTGCGGGCGCCGATCCGGTTCATCTCCTGCTGCAGGATGCGCGCCTGGGCCGTGGACAGGCCGCCGCCGCCGTACTCCCGCGGCCAGGTCGGCGTGCCCCAGCCCTTCTCGCCCATGCGCTGCTTCCAGAGCAGGGCGTCACCCTCGACCGGGCTGGTGGCGTTGATCATCGCGACTTCCACCCCGGCGAGGGCGGGTGGGAAGTTGGCGGTCAGCCAGTCCCGCGCTTCAGCGCGGAAGGCCTCCGCGTCCGTACTGCCAAAATCGGCCATGTCTTCTGCTCCTGGACGTTCGTCTTGTTCTTCGTTGCGAGAAGGGCCGTCGCCGGCCCGGATCAGATCTGGCGCGCGCGTCCTTCCCAGTAGGGCGCGCGCACCTTGTTGCGCTGGATCTTGCCGGCTTCGGACCTCGGAAGCTCGGCGGCGAAGTCGAGGCTGCGCGGCGCCTTGAAGCTGGCCAGGTTGCCGCGGGCGAAGGCGAGGATCTCCTCGGCCAGGGTCTCGCTCGGGTCGTGGCCGGGCTTGAGCAGGATGACGGCCTTCACCTGTTCGCCCCACTCGTCATGCGGCACGCCGACGGTGGCTGAGTCAGCGACGGCGGGATGCTTGACCAGCTCGTTGTCGATCTCCTGCGGATAGATGTTCACCCCGCCGGAGATGATGGTCTCGGCGCTTCGGCCAGTCAGGAACAGGTAATCGTCCTCATCGAAATAGCCGACGTCCCCCATCGTGAAGAAGTCGTCGACCCTCGAGGCCTGGGTCTTGGCTTCGTCCTTGAAGTAGGTGAAGGCGCCGCCGGGCGGCAGCTGCTGGTAGATGGTCCCGGACTGGCCGTTGGGCAGGTCGCGGCCGGCCTCGTCGAGGATGCGGACCCGCAAAAGGGCCGGACGCTTGCCGACGCTGCCGGGCTTGGCCAGCCACTCCTGCGAGTCGATCAGGAAGCCGGCGCCGCCCTCGGAGCCGGCGTAGTATTCCGTCAGCACCGGGCCGAACCAGTCGATCATCGCCCGCTTGACCTCGGGCGGGCAGGGCGCGGCTCCGTGGATAATGAACTGGACATGGTCCACCGGATAGCGCGCCTTGACCGCGTCCGGCAGGGCCAGCAGGCGCTGGAACATGATCGGCACCATGTGAAAGTGCGTGACGCGACGCTCGGAGATGGTCCGCAGCACATGCTCGGAGTCCCACCGGTCGATGAAGACCAGCGTCGCGCCGCTGCCCATGGCGGCCCGGATGTCGAACACCAGCGGCGCGGCGTGATAGCCGGGCCCGGCGCACATCTGGACCGAAACGCGGGGGTCGTAGCCGCGCATCTGGTAGGTGGCGTAGGGTGTCACCGCCGGGTTGGGCCGGAAGACGCCCTTGGGCCGGCCGGTGGTGCCGGAGGTGTACATCATGCTGATGCCGAGCGAGGGGTCGGCGATATCGCTTTCGTCAAAGGGCGCGATGGCGTCGTCGTACGACTCGAAGCCGTCGATCGGTCCGCCGACGGCCAGCCGGGTGGCGATGACCGGCAGGCGGGCCACGGCCTCCGACACCGTCGCGACGCGGGCGTCGGCGATCAGCGCCTTCGCTTCGCAGTCCTGGATGATGTAGGCGATCTCGTCCGCCGACAGGTGCCAGTTCACCGGCGTCAGGCGCATGCCGCAGCGGAGCGTCGCGGCCAGCACTTCGACGAACTCGACGCGGTTCGAGCAGACGAGGGCCACCGAGTCGCCGGCCCCCAGACCCCGCGAACGGAGCAGCCCCACCAGACGGTTGGCGTTGGCGTTGACCTTGGCGAAGCTGTGTTCCGCACCATTCGGATCACAGACGGCGACCCGGTCCGGCTGCTCGTCCGCCCAGATCGCCAGGGTCATGCCACAGAGCGCCGCCTCATCCAGGCGGGGGCCAAGATCGGGTCTGGACCCTGATGGCTCCATCAGTTTTCTCCACGGGGATCGAAGACTCTCGGCGCGGCCCAAGTCTGGAGCATTCGAACATCGTTCGGCAACCGTCCGCACGCTTTCGAATAGGGGGTATGCACAGCTTTCCTGGCGCACGGCCCCATCGTCTTTACAATACCTCGCGATCCGGCTGCGACTGGACCCGGATCGAGGCTTTCTAGAACAACGGGTGCAGGATGATCGCGACAAGGGCAGGGCGCCGCGCCTCATGTCCGCTTGACTCCGGTTCGCGTGGCGCAATTGTCGCGACATGACGCGATCGCTCAGGCAGTCCGCCCACGATGTCCCCGGTGTAAAGGCCAGGGCCCTGACCGCCGCGGCGACCATTCTGGCCGAGCAGGGCGCCGACGACCTGAGTCTGCGCGCCATCGCCGAGGCGGCGGGCATCGGGCTGGCTTCGATCTACCACTATTTCGCGGGCAAGGAGGCCCTGCTGCTCAGCCTGGCGCAGATGGGCTACGAGGATCTTCGCCGCGATATCGAGGGCAGCCGCTCCGTCCATCCCTCCGTCTCGCCCATGCGAGCGGGGGCGCGGGCCTTCTTCGCCTTCGCGCAGTCACGCCCCTCGCTGTTCTCTCTGATGTGCAACGAGCGGCTGCTGGCCCGCCATGAAACGCTCCGCGAGGCCGAGCACCGCATGTTCCTGGCTTACAAGGCCGCCGTCGAGGCCGACGAGCGCATACCGCCCCGGCATCAGGAGAACGCCGCCTACGCCCTCTGGGCGCTTGGCCGGGGCATGGCTGCGATCATCGCATCACACCCCGGCGGCCAGCCGCCGCCGGAATTGCTGCAGAAGCTGTTCGCCGGCGGGGCCTATCTGATCGACCACCCCGAGTAGGGCGTCGACCGCTACAGACGGCTGGGGATCATCACCGGCAGGGTTTCGAAGCCCCGCACGAAGACCGAGTAGCTGCGCCGGGGTTCGCCCGTCACGATGATCTCCGGGAAGCGCTTGAGGATCTCTTCCCAGATGATCTGCAGCTGCAGCTCGGCCAGGCGGTTGCCAACGCAGCGGTGAATGCCGAAGCCGAACGAGATGTGCTGGCGGGGCCGTTCGCGGTCGATGATGTAGGCGGTCGGGTTCTCGATCACCGTCTCGTCCCGGTTGCCCGAGGCGTACCACATGACGACCTTGTCGCCCTTGCGGATCTGCTTGCCCTGGAACTCGATGTCCGCCACCGCCGTGCGCCGCATGTGGGCCAGCGGCGTCTGGTAGCGGATTGTCTCGGAGACCATCGAGGCGATCAGGTCCGGGTTGGCGCGCAGCTTGGCGTACTGGTCGGGGTTGCGGTTCAGCTCGAACACGGAGCCGGAGATGGTGTTGCGGGTGGTGTCGTTGCCGCCGACGGTCAGCAGCACCACGTTCCCGAAGAACTCGCGCGGCTCCATGTTCCGGGTTTCGGGATGGTGCGCCAGCATCGAGATCAGGTCGCCCGTCGGTGGCGCGTTGACCTTCTTGTTCCAGAGCTCGGCGAAGTAGGCCTGATACTCGACGAAGATCTCGAGCTTCTGCTCGAGGGACTCGACAATGCCTCCGGGCATCGGGATGGCCGTGACCACGTCGGACCAGTAGGGCAGCTTGCGGCGGTCCTCCTGCGGGGCGTCGAACAGCGTGGCCAGGGTCATGGCCGTCAGTTCCTTGGACACCAGATCGACCCAGTCGAACTCCTCGCCGATGGGCAGGCCGTCCAGGATGGCGCCGGCGCGTTCACGGATCAGCGGGGCCATGATCTGCAGGTTGCCGGGCGAGACGGCCGGACTGACCGCTTTGCGCTGCACGTCGTGCCGGGGCGGGTCCATGGCGATGAACATCGGCAGCGGCTCGATGTTCGCCTGTCCGCCGCCGATGGTGATGCCGCCCAGCAGGAAGTCGGACGAGAACACCTGGTGATTGGTGTCGACCGCCATGATGTCGTTGTACTTGGTGATCGACCAGTAGGGTCCGAACTCGCCGCCCTCGGTGAAGTGGACCGGGTCCTCGCGGCGCAGGCGCTCGAAGATCGGCCAGACGGTGTCGGCCTGAAAAAGGGCCGGCTGGGCCGGGTCAAGACTCTCCAGCGGCGCCGCATAGATGGCGTCCCTCATTCCACTCAGGTCCACTGATCCGTCGCTCATGATCCGCTCCCGCTGGTCATTTTCTTTGGAGGAAGTCGCTTCGAACGCTGTTCCACAAGTGCGGACCCTGCGCCCGGCGACGGCGTTGAGCGCCTGTCATGACCGGACCAGAGGGTCGTGATCGAGCATGTGCTCGGCCGCGCCGCCCAGCATCCGCAGGAACATGGCGTCGCCACGCTCGGTGCGCGTGACGATCATGGCGGCGAAGAAGGCCGTCATGAACAGCAGGTAGGCGCCCTGGCCATAGTGCCGGGCGAGATCGGCCTCGCTGTATCCGGTGACGCCATGTTCGGTCAGGGTGCGGTGATAGAGGGCCAGCAGCTCTGGCTCGGCCGCGCGCCGCACCTCCCCCGGAACGGCGCCTGCCAGGAAGTAGGCGAGGTCGGTCGGTCCGGCGCCGTAGGCGAAGGACTGCCAGTCCAGCACCGTCACCGGATACCCGCCTGCGGCTGTGCCGAACATCATGTTGTCGGGGCGGAAGTCGTTGTGCGTCAGGCAGCGGGGACCGTCGTGCCGCGTGCCGAGCTCGGTGAAGCGCGACGCGATCCTGTCGCCGACCATCGACCATTCGGGGCGCATCTGCGGACCATAACGATCCTTGAAGCCCGCCCACAGCTGGCCGACCATCTCGTCGGTGGCGACGCTCGGCGGCGCCGCGCTCGATCCCGAAACCCAGGGCAGGGCGTCGAGACCCTCGTCACCCCAGTGCGAGGCATGGAGCTTCGCCGCCTCGACGACGACCAGCCGCGCCTGATCCAGGGTGACTCCCGCCAGTTGGTCGCCCTGCTCTGCGGGCGCCAGGTCCTCCATCATCAGAACGAAGGCGCTGGTGGCCTCGTCGACGTCGGTGAAATAGCAGCGCGGGGTATGGATCAGGGCCCCGGGCGCCAGCTGCTGGTAGAAGCGGACCTCGCGGATGTAGTTGCCGAGCGCGACGCCCGTGGCCCGGCTTTCCTCGCCCGCCGCCGGAAACTTGCCGACCAGGGAGGCCGGTGCGGTTTCGCCGCCACGTTCGTACTCCAGGGTGAACCGCACGCTGTCGCCGATCTGCCCGGTGCCCACGCCGCGGGCTGTGAACCCCTTCACGACGGCATCAACGCCGCCGGCCTGCAGGACAGTGGTCAGCCATTGGGCGTCCACCTCGCCGGGCATGCGGATATCGGGTTTATCGGACATGCTGATGTGATCTCCCTAAGGCCCGTCTCTGCGGGCTCGGAGCAATCAATAGACGGTTTGCGCGCGAGGGCCCACGCTGACGCTGGGTTACCCACGCGACCGGGTTCGCCGCAGGCGCCGCGACCGTCCACCGGGCTTGGGCGAGTGGAGACCTTGGCTGGCCAACGTCACCGCCTCGTTAGGGTCACCGGAGCCTCCGCCTCGCCGCCGGGCTACGACAAGCCTTTCGCAGGCGGCCGGGTCGAACAGGTCTTCGGAAATCGATCCGGGTTCTGACTTTCTACGTATCCTCAAGCAGTTAGCGCCCCGCAGCCGCTTCGCACACTTGTCACAAAGACGTCGGCGCTCCGTCATTTTCCGACCCTACCAATCGCCGCGGGCAGGCGGGGAGCCTGAATGGCGGCGAGGCCCAATGGCTATCGCCCGGTTCCGCCCGCGTGAAAACGACTGCGAAGGTGGAGACTGGGATGACCGGCCTGAAGAAATACAGCGCGCTTGCGTTTGCACTGACTGCGACCCTGGCCCTGGCGGCCTGCGGCGGCGCCGATGGCGTGGCCTCGCCTGGTGAGGGCGGCTTCGGTGGCGGTGGCGGTGGTGGCGGCGGCGGTGGCGGCGGCGGCGGCGGCGGCGGCGGGGCCGCTGCGGACTGCCCGACCGGTTTCGCCAACGCCGGCGAAATCAACGCCCTGGTTGGCGGCACCCTGCGCGTCTGCCGTCTTCCCTCGCTGATCACCGGCACCTTCCAGGTTCCGCTGCGCGCCGGCACCATCTACTCCGTCAGCGGCCGCACCGACGTGGGTGAAGACCGCGGCGGCAATGCCGGCGCTCCGATCCCTGGCGCTCAGCAGGGCGTCCTTAACATCGATCCGGGCGTCCGCATCTTCGGCACCTCCGGGTCCGACTACATCATCGTCAACCGCGGTTCGCGCATCGTCGCCGAAGGCTCCGCGACCCAGCCGATCATCCTCACGAGCCGCCAGAACATCGAAGGCTCGACCACGACCGACTCGATCGGTCAGTGGGGCGGGCTTGTCCTCGCCGGCCGCGCCAAGATCTCGAACTGCACCGCCGCCCAATACGGCACGCCGGCCTGTGAATCCCCGACGGAAGGCACCACGGCGCTCCACGGCGGCAACAACGACGGCGACAGCAGCGGCGTCCTCAAGTACGTCCGCGTGATGTTCTCGGGCTTCTCTGTCGTCCCGAACCGCGAACTGAACGGCATCACCTTCGCCGGCGTCGGCAACGGAACGGTCGTCCAGTACGTCCAGGTCCACAACAGTTCCGACGACGGCATCGAGTTCTTCGGCGGCACCGTCAACCTCAAGAATATCGTCCTGACCGGCAACGACGACGACAGCCTCGACACCGACGAAGGCTACCGCGGCGGCCTGCAGTACGGCATCGTCGTGCAACGTCCCGGCGGCGGTGACCGGATGATCGAAGCCAGCTACTTCAGCCTTGCCTCGACCAACCCCAAGCCGAGCCCGCAGATCTCGAACTTCACGTTCGTTGGTCGCAGCTCCAGCAGCGCGCGCTGGATCTTCAACACCGGCACCGACGTCAAGCTGTACAACTCCGTCGTGACGTCCCCGACCGGCACCGCCGGCGCCTGCCTGGACATCGACAACATGCCTGACACGATCGGCACTTTCCGCTCGGTCTTCATGTCCTGCCCGACCGCCTTCGATGCCGATGCCGACAACGAAGCGGCGATCTTCACCGACGCCAGCAACACGGCGAACGGCACCTCGACGCTGACCAGCGTCTTCATCAACGGCGCCAACGAAACGGCCGTCGTCGCGACCAACCCGGTCCCGCTGAACGCCCTGGCCTTCTCCCCGGTGACCTACATCGGCGGCGTCAAGGACTCGGCCGACAACTGGTACGCCGGCTGGACCTGCAGCCCCCTGATTGGCCAGGCCGCGTGCTGATAGTTCGCGGGCGGCGGCCAGGAGGTCGCCGCCCGCACTTTATTCTTAGCCTGTTAATGACAAGGCCCAGACCATGAAGCTCTTTGCGCCCTCGTTGGGCAGCCTGCTGCTCGCAACGACCGCCCTTGCGGCGCCGCAGTTCGCCCTGGCGCAGGAAGCGCCTCCGCCAGCTGACCAAGGCACCGAAGTTGAAGTTGAGGAAATCGTCGTCCTCGGCAAGAACATCCCCGAGCCGATGCGCGAGACCTCCGAGGTCGCCTCCTTCCTCACCGCCGAGGATCTGGTGCGTTCGGGCGACGACAGCGCCGCTGAAGCCCTTACCCGCCTGTCCGGCGTCAGCCTGCTGGGCGGCAAGTTCGTTTACGTCCGCGGCCTTGGTGAACGCTACTCTTCGGCTCTTCTCAACGGCTCGCCGCTGCCGAGCCCCGAGCCCCTGCAGCGCGTTGTTCCGCTCGACCTGTTCCCGGCGAGCATCCTGGAAAACACGCTTGTCCAGAAGACCTACTCGGCCAACTTCCAGGGCGAGTTCGGCGGCGGCGTCATCAATCTGCGCACCCTTCGTACGCCGAATGAGCCGTTCTTCTCGATCTCGACCAGCGTCGGCGCCAATTCCGAGACGACCCTGAAGAGCGGTCTGACCTACTACGGTTCCGATACCGACTGGCTCGGCTACGACAGCGGCGCCCGCGAGCTTCCGAACCAGCTCCAGGCCGCTTTCGAAAGCGGCAAGCGGATCATCGTCGGTGCGGATTTCACGGCCAACGACATCGTCTACCTGGGCAGCAGCTTCAACAACGCGGCGCTGAATCTGATCCAGAAGAAGAACGAGATCGCGCCGAACTTCGGCGTTGATCTGTCGGCCGGCCGGGCTTTCGATCTCGATTTCGCCACCTTGGGCGTGATCGCCGTCGCCGGCTACGACAACGGCTGGAAGACGCGGAACGGGGCGCAGCAAATCGGCTTTGTGTCCGCCGGCAAGATCGCGCCGGACAGCGACTTCGACTTTACCTCTACCCAGAACGATCTGCTCGTGAATGCCCTGGTGGGTGTCAGCCTCGACATGGGTGATCACGTCGTCACATGGACCAACCTCTACATCCACAACACCAGCAAGGAAGCCCGTGTCCGGGACGGCTTTGACGCCGGCTACGGCGGCGTCGTCCGCGATGACTATACCGAGTGGTTCGAGCGCACCCTGACCAGCACCCAGCTCGTCGGTGAACACAAGTGGGACGACTTTGAGCTGGATTGGCGCGGGTCGTTCGCTCGCACGACGCGCGACTCCCCGTACGAGAAGAGCATCCGCTACCGTCTCGAGAACGGCGTCTACTATCACAGCGCCGCTCAGGAGCAGAACTACACCCGCTTCAGCGAGGTCGATGACTCCGTTCGCAGCTTCGCGATCGACGGCAAGTACATCTACGCGCTGTCGGACGCTCGCGAGGCGGTCATCAGCGGCGGCCTGTTCTGGATGGAGAACACCCGCGACGCGATCCAGCGCGAGTTCCGCTTCCTGATCTTCAACCAGGCCCTGCCGCTGAACGTGCAGGACGACCGGGTGGACTACCTCTTCTCCGACTACAACATGGGCGTGAATGGCCTGATGTTGCGTGAGACGACCGGCGGCGAAGGCGCGGCCGCCTACGATGCCGGCCTGGACAACCGCGCTGCCTACCTGCAGGCGGATGTCGAGATCATTCCGCTGGTGCAGGTCACCGTGGGCCTTCGCTACGAGGACGCGGAGCAGTTCGTCAAACCGGCCGCGATCTTCGCGGGCGATCCGGTGCCGTTCGCGCCGGCTCCGCTGGAGAACCAGTACTGGCTGCCGGCGGCGACGGTGACCTGGAACTTCGCGGAAGACATGCAACTCCGCTTCGGCGCGTCCCAGACCATCGCTCGCCCGCAGTTCCGCGAGCTGGCGCCCCAGACCTATCTGGATCCGGACACCGACCGCACCTACCTCGGCAACCCGAACCTGGTCGACAGCAAGCTGACCAACCTTGACGCTCGCTTCGAGTGGTACTTCGCGCGCGACCAGTATCTGACCGCCGGATTCTTCTACAAGGATATCGAAAAGCCGGTCGAGCTGTACCTGATCAGCGCTGGCAGCGCGCCGATCACCTCGTTCGTCAATGCGCCGCAGGCCAACCTCTACGGCATCGAACTCGACGTGAAGAAGTACTTCGAGTTTGACTCGGACGTCGCCTGGATCGCCAGCAAGCGCTGGCTCGTGTCCGCCAACTACACCTTCAGCAAGTCCGAGTTGAAGGTCGGGGCCGGCGACGTCGTGTTCCCGGTGACTGCCGACGGATCTTCGCGTATCGCCACCGATTTTGTGACCGACGGCGACCCGATGCAGGGCCAGGCGGACCAACTCGCCAACCTGCAACTGGGCTTCGAGGACGATGAAGCACAGTCCCAGGCGACGCTTCTGATCGGCTATTCCAGCGAACGCGTGATCGCGCGTGACCGGATCGGCTTCCCGGATGTCATGCAGGAAGCGGCCACGTTCATCGACTTCACCTACCGTCGTGGCTTCACGGCCTGGGATCGGGAGTTCACCGTCGGCTTCGAGGCGCGCAACCTGACGGGCGAGGACTTCGAACAGACCCAGACACAGGGCGGCGGATCGATCGACTTCTACCGCTACGACCTCGGTCGCAGCGTCTCCCTGAGCCTGTCCTCGCGGTTCTAGGCATCGGCCGGCCATGCGACGCCTCTGTCGCATGGCCGGTCTTCGTTTTTGGCCAGTGTCACTATAGCGTCGCAAAACCTGCACGAACCTGCATCGTTGGCCGACTACTCCGAGTACGGCCTATAATCAGACCGTAGGGGCGACCGTCTTGAGACTGCCGGATCTGTCGAGTGTGGTCGCCGACCCGCAACGCTCGCTCTGGGTCGCGGCCGAAGTCCTGCTTGTCGTTCTGCTGGGCGTGCAGGCGGCGAGGCTGGGCTGGAATGTCCTTTCGCCCGCGCCGGTTTCGGTCCCCTCCGTCACCGCCGGCGGCGAGGACCGCCTCGCCATCCTCAAGCGCTTTGATCCGTTTTTCCGAGCCGCGCCGGAGGCGCTGACCACGGCCACCGCCCAGGCCTTCCGCCTCCATGGGGTGCGCGTCGGCGGCGGCGGCTCCGGATCGGCGATCATCAGCACGCCGGACGGGCTCCAGAACTCCTTCGCGGTCGGCGACGAGGTCGCGCCGAACGTCCGCCTGGTCTCGGTCGCCGAGGACCACGTCGTCCTGGCGCGCGGCGGTGTCCGCAGCACGCTTCATTTCCCGTCCGCCGAAGCCGGCGCTGTCCAGAGCATGGTCCAACCGTGAGACTTTTCGCGTTCACAGCACTGCTGACCGCCCTTTGCGTGGCGCCCCTGGGCGATGCCCGGGCGCAGACCCAGGTCCTCAACGTCCAGGACGCCGATATCCGGGCCTTTATCCAGGATGTCTCCCGCAGCACCGGCTACACCTTCGTCATCGACCCGCAAGTCAAGGGTGTGGTTTCGGTCAGCAGCAGCGGCCCGCTGACCCGGACCGAGCTATTCGACGTCTTCCTGTCCACGCTGCGGGCCAACAACTTTGTGGCGATCCCGACGGGATCGGGCGCCTACCGCATCGAGCCGTCCGACAACGCCGCCCGCCAGCCCTCGGCGGCCGGCGGGCAGTTCACCACCCAGGTCTTCCGGCTGCGCAGCATCGACGCCCAGGCGGCGGCGGACATCCTCAAACCCCTGGTCGGTCCCCAGGGGCAGGTAATCGCCAATCCTCGCGGCAATACCCTGGTCGTCGCCGACTACGCCGACAATGTCCGTCGTATCCGCGGGCTGATCACCCAGATCGACCAGGACCGTTCCAGCACCCGCGCGATCACGCTGCGCAACAGCTCGGCCCGCGAAGTCGCCGCCGTGATCTCCAGTCTCACCGCGCTGTCGGGCGCCGACGGAAAGCCGACGCGCGGCCCGGTCTCGGTCGTGGCGGTTGAGGGCAGCAACACGGTCCTGCTGCGCGGTGAACCCGAGGCGATTGACCGGCTGCTGCCGCTGATCGCCGACCTCGACCAGCGCGCCCGGTCCAATGACGACGTGAAGGTCATCTTCCTCAAGCACGCGAACGCCGAGCAGATGCTGCCGGTGCTGCAACAGCTGCTGGGCCTGCCGATGTCCGGTGCGGCAGCGACGTCGGCCGAAGGAACCCGCGCGCCCGTCGAAGCCGCGGTCCCCCAGCCGGCTGGCAGCCTCCGCGTGGGCATCGCCCGCTATCCCGGCGCCAACGCCCTGGTCATCAGCGCGCCGCCGGACACCCAGCGCATGCTCGCCGAGGTCATCACCAAGCTCGACGTGCGCCGCGAGCAGGTGCTGGTCGAGGCCATCGTGGTGGAGGTCTCTGACACGGCGGCCCGGGAACTCGGCGTCCAGTTCATCCTCGGCGGCGGCAAGGGCGACGTGCCCTTCGCCGTCACCAACTACTCCAACACCGCGCCCAACATCCTGGCCCTGGCCGGCGCGGTCGCCGGCGAAGAGAGCCTTCCGAAGGATTCCTTGACCCTGGCCGCGCTGCGGGAGGCGGCCGTGTCTTCGCTGCTCGGCGCCAACGGCCTGCTGACCGGCGGGGTGGGGCAGCTCGACAACGGCGCGATCTTCGGCGTTATCGTCAACGCCGTCCGCCGCGATACCGGCTCGCGCCTCCTGTCGACGCCGTCTGTGCTGACCCTCGACAACGAGGAGGCCACCTTCCTGGTCGGCCAGGAAGTGCCGATCACCACCGGCGAGGTGATGGGCAGCGCCAACAGCAACCCGTTCAGGACCATCCAGCGCCAGAACGTCGGCATCCAGCTGGAGGTCAAGCCACAGATCAACGCCGGGGGCGGCATCACCCTGTCCCTGCGCCAGGAGGTGTCGTCCGTGGCGGGCCCCGTGGCGAAGGGCTCTTCCGAGCTGATCTTCAACAAGCGTGAACTGGAGACCACGGTTCTGGTCGATGACGGCGATATCGTCGTTCTGGGCGGGCTCCTGGACGAGAACGAGCGCATGTCTGTCGACGCGGTGCCCGGCCTCAGTGAGGTCCCGGTGGTAGGGGGGCTCTTCAAGAGCCGCGCCCGGACGGGCGGCCGGACCAATCTGATGATCTTCATTCGCCCGAGGATCATCCACAGCGCGGCAGACGCCCAGGCGGTCACCGCGCCGCGATACGACTTCATCCGCAGCGATCCCGCCCTGGTCGACCGCACGGGCGCCAACGCGCTCGACGCGCTTGCCCAGGACTACCTGCGGACGCTGCCGCCGGTCGCGCCGCCGCCGGCGACATCGCCCGCCGCGACCCCGATCGCCGCCGAACCGCTGCCGCCGGCGTCAGGGAGCGACCTTCAGGGCGGCCCGCGATGAGCGTCGCCGCGTCGGAGCCGGCGCTGCCCTACGCCTTCGCCCGGCGGCACAGCGTCATCCTGCTGGAAGCGGACGACCTTCCCCGGATCGGCCTCCGCGAGGGCGCCGACCCCCGGGCGCTGATCGAGGTCCGCCGTGCGCTCGGCCGGCCGATGGTGGTCGAGTCCATGACCAGCGCCGCCTTCGACCGGCGAATCTCCGAGATCTACGCTGACGCCAGCCTCGGTGTTCAGGCCGCCGACGGTCTTGAGTTTGGCGCCGGGCTCGACGGCATGCTCGAGGACCTGCCGACGACGGCGGACCTTCTCGACCCGCAGGACGACGCGCCGATCATCCGCCTGATCAACGGGCTGATCGCCGAGGCGGTGCGGC
>Ga0315902_10009515_pt1 | contig 12991 bp, 6 predicted proteins | sample LakEriMetagenome_9_FD_203523 | JGI IMG/M metagenome (GOLD analysis project Ga0315902, IMG submission 203523) | Freshwater fungal communities from buoy surface, Lake Erie, Ohio, United States - Buoy 12 MA117 | ecosystem: Environmental > Aquatic > Freshwater > Lake > Lake biofilm | place: USA... | reverse complement strand
TGTAAAATGATCTCTTTCATCGTAATCAATATAGTAATCTTACTTTAACCGTTCCTTTTACACTCCTGAGAAGATCAGCAGCATTTTTAGAAAGTTTTTTATCAACATCAAGTACAACATATCCAATTGCTTCATTCGTCTTCAGATACTGTCCCAATACATTTACCTTGAGATCAGAAAGGGTGCTGTTGATCTCCGAAAGCACACCAGGAACATTGTGATGGATATGCAGAATGCGATGCGTGCCTTCCAATGGTGTAAGGCTCAATGCAGGAACAGTATGGGAGCCATAGGTTGAACCCATTTCAAGAAATTGCAAAAGTTTCTGACTTACATCCTCTCCGATATTGAGCTGTGCCTCTTCTGTTGAGCCCCCTATATGAGGGGTAAGTAAAACATTGGACAAGTGTTGAAGAGGTGATGTGAATGAATCACCATTTTTTTCTGGTTCCCAGGGAAATACATCTATGGCGGCGCCGCTAAGATGACCCTCTTTCAAGGATGCTGCAAGAGCATCCAGATCAACAACTTCACCCCTGGCAAAATTGATCAATATAGAGTCTTTTTTGAATTGCTTCAACAGGTTTTTGTTGATGATATTCTTGGTCTGGTTGGTTTCAGGAATATGAAGTGTAACAATATCTGAATCCGATACGAGATCTTTGAGTGATTTTCTGGATTCGGCATTACCAAGAGGCAATTTGGTCAGCACATCATAATATATAACCTTCATACCCATGGCTTCAGCAAGTATGCTCACTTGAGATCCTATGTTTCCATATCCTATGATACCCAGTTTCTTACCTCGTAATTCAAAACTGCCCTTCGCATCCTTATTCCATATTCCGTCGTGAGCAGCTTTGTTTTTATCAAGTATTTTTCTGATCAAGATGATGGATGCGCCTATCACCAATTCTGCCACTGATCTTGTATTACTATAAGGTGCATTGAAAACCACCACTCCCCTCTTCCGTGCTGCATTGAGGTTGACTTGATTGGTACCGATACAAAAACATCCAATTGCCTGCAGTTTTTCTGCATGTTGCAGTACTTTTTCGGTAATCTGTGTTTTGGATCTAATTCCGATCAGGTGGACATTTTTTATCTCCTGAATCAGTTGATCTTCAGAAAGCGCTCCAGACACTTTCTTGATGTCAGAATAACCTGCCTCACGGAAGGTTTTGATCGCGGTTTCGCTGATGTTCTCCAGAAAAAGGATCTTGATCTTATCTTTTGGATAGCTGGTTGTTTTGGCACTCGCCATCTTATTAGAATTTTAACGAAATTAGCAAATCATTCAACCCATTCCAATTCAATCCCTTCAGGATGCAGAAGTTTAAGGTTTTTGTGCTCTTGTTTGTCCTGTTCTCCATCATTTTCTATGTTTTGGATAACCGATACAAACGCATAGAAATCCCCTCTATCCTAGTCAGTAAAGAAGTAAATATTTCCGAACCGGCAAAGTTAAATGAGCAAGACCTTTCCCTTAAGCGATCAAGTGAAGTCTTCTATGATCAAACCCTAAGAACAAGCCGATTCAATGGTGCCATCCTGGTTACCAGGAATGGCAAAATCGTTTTTGAAAAATACAATGGATTAAGGGATGTTCTATCAGGTGATCCAATTGACTCATCCACATCCTTTCACCTGGCTTCTGTTTCCAAAACGTTTACAGCAATGGCAATCCTGAGGCTTCGTGAAAAGGGATTACTCAGCTTGGAGGAAAGTGCATCAGCTTATCTAACTGGACTACCGTATACTAAAATAACGATAAGAGATCTGTTGACGCACCGAAGTGGGTTGCCTAATTATGTCCATTTTGCTGAAAAACTGGGTTGGGATACCCATGCTTATTTGACCAATCAGGATATACTGAACATGCTGATCCAGCATGCCCCTAAACTCAGGGCCGGAAGATCCAATGCCTATTTTGATTATTGCAATACCAATTATGCGTTATTGGCACTGATAGTAGAAAAAGTGAGCCAAAACAGTTTTGCGGAATTTCTGGATACCGAATTCTTCAAACCCCTTGGCATGAAGCATACTTTTGTCTTTGATATTAGTATGCGGGAAAAGGTATTGCAATCCTATAAATTCAACAACAGAAAGGAACCCATGATGTTTCTGGATGGGATATATGGAGATAAAAACATTTACAGTACCCCAAGAGATATGATGAGATGGGATAATGCGCTGATTCCCGGAAAGTTTTTTGCATCACAAAGCCTGGATGAGGCTTTTAAAGGCTACAGCTACGAAAGAAGGGGACTTAGAAACTATGGTTTGGGGTGGAGATTGGTTGAAATGCCTTCCGGCAAAAAGATCATCTACCATAATGGTTGGTGGCATGGTAACAATACAGTATTCAGCCGACTGCCCTCCGACTCAACGGCAATTATTGTTTTGGGTAATAAGTTTAACAGGGGTATTTACAAAGCCAAAAAGATCGCAGGCGCTTTCTCCGGGTATGGGTTACAAATGGAAGACGATGATTGAAATACCCGAAGATCTTAGGTCGTTGGACAGAGCTGAGATCAGTAGAATCTCAGAAAGCAATGCAAGAGTTCGCTTGAAGGAATACGATCCTTTCATCCACAAAGGCAATCGGGGACATCTTGCCTTGATCGCCGGCTCTCCAGGCATGATAGGCGCTTCCATGCTCTCCGCCGCTGCAGCCAGTAGATCAGGACTTGGGAAACTGACCGTTTGCGTTCCTGAAAATGCCATTTTGCCCATACACCTTTTCTTGCCTGAAGTAATGGTAAAAGTTCAAGAGGATGATATTGACCTTGGTCATTTCTCAGCAGTTGCCATTGGTCCGGGTTTGGGCACCTCCAACCAATCCGAAGCCATCCTAAAAAAAACAATAAGCTTCGGCCTCCCCATGGTTCTGGATGCAGATGCCCTAAATCTATTGAGCAAAGACAAAAATCTACTTGTTAAACTGCCCAAGGATGCAATTTTAACCCCTCACCTCATGGAATGGCAGAGGATATTTGGAAACTCAAAAAACGACAAAGATCGAATCACTACTTCAATACTATTTTGTAAAAAATTGAATATCAATATATTAATTAAGGGACATATTTCAGTTTTGGTGAATGCCGAAGGCAATATATTTTATAATGGAACCGGTAATCCCGGCATGGCAAAAGGAGGAAGCGGGGATGTACTTACAGGTATTATTGGCAGTCTGTTGGCGCAGGGGTATAGTGCAACTGATGCGGGAATTTTGGGGATGTATCTACATGGGCTCTCTGGCGACCTGGCTTCACATGACTTAGGGGAAGATGCAATGACGTCCACGGATCAGATTTCCTATATTTCAGCCGCATTCAAAAGCCTCCGTAATAGTCGCGCAAATCCTTGATTATTTGCATGTTTTGCTTATTTTTGCACCCCCAAAGTTGAGAACTTGGGTAACCTATCGTATAAAACGAATTTCTACACTTTATGCAAAATCTATTTTATCTCGTTCCGGTGATGGGTCTGATCGGATTGATCTATACCATCGTTAAATTCAATTGGGTTTCAAAACAAGACGCAGGTTCAGAGAGGATGAAAGAGATCAGCAATTATATTGCTGAAGGCGCCATGGCTTTCCTAAAAGCCGAATGGAGGATTTTAGGATATTTTGTGGTAGTAGTAGCGCTGCTACTTGCGTTCATGTCTCAAAGCAACCCTAACTCGCACTGGAGTATATCGATTGCTTTCATTTTTGGTGCTTTCAGCAGTGCCCTTGCTGGGTATATCGGCATGAAGGTGGCCACAAAGGCGAATGTAAGAACAGCAAACGCTGCCAGAACTAGTTTATCAAAAGCCCTGAATGTCTCTTTTACAGGAGGTGCTGTAATGGGACTGGGTGTAGCTGGACTTGCAGTGCTTGGCTTGGGTGCTTTGTATATCATTTTAAAAGAAGTTTTCGCTCCTGGCAGCGCAGCCAACAGTGATGAAATGGTGAAAACCATTGAAGTACTTACCGGCTTCTCCCTGGGTGCTGAATCTATTGCCTTGTTTGCTCGTGTAGGTGGTGGTATCTATACAAAGGCAGCCGATGTGGGTGCAGACCTTGTTGGTAAAGTTGAGGCTGGAATTCCTGAAGATGATCCAAGAAACCCCGCAACCATCGCTGATAACGTAGGTGATAATGTGGGTGATGTTGCCGGTATGGGTGCTGATCTCTTCGGCTCTTATGTGGCTACTGTTCTGGCTACCATGGTATTGGGACAAGAAACTACATCGGTAGACAATTTCGGTGGATTTGCCCCTATCCTGCTTCCTATGCTGATTGCTGGTGTAGGCATTCTGTTCTCTATTATAGGCACATGGTTCGTCAGGGTAAGTGATTCCGCAGGCATCAATACAGACAACGTTCAGAAAGCGTTGAACATGGGTAACTGGGGATCGATCATACTCACAGCCCTTGCTTGTGCCGGTCTCGTATATTATATTTTGCCTGCAGAAATGAGCCTGCGTGGTGAAACCTTTACCAACAATGGTGTAATGGGTGCCATTATCGTAGGACTTGTGGTTGGTACCTTGATGAGCATTATCACAGAATATTTCACTGCCATGGGCAAGCGCCCTGTGCTCTCTATTATCAGACAATCTTCAACCGGACATGCTACCAATGTAATTGGTGGTCTGGCGGTAGGTATGGAATCTACCATGCTTCCCATCCTGGTTTTGGCAGGGGGCATTTGGGGTTCCTATGAATGTGCTGGGCTTTACGGTGTAGCCATAGCGGCAGCCGGTATGATGGCAACAACAGCCATGCAATTGGCAATTGATGCATTTGGACCTATTGCGGATAACGCAGGTGGTATTGCAGAAATGAGCGAATTACCCAAAGATGTACGTGAGAAAACAGACGTACTGGACGCTGTTGGTAATACCACAGCAGCCACCGGTAAAGGATTTGCCATCGCTTCTGCAGCCTTGACTGCTCTGGCACTCTTTGCAGCCTATGTGGGTGTTGTTAACCACAATGGTTATAAAATGGATGGAATTGATATCTATAAGGCGGATGTACTTGCCTCACTTTTTGTTGGAGCGATGATCCCTTTCATTTTCTCCTCTTTGGCTATCAAGGCAGTAGGCCAGGCAGCAATGTCAATGGTAGAAGAAGTTCGCCGTCAGTTCCGTTCTATTCCCGGTATCATGGAAGGTACCGGTAAGCCCGAATATGATAAATGTGTTGCCATCTCTACTGAAGCCTCAATTAAGAAAATGATGTTGCCAGGAGCAATTGCTATTCTTTCTCCTCTGGTAATAGGATTCATCATGGGTCCAGAGGCCTTGGGAGGATTCCTTGCTGGTGCAACTGTTAGTGGTGTATTGATGGGAATGTTCCAGAACAATGCCGGTGGTGCATGGGACAATGCCAAAAAGAGTTTTGAGAAAGGTGTAGAGATCAATGGTGAAATGTTTTATAAGAAATCTGAGCCACACAAAGCTTCTGTTACAGGTGATACTGTAGGTGATCCTTTCAAAGATACTTCAGGACCATCCATGAATATCCTGATCAAGTTGATGTCAATCGTTTCTCTGGTGGTTGCCCCTACCCTTGCTCAGCTGCATAAGTCTGATGTTAGTGTACAGGAAACCCGCATTGAAAAGAATATTGAGGTTTCCATTATCAGTAATGATTCAACATCCTCTCAAACAGTTATCACTGAAGGACCAGATCAAGGATTGATTGGTGCATTAAAGGCTGATGGGCATTTACCAGAGGGATCAGTTGAAATTCATTACGAAGCTGGCAAGCTTACCATAAATGGAAAAGAAGTAGATGCTACTAAGTACACTCAATACCTGAAAGGTGAAAAAATGGATATCAAGATCAATCTAAAAGAGAGTGTCAAAATAAACTAATCATATACTCCCGGAAATAAAAAAACCCTTCCAATTGGAAGGGTTTTTTTGTAAGCCTGATATTATTTTCTAGCAATTTTAAAAGTTTTACTGGCCGTATTCGTTGCTGTTTTTTGAGACGTAACTGCTACAGTAATGTTATACAAAACTCCGGCTGCAAATGTACCAGTGGATAAGTCGTTTGCTGCTACTGTTGATTTTACGTTTTTACTGTCCAGCACAGAGCCATCACTATCCTTTTTGGTAGTTACATCAATACTGATGCCTGAACTTGGCATTTTTGAATTGAGTGTTACTTTAAATGAAAAAGTTCCGGAAAGAGCAGTTAAAGTAGTAGTTCCAGGATCAGGGTCCAGAGAGAAGGTTATGTTTTCCTCAACTTCTACAGGTGGTGGCGGCGGTGGTGGCGGTGGGGTTGGCGTAGTTCCACCTCCCGATTTTTTGCCACAGGATGTCAAAATCAAAGCTGAAACAAATAACGTTACAAGACTCTTTTTTAACATTTTTCTATTTTTTTATAAAATTAAGAAGATCTGATGGTTTTTTACCAAATATTCCTTGGACAAAGGTCTCCATAAACGTTGTTCAGTGTAAAGCCAAGTACGATTTCATGGGTTCCCCTATTCATTGTACTCAACAGATATTTGCCCCTGTTCAAATCGTAAGCATAACTGATATTGAGGGTCTGGGCTATGTTAAGACCTACCATCCCAGAAAATCCATCCCCATTCCTGTAATTTCCACCCAACCAGATCAGATCCCGGTACTGGGCCTTGAAATTAATATCTACTGAGGTTGGTGTTCCTGCAACATATCTGATCATGGCAGAAGGTAAAGCAGAAATATCTTCGGTTAGGAAGAAACGATACCCAGCTGTCAGAAACAAATGGGGAACCAAAGTGGATTTGTACGCAGCACTATCAACCAGGTTGATCCTGACTGGAATGATCTGTTGTGCTGAAAGTCCTAAGAAATATTTAGAAGAATATAACCACAACCCAGCATTCAATTCCGGTTTTATTTTGGTAAGATTACTGGTGACTGTACCAATTGCAGGATCAAAGGGTGTGGCAAGGGTGATTTTGCTTCTGTTGATGTTGAATGATGAAAATCCAAGACCAAAACCAGCCGACAAACTAGTAGTTCCTGTAAGCCCCTGATGGTAAGAATAGGTCGCATAAGCAGTTGATCTGTTAATGTAACCTGTGGAATAATTAATGGCCGTAAGTCCCAAGCCATGATGGGGCTCAGCTGCAGTATAATTTGACCAATATTCTCTTCCTCTTGGATTCTGCCCCTTCATGTCAAAAGAGTTTACACTCTCTCTATAATCCTTTTTTCCCAAAGCTCCATGTACAGTTGCATAAAATGTTTTTGGTGCACCTTCAATTCCAACCCACTGATTCCTCATGCTCAATTTTACATCAACATAGTTTTCAATACCACCAATTGCAGGATTGACGATATAGTTATTCATGATGTATTGAGTATAATGGGGGCGTTGCTGGCCAAAGGCCTGCCACGCTGTAAACATTATCATGCTTATAAAAAGTTTCTTCATGCTTATTTTATAATGGTTACATATCCTGCGATTTTACCTCTTCCCGATTTAGGATCGATCACATAATAATATGTTCCAAAGGGCAAGGCTTTTCCGTTATTCGTTCCATCCCAGTTGTTAACATAACCCACAGAACGGTAAACCATTTGCCCTCGAGTAGTATATACTTCCAAAATACAGCCAGGATACTGATCAAGATACTTAATTTCCCAAGTATCGTTTATGCCATCACCATTGGGTGTGAAAGTATTGGGCGGTTTTGGTAATTTGAGCACCGTTACTAATACATCATCAGTACTTGTGCATGCTCCCCTTCCCGTAACACTCAAAGTATATATGATATCCTCCTGAGGCTTGGAAACAATAGGTTGCAAAATATTGGTTGCTAACAAATAGGTAGATGGTGACCAATTGTAAACCAGTGAGGAACCAGACGCAGTAGCAAGAATTTGTTTTTGCCCATCATCCAGAACAAACAAATCAGGACCGGCTGATATTTTAGGATAAGGATGAATGGTGATATTTTTTATGGCAGTATCTGAAATACATCCTTCTGATGATTTAACCCATAAACTAACAGGGAAAGTTCCAGTTGCTCTGTGTTGATATACTGGATTCTTTGAATTGTCTGTTGCCCCATTACCAAAATCCCAGTTCCACGCAACAATTGGTCTTACAAAACCTCTGCTGGTATCAAGGTATTGAATATCCTTACCGAGACAAACAGAATCCAGACTGTTAAAACCTGCCTTAGGTTGTGGAAAGACATCCGTAAGCTGTCTTGACAGAGAATCAATACAACCATTATTGCTGGTTGCAACGAGTTTAATGGTGTAGGCCCCTAGAGCCCTGAAATAATGTATACCATCTTTTACAACTGTAGGCGTTGGATCTGCAGGATCACCATAATTCCATAAATAAGTGATCAGATCTTTATTACCTTCAGGTATATCGGTTTTATTGACGAATACACCCTTCCCTTCCGGTAAACAAACTTTCGGGAGATCAAAATAGACAATCGGTAGAGGATTGACTTTTACAGGCAGCACCTTTGGTACACTGGTACATCCATTGTTTGTTACAACGTCTAAACTGACATTGTAAGTATTAAACAGAGCGAAAGTATAAGACTGCTGATTTCCATTGGTTACTGATCGAACATTTGTTCCATCGCCAAAATTCCAATTCCATGTTGCTATACTACCTGCATTGGCAGTTGATTTATTAGTAAATATGATTGCATTTTTCTCACAATTCAAATTACTAAAGGTAAAATCTGCAGTAGGTCTGGGCCAAACAACGATATTACCACTGGTTTCTGAAAAACATCCTTTTGAAGAAGTAAACCTATAGGTGATCAGATGCGTTGCAGCTCCGGCAACCCCTGGATCAAACTGACCATTCAAACTAACACCCGTCCCGGTAAATTTTTCTATCCCAGCAGGAATTCCGGTAACATCGATATAAGATGCCTCATTCAAACGACGAGGCTGGGCTTCCAAACAAATTCCCTGTAAGGGTTGAAGGTTAACCTTTGGACTACCATTCAACGTGATTGTTTTTAATTCATCGTCTACACAGGTTCCTCCAGAATATGCACGAACTCGTATGGTAAATGTTTTGTTAGGCTGATTGAGGAAATCAGCATATAAATTGTTATAGACTTTATTAGGTGTTGGATTCTCATCAGTAATAAAAACAGTAGGGGCATTCACATAGTCCCAATAAATTTCCAATTTTGAAACTGTGCCAAAATCAACAGAAGATAGATTTTGTATGCCTACATTGGTATTACTACACAATGAATCAGGTTTCAAGACTGTAAAATCAGCTTTGGGCGTTGCTCCGTTAACGGTAAACGACTGATCAAGATTAGAAACGCAGCCTACAGAGGAGGTGGCTTTTAAATTCACTGTATAATCTCTGGCAGCTGAATATTTATGAAGAACCAAGGCCCCTGTACCAGAATTGGGATTTAATGAGGTTGCATTGGGGTCTCCAAAGTCCCATACAAAATCCATTGATTGAGTGTTATCAGCGATGGTTGATGTACTTTGAAATTCTGCAAATGCATCATTAAGGCATACTTCAGGTAAAGTAAATCCTATTTTCGGTTTTGGATTGATCCTTACAGTCTTGATCAATGTATCACTTTTACAACCTTTTGTGTTTTCAACCATTAAACTTATAGACTGATCACCCCATGCAGGAAATATTTTGGAAACAACCGCATTGGCATCAGTAAAATCCTGATTTGCAGAACCTATTCCTAGTTTCCAATTCCAGCGTTTTACACTGCCAACATTTGCAATTGCCTCCTGTATAAAGGTTACCGATTCAGTTTCACATGCCGGATTTACCATTCTGAATTGTGGGGTTGGCAAAGGATTGATAACAAAAGATTTCGTAACTGTATCACTCACACAGCCATCTGCCGTATACCCAAAGAGTGTTGCATTGTATGTTCCGGGAGTAACAACAGTTAAGACCGGATTTTTAACTGTGTCTGATTTGCCATTTGAAAAAGTCCAACGCCACTTTTGCATTGTTCTTCCCTGTGGGTTTGTCAAATCAGAAAATTGGGTAGCTTCCCTTAAACATACTTCAGTAGCATTAAAGTTCACCTTAGGCTGTGCATAAATTGTGTTGACAACTTTTGTTAATGAATCCACACAACCGTTATTGGATGTTACAATAAGTTTTGAATTGTAGGGGCCAACATCGGTATACTTGTGCCCTGGATTTTTTAAAGAGGAAAGATTTGGGTTTGCTGGGGTTGCATTGGGGTCTCCAAAATTCCATTCATATGTTAACAATGCACCAGTTCCGTCTGCTATTATCGTTGAATCCAAAAAAGTTGCATTTCCATCTGGAAGACATATAATTGGTATGCCAAAATTCAACTTGGGTTTTGGATTGATCCTGAGTGATTTTATCAGCGTATCACTTTTACAGCCCTTTGAATTCTCCACCATCAAGCGGATATTTTGATCCCCCCAGGCTGGGAATATGGTTGATACCTCTGTATTGGGATCGGTAATATCGCTTGGAGACACTGCATCCCCAAGTCGCCAGTTCCACCGACTGATATTTCCAACATTGGCAATTGCTGCCTGTACAAATTTGACTTTTTCTGTTTCACATGCAGGTGTTATCATGCTGAATTCTGCAACCGGAAGAGGATTTACGATGAATGGTTTGGTTACTGTATCACTGACACATCCATCAGCAGTATATCCAAATAATGTAGCAGTATACGTTCCAGCTGCCCCCACTGCTAACACAGGATTATTTACCGTATCAGTTTTGTTATTGGAAAAAGTCCATCTCCATTTTTGCATGGTTCGGCCTTGAGGATTGGTCAGGTCATTGAACTGAGTTGCTTCACGTAAACAAACCTCTGCGGTAACATTGAAATCAACTTTAGGCTGTGAATAGATGGTTGCAATACTTTTGGTTAATGAGTCAATGCAGCCATTGTTAGAAGTCAGAACCAATTTAACATCATAAGGGCCAATTCCTGAATATTTGTGCAACGGTGAAAGCTGGCTTGATGTGTCTGGGTTTTGTGTTGATGCATTGGGGTCACCGAAAGTCCAGCGTCTTGTAAACAAAGCATTGCTTCCATCTGATATGGAAGAGGAATCTGTGAAACGACCATTTCCATCGGGTAAACAGATGACAGGTATTCCAAAGTTTGGTTTGGGATTTGGATGATTGGTGAATGTGATCTGCTTTTCCTGACTAAGACAACCATTGGCGGTTTTTACTTTTAGTCCAACCGTATATTGTTGCTGAAGTGTATACTTGTTTTTGACTATCGCATTAGAATTATTAGTGATTGAATTCCCATTTGCAAGATTCCATTGCCATTCAGATAAAACAGAACCTCCCAAAGCTCTTGAGGAATCTGAAAAACTGATATCCTTATCAACACAGGTCAAACTTGTAATTGAAAAATTGGGAACTGGAACACTATCCAGATTGACTACTGCTTTTGCTGTATCACTGAGGCAACCTACATCGGTGATGGAAAAATAACGGATTGTATATTTCCCTGCAGTATCGAACTTGTGTTTGAATGATTTCTTGACATCGGTGAAATTCCCATCACCAAGATCCCACATATATTTGGTTATTGGCCTTGTAACAACAGTACTTGTATCTTCAAGCTGAATGGAATCTGAGAGGCAATTATTGGTAACCCAACGAAAGCCTGTTTTGGGACTCTCAAATACCTGCAGATCAAAATCGATTTGCTGCTCACCCGTACATCCATCCGCCGTGGGATTGTTGGCGATTACCTGAATATTGTATTTGCCTACCGTATTATAGGAATATGAACCATTGAGGGTATATCGGTAAATGGTTTTCCCATTAAGCTGATAGGTAGAGTCAAAGGCCGGGTTGTTAATTTTCGGTATGGCAGGAAACTGCGGAACTTTCCACTCAAGTGTTAAGGGTTGATAAGGCAGGGTGATGGAAATATTGAAGGGAGTACCCTTGCAGGTGGCCGGCAGTTTTACGGTTGCAAATTGATTATTTGTAGATAATGTCTGGTAAAGATCTTTTACGTTGGCACCTGCGTTGTAACCATAGGTTTCTGTATTACCATATCCATAGGCAATGGCATTGAAACCAGAATCAGACTGAATTGTATGGGAACCTGAAGTCAGTCCAACTTGATAATAAACAAAATTACTTTCCTGAGGATGTGCTGATGAAACCGCAATAGGTGTTGCCCCATCAATTTTCAATGAACTGGCTCCATTTTTATGGATGACAATATTGATGTAATGCAGGTTGATACCTGCATTGGGAGTTGAATTAATAGTGACCTTATCGATTGTTTGTTCTATGGGACTCAAATAGATCATTTCAGGATCTCCTCTGCCTCCGATAAATGTATTGCCACACTGACCTGTGGTTGTGGTATATTGCGCCACCATAATGGGCTCATCAGACTCGATCAGATCTGGTGTAGAACTTTGATAGTCGTAATAGAATCCATTGATCAACCCAGTCAGTGCCACGCCATTTCTTTTAACAACTGTTCCAGGTTTGCTAACTGCTATACGGAAAAAGTTATTCGGCATGTCCTTGGTTGGAGCTGTCAGGTATTTTTTGCCCCAAGCGTTGGCAGGAAAAGCCTGCTGCATGTAGTTGTCGGCACTTCCAGAACCATTATTACAGGTGATACTAATCTTGCCCGATCCTGAAAATACCGCAATACGCTTACAGGGACTGGTTGGCGTAGCAACCGACCTGATCTTGGTTCCAGTCAGATCCTCACCTTTGAAAGGATTGGCAAATGTGATCAGCTTGCCGAATATGTTGTATACTTCTCCTTTGTTCAGCTTTACTTTGATTGTATCACCCTTGGCGTTCAATATAGTATTGGCGCTGGGGATGATCTCAATATTGGTATCATCTTCTGTAGCGATTACATAAGAGAAACAATAAGAATTAGCCTGATTTGAGATTTGCGTATAATTTATTGAATAGTATTCCCTGGCCAGTGTATTCACTGGAAATAAAAGCGTAGCTCCTGAA
>Ga0315902_10009510_pt1 | contig 12996 bp, 9 predicted proteins | sample LakEriMetagenome_9_FD_203523 | JGI IMG/M metagenome (GOLD analysis project Ga0315902, IMG submission 203523) | Freshwater fungal communities from buoy surface, Lake Erie, Ohio, United States - Buoy 12 MA117 | ecosystem: Environmental > Aquatic > Freshwater > Lake > Lake biofilm | place: USA... | reverse complement strand
GGAGCTGAATACATTCATTAAGGGGAGTTTGTCTTCTCAGCATTGTAAGGGTCAAGCGATTGACATCGACATGGATGGCACTAAAGGTGGAGTTACCAATAAGATGGTGTTTGATTTTATCAAGGATAAGCTAGACTTTGATCAGCTTATTTGGGAATTCGGCACAGATGCTAATCCAGATTGGGTTCACGTAAGCTATGCTAAAGGGGCAAATAGAAAACAAAAGTTAAAGGCTGTTAGAAATAACGGAAAAACTTCCTATATTAATCTTCCATAATGGCAAAGATAAGTTCATACCCAATTATATCTATACCTACCCCCAACGATTTGTTGATAGGTACAGATGTAGAGAATCTCAATGACACCAAAAACTTTTCAATAAGTTCTATTGGAACATTGATTGGGCAGGACTATGTGCCTTATACAGGCGCCACTAAGAACGTAAATTTAGGTGCATTTAATATCACTGCTTCTGCGTTTATTGTACCGGGAGGTCTTGCATCACAGTTTGTAAAAGCTGATGGTAGCCTAGATAGCACAGTCTATACTCCTCAAACAAGAACGCTTACAATTAATGGTGTAACATATAATCTTTCGGCAAATAGAAGTTGGGATATATCAACTATTGATAGCCTAACAACTAATGGTACAGGAGGGGCAGCAACTTACATTAGTAAGGTTTTAAATATCCCTATCTATCAGGCACAAGGTAACTACATTACTCAGCTTTCAGGCGAGGCAACTGGCTCGGGGCCCGGCAATGCTAGTGTTACATTGAGCAACAGTGCTGTAATTAGCAAGATATTAACAGGATTAAACATTACTGGCGGTACCGTTGTCGCTTCAGATACCATCTTACAGGCATTTGGTAAGGTTCAAAATCAAATTAATGGACTAACAACTGGAGTAACATACCAAGGAACTTGGAATGCTGCCAGTAACATTCCGTTTTTACAGAGTTCAATAGGTACAAAAGGATACTACTACGTAGTTAGTGTGGCTGGTAACACCAATTTGAACGGAATTACTGACTGGCAGGTAGGTGACTGGGCTATCTATAACGGAACTTCTTGGGAAAAGGTAGACAATACTGATGCTGTAGTAAGTGTTAATGGATATACAGGTGCAGTTGTGCTTACTGCTAGTGATGTAGGAGCAGTTCCTACAGCAAGAACCCTTACCATCAATGGTGTTGGGTACGATTTGAGTGCAAATAGAGCTTGGACTGTAGGTGATGTACGTACAGACCAGTCATATACTAACCCATCTTGGATCGCTTCACTAGCATGGAGCAAGATTACCAGTACTCCTACTACATTAGCAGGATACGGAATCACTGATGGGGCATCTAATACCACTACACTAACTATTAACGGTGTTACATTCGATATAAGTGCGAACAGGACTTGGAATGTAGGCACAGTTACCAGTGTTGGTACCAGTGGACCGCTTACAGGTGGTACAATTACTGGTTCAGGTACGATTGGAATTACTCAGTCAGGAGCTTCCTCAGATGGTTATCTTAGCTCTACAGATTGGAACGCATTTAATAGCAAGCAGGGAGCAATTTCAGTTACAGCACCGATTACATTGGTGTCAGGTGTAATAGGAATAACTCAGGCTGGAGCGTCCTCAAATGGATATTTGAGTTCGAACGATTGGAATACATTTAATAGCAAGGTTGGAGGAAGCGGCACACCGAATACCCTACCTATGTGGGGAAGTTCTACTTCATTGGTGAATAGCCCACTATCTTATGCTGCTGATGCGTTTAACTTCCAATACAATAGTGCTACTGGTGGAACAGTAAACTTTACAAACATTGGATTGACTGCGTACACGTATTCGATTCAGATGAATAACTTCGGATCTCCAAGATCAACTATACACAGCTACACTGATGGATTGATTATTCAGTCTATCGGAGGTATTCAGGTGTCTAGAATGTTTGATAATGGCAATTTGATTCTAGGGACAGGATCTGTTGATACTGGACATAAGCTAACTATCAGCGGTGACTTGTATGTGAACAGCATTGTAAATGCTGTTACAGATACAGATAAGTTTTTAGTATCTGATGGTGGAGTAATTAAATATAGAACAGGTGCTGAAGTACTTTCAGATATTGGAGCACAGGGCGCTATAACTCTTACAACTACAGGCACAAGTGGAGCTTCTACCTTAATTGGTAATACCCTTAATATACCTAACTATGGGTCTGCTCTTATCGGTTATGTTCCGTACACTGGAGCAACTCAAGACCTAGACCTTGGTACCTATGGATTGATTACTGACTTTGTTAGATTTAATCCATCAAGCAGCAACATTCCTTCAGCAGAAGGAGTGATGTCGTGGGACAATACAGATGGCACTGTTCGTCTATCCCTTAAAGGAAACACCTATAGTGTTCCAATTGGACAGAGTGTTGTTGCAAGAGTACGCAATAGCACAGGAGGGAACCTGCTTAGAACAAACTATCAGGTTGTAAAGGTAGCAGGTGCGCAAGGACAAAGACTTGCTGTTTCATTAGCACAAGCGAATAACGATGCTAATAGTGCATCTACTCTTGGATTGGTTTGTGAAAACATATCAACCAACCAAGAAGGATTTATTGTTAACATTGGTCAGATTGTAAACGTAAATACAACTGGGAATCTTCAAGGAGAGACATGGCTTGATGGCGATGTGCTTTACCTGAGCCCAACTATTGCTGGTGCTATTACTAAGGTAAAACCTTTAGCTCCTCAGCATACTGTTATCATTGGATACGTTGAGTACGCTCACGCTAACAATGGTAAGATTTACGTTAAGATTGATAATGGTTATGAGTTAGAGGAGTTGCATGATGTTTCTGCTGAGCCATTCATAAATAACGGGTTACTATACAGAGACACAACACTCAATCTTTGGAAGAGTGCAACTATTGATACTATTCTTGGATATACTCCAGCCCCTCAAGGAAACTACATTACTTCACTTACTGGTGAGGCTACTGCTACTGGTCCGGGTGCTGCAAGTGTTACGCTATTAAACTCTGCTGTAACAGGAAAAGTATTAACAGGACTAAATGTAAGTGGGAATGCAATTGTTAGTACGGATTCAATTTTAACTGCGTTTGGTAAACTCCAGAATCAGGTCAACCAATTGGTTGGTGGATTGGTGTATCAAGGAACTTGGAATGCATCAACAAATACACCTACTATTACTTCAAGTGTTGGTACAGAAGGTGCGTTCTATATTGTAAGCGTAGCGGGTACAACAAACATTAATGGTATTAATGATTGGCAAGTAGGTGACTGGATTGTATTCCATGGGTCTGCTTGGCAGAAAGTCGATAACAGTGATTCAGTAAGCAGTGTATTCGGAAGAGTTGGTAACATTGTTGCTGTTCAATCTGATTACTCAGCATTCTATCCTTTAATTGGAGACATTAAGGATGGAGTTCTTACTGTTCAGGGTACAGGAGTGCTTTCAGGGTCAGGTACATTTAGCGCTAACCAAGCGACTAATAATACAATTTCCCTTACGCATTCAGCTATATCAAGAACAGATACAACATCTACGCAAGGACCATCTTTTGGTGGGTCATTCACAGTTGTTGATAGCGTTACATCTTCTGCTGAGGGCCACATTACAGCTGTTAATATCAAGACTGTTACTGTTCCTTCTACTGTTGCTACTGCTTCACAGACTGGACTATTGAGTAACACTGATTGGACTACATTTAACAACAAGCAGAATGCCTTGACTAATCCTGTGACAGGAACAGGACTACAGAATTACATTACAAAATGGAATAATGCAGGTGGTACTCAGATTGGAGACAGTTTGCTATTTGATAGTGGAGCAGGGATTGGATTGGGTACTGCAAGTATTAACGCATCAGCGTTGTTCCAGATGGACAGCACCACGAGAGGGTTCTTGCCTCCACGTATGACTCAAGCACAGCGATTGGCAATAGGTTCACCTGCACAAGGATTGATAGTTTACCAAAGTGATTCGGTAATTGGTTTGTATATTTACAGCAACTCCGTTTGGAGGTCATTAACAATGGTATAAGATATGTCGAATTTAGCAACGATAACCAACAACATATTAGCAGACAGTGGGATTGATGACATCAATGTAATCGTCTCTACTGGGTCTTATGCCAACCCTGCATGGATTACTTCCTTAGCATGGACCAAGATTACCGGAGCTCCTAGTGGGATTGTAACAGGTACAGGCACGACTAACTACTTGCCTAAGTTTACAGGAAGTACAACTATTGGGAATAGTGCAATTCATAATAGTACTTCGTTTGTTGCAATAAATAATACTGCTGGAGGAGTTTATGCATTAGATATTTTTTCTTCTAATTCAGCATATAACACAAGATTATATCAACCTTCGTCTGATACTAGCACTTATACAAGTTTAATAATTCAAGGTGCAATGACAAGCGTTAGTGCATATTTTGGGATTGGAGGTTCAACAACAGGTAATACATCATTTAGAGATTCTGTTGTTATTGGTTCTCAATCTTCTCATCCTTTAGTTTTTAATACTGCAGATGCTGAAAGAATGGAGATTTTTACCGATGGCAATGTCAGTATAAGTAACTCTCCATCAAACGCAGGATTTAAGCTTGATGTTAATGGAACAGGTAGGTTTAGTGCTGCTTCTACTGACTATGCTTTAACATTACAAAATATACAAGATGACTCACAAGGTTTATTAGTAAGAGCGACAGACAATGATGGTAGTTTATACTTAATTAGAGCGCAAAGTTCTAATTCTTCTACTTCTCAAACTTGGGTAGATAGATTTACATTAGCAAAAAATGGCGCAGCTACCTTTTCGAGTAGTGTGACGGCAACGAATGCTCTGTTTAATTCAACATCAACGCAATTAATTTTACAAAACACTGACGGTGGTACTAATGCTGAACGCATTGGTATGTTTATGACGGGTGGAGATACATTTAAAATTTTATCGCTAAATGACAATAATACCACTAGAGTAGATAATATAATTGTTGCAAATGTTTTAAGCGGCAACGTTGGGATTGGTACAGCGAGTCCGAATGCTAACTCTAGGTTACACGTATATAGAGCAGGGGGAAGTTATGATACTATTATAGCAGATGGAGACGCTGGGACTAATACAGGATTTGCTATATATGAAGGAGGTTCTCCTAGATATGCTTTATATAGTAACGGAGCTGGAGGTAATGATAGTTTCAACATTTACAATTTTGGAGCGGCTACTAATTCGTTAACTATATCGACAACAGGCGCAGCGACCTTTGGCAGTAGTGTGACCGTTGGTACAGATGTAACCTTAAATAGTGGAACCTTATTTGTATCGGCAGGAAGTGGTCAGGCTTATTCAAGCAGGCTTTTAACTGCTTACATTTTTCCATACATTACTACATACCTAGATAGTTTTGCTGGACCATCATGGGAAGGGCGTTTGCAATTCAGAACAAATAGTTCTAATGGGGCAATGAATACCCAGCTAACTATTCTTAATTCAGGAGCAGCGACCTTTAGTGGTCTTGCAGGCTCAGGAAATCGCATCGTAGTAGCTAACTCAGGAGGTACTCTTATATCCGCTGTAATTGGTTCAGGGTTGGCCTTTGATGGAACGACTTTAACAGCAACAGGTGGAGGTTCAGGTAGTATTTCAGGTAGTGGTACAAGTGGAACTGTCGCTTTATTTACAGGCACATCCTCCATTGGTAATAGTGCTATTACTCAGTCAGGTAGTAACGTAACTTTTAGCGGCGGCATTAATCCAACAAAAACTGCAAAAAATACATACGCAATACAGATTAGAGGAGCACTTTATGGCGCACCAAGATTGCAAGTTTATGACTTAGCTGCAGACCCAAATGGGTATATGGGTCTTGGAACAGATATGTCTGGAGCACCTTATGAATTTTCAAATTACTTTCCAAGAACAGGAGGAAATGGAAAATGGTCTGTTGGTTCTTGGGCAGGTGATTTTGGAACAGGTCAATATGTTTCAGGATACAATGAAAAATTGTTTATTGTTGAATCTGCTGCTCAGTTTAACGTAGCATTAACTTTAACGGCAGCTGCAAATAGAATTAATAGCGGTAATGAATTAAGATTTTACCGAACTGATAATGCGATTTTTACTCAGTTATACGATGGAGGAAATGCAAATGGTTTTGTTTTAGATAATAGAAACGGAGAAGGATTTAGCTTTCAATCCGCAGGTACAAATCAATTACGCATTGCAAACACAGGAGCAGCGACCTTTAGCAATAATGTTGGCATAGGAGTTGCTCCAGCAACAAACTTACACGTTCAAGGTGCTAGTGTTTCTTATGGTCAACTAAGGTTTTTAAATACTTCAAGTAGTGGTGAAACTTCAATTAACATTGGAAGAACAAACCAAACATTAGAACAAAGATGGACAATCGGTCAAGGTGTTGCAGGCATTGGAGATAGCTTTGGATTTTATACTGGAGGTTCTTCAAGAGTAAATTTACAAACAAACGGAAACGTAGTAATAGGAACAACTTCCGACAATGGAGCAAGGTTGCAGGTTAGTGGGACTGTATCTATAAATGGAGGTATAAATACTTACCACGTAGTTTCAATTAAATCAAGTAATGCCTTAACCTATGGAGGTTTAGGAGTTTATTCAAGTTCAAATGATAGGTTTATTAATATGCAGCATACTGGCACAGAAGGTTTTATTGAAACCGAAAATGCTGGCTCTGGAGTTATGACTCCATTATCATTTAAAACAGGAGGAACTACTCGACTTACAATAGCCTCCACAGGAGCAGCGACCTTCAGCAGTAGCGTCACCGCAACATCCTTCTTTGAATCATCCGATGCTACCTTAAAAACATTGATAGCTGACAACTACCAAGCTAAAGGAATTGACTCTGTGGTAGCAAAGCTTTACATTAAAAATGGTAAGGAGGAACTAGGATACTTTGCTCAGGACTTGCAGGATGTATTGCCAAGCGCAGTTAGCAAGGGTTCTGACGGACTATTAAATCTTTCCTACCGAGAGGTACATACAGCAAAAATTGCGTACTTAGAAGAACGAATTAAACAACTAGAAAAGAAATATGAAAACAATTGAAGCAGTCTCAATATGGGACAATGGAACCGTACAAGAAGCGAAGATTCTTAATGCTTACGCTATTAATGTAACACTAGGAACAAGTGCAACATTCTACTATCAGCTATTTGCTGAAACAGCAGAACTAGCAGTTGGAACGCAGTTAGCGCAAGGTAACTTGACAATGACAGGCGATGCTTATCAGCAATGGACAATCGACTCCTACGCATGGGATTGGGTTGCCGAGCAGTTGAACCTAACCATTACAGGTGACTATGTACCACCGGTACCTCCTGCACCTGAGCCGACTCCTGAGCCTACACCTGAACCAACCCCTGAACCTGAAACTGAAGCATAATGCCTTGGAATGATTTAGCAAGTAATCAAACAATCTCGTTTAACAATTTACAGAATGCTGTAGATACGGGTTTGTTTGCTCAAAAGTCTACTATTCCTGTAAGTAACGAGCAGATTACTAAAGCTGATGCAGATGCCTGTGTGTATATCAATACGTTGTTTGGGCCTTTTGCATCTAAAACAAGTAATCAACTTGTGGTTAAATCTAACTTAGAATGCATTTCCCCTGTCTTTAATACTCAGGATTACTTATGGGAGGGAATAGCTAATAACGAAACAACTTCAAGTCCAATTCAATTACTTGCAGGGCAATTTCTTAATAGTGGTGAAGGTAAGATTTTTATATCTAATGACTTTGGTATAAATTATTCTAATTCAGGTTTCTTAGTTTCTGATGCATTGTTAGATGTAAAATTTATGCCCGGGTTTACCCTTAATACTACTACTTCATACCCTCGTTTTTTAGCAGTTGGCATTAACGGTGAAATGATAGTTAATGCCGCTGAAAACTGCACTGCATGGGCTAGCGCATCCTCGCCTACTGTTCGAGACCTATATGCTATTGATTTTAATGACGCAGGGGTCGCAATAGTTGTAGGGGACAATAGAATTATTAAAACAAACACAAATTACAGACTTCAAAATTGGTCTATTGTAAATTCTGGTACTCAACTCTGGAGAGCTGTAGCAAGTGACGGCTCAGGATTTGTTGCAGTTGGTAATGATAGATCAATTTTAGTTGGGACTTCTAGTGGTACAATTTGGTCTGCTGGAAATATGCCCCCTCTTACTGCGCCAACTATTACTTTAACTGGAGTTACTCATCATAATGACTCTTATTGGTATGCAGTAGGAATTACTTCTTTAGGTGCTCCATTTATTATGAAATCTACAGATAGCTTTGGATATAATTGGGAAATTTATTCTACTACTGGAGATTCTTTTATAGGACCTCTTTGGAGCATTAGTTCAATAAATGGAAGATTGATTGTAGGAGGCGTAAATTATCAATATCAAATAACTGGTGGTTCAGTGAGAAGATGCGGAGCAAACACTGGTGGCGTAAGTATTAGATGGAACTCTATCGTTAAAGACGCTTCTACATCAAGTGGATTTGACATGGCAGGTACAAATGGAGCTACTATTGGAGCATACAGCGTTTTTTAATTAACTTTAACAAAAAAAATATATGGCAAACATTAGTTCATACCCTACAGACGGCAGCGTCTCGTATAACGACAAGATAATTGGTACAGATGCTGAGGACAGCAACAAGACCAAGAACTACACTATCGGAAGCATTCTATCTATGCCTTTACCAAGTGTGCCTGTTTACGCTAACAACACAGCTGCAAAGGCAGCAGGATTGGCAGTAGGCAAGATATACAGAATCACAGGAACTGATACTGCCGGAGTTGTTTGGTAGTAATTTGAATTAAATTTAATCAAATGGATATTAGAAAAATATCAGTAGGCCCAGACTACAAGGGCAGCTCGATGCACTATATAACAGGTCAGAAAGTATTAGGCGACACGCATGAAATTCATCTGATTAAGTTTGAGACGCAGAGCGGATCAATCAGGATCTATATTATAAACGATAAGCAGGAGGTGGTTCTCTGGAAGGAGTTCAACTACACCATGCCTGTTGCTATTGAATACAATATAAACTACTGATGCAGTCACCATTTGACTTTATCGTAAGACCTGTGAAGGGTGAGCGATACAATAACACCAAGGAGGTTGGTGGCATAGACCTTATTGTCAATACCTCAGAAGAGGATCATAAGTTCTCAAACAGATATGCTGAGGTGCTTGAGGTACCTTATGGATACGATGGTCCTATTCAGAAAGGCGATGTCCTTCTAGTGCACCACAACGTATTCAAGTTCTATAATGACATTCAGGGTAGACGTAAGAGTGGTAGATCATTTTTTAGGGACGATCAGTTCTTCATTGAACCAGATCAATTTTACCTATATAAGCGTGGCTCCACGTGGCACACCTACGACCGATACTGCTTTGTTAAGCCTATCCCTGCTATTGATAGTTACATCATGAAGCCATTCACCAATGAACCTCTCATGGGTGAGATGGTATATCCTAATGCATATCTTATATTGCAAGGTGTGAAAGCAGGCGATAAGGTCTGCTTCAAGCCAGATAGTGAGTATGAGTTTGATGTGGATGGAGAGAAGCTATACAGAATGTTTGATCATCAGATAACCATGGTGCTATGAGAGATCCTAAAGACATAAAGCTAAAGATTATTGAGGCAGGACATCAGGCTGTTGAGCAGTTGATTAAGGTGGCTAAGGAAGCCATCATCAAGCCTGAGGATGAGAGTGAGCTATCTGCGGATAGATTAAAGAATGCAGCGGCTACAAAGAAGCTTGCAATCTTTGATGCCTTCGAGATCCTGAACAGGATAGAGGCGGAGCGTGAAGCTCTTGATATGTTAGATAAAGGAGTGAATAGAACAGATACCAAACAAGGTTTTGCAGAGCGAAGGTCTATATCGAATCGTTAAGGATCATGTCCCCCAGAACGCTATCAGTAAAAAGAATAGCGGAAGATCATGGTTGTACGGCTATAATGAGCAGTACGACATGGTTGTTATATCTAGGACTGGACAGATCGGAGAGATAGTCAGCATACAAGGATTGATTGTTGCATTGCCTGCCGTACCTAATGATGTATTTAAGAGAAGCGATAAGCCATCTCAACAGTATTGGGAGAGACAAGATTTACCTAAAGATCTTTTAAAGATACAGTCAATCTTCCATTGGAATGAGATGCCGGCTGAGTTTAAGGACAGGTGGGTAGACTACATTGAGTCTGAGTTTAACAGGCGTGAAGATGGGATGTGGTTCATGAATAATGGAACACCTACCTACATCACTGGAGCTCATTATATGTACCTACAATGGTCTAGTATTGACGTTGGATATGCAGACTACCGTGAGGCTAACAGGATATTCTTTATATTCTGGGAGGCATGTAGAGCAGACATACGATCATTTGGGATGATCTATCTAAAGATTAGACGCTCAGGATTCTCGTTTATGTCATCCTCAGAGTGCGTTAACATAGCCACTCTTGCTCGTGACTCTAGGGTTGGCATCCTGTCAAAGACTGGTGCTGATGCTAAGAAGATGTTCACTGATAAGGTGGTACCTATAAATAGCAGGTTGCCGTTCTTCTTCCGTCCAATTATGGATGGTATGGATAAGCCAAAGACTGAACTTGCGTATCGGGTACCTGCATCAAAGATCACAAAAAAGAATATGGCCAATGCATCTGATAGTGAGGTGATTGGTCTTGATACCACTATTGACTGGAAGAATACTGAAGAGAACTCATACGATGGTGAGAAGCTACTATTCTTAGCACATGACGAATCTGCCAAGTGGGTGAAGCCAAACAATATCTTAAACAACTGGAGAGTAACTAAGACCTGTCTCAGGGTAGGTAGCAAGATCATTGGCAAGTGCATGATGGGATCTACATCGAACGCTCTAAGCAAGGGTGGTGACAATTATAAGAAACTATATGAGGACTCAAATGTTGTTAGCAGGAACGCTAACGGACAGACTAAGAGCGGTCTATACGCTTTGTTTATACCGATGGAGTGGAACATGGAGGGATTTATCGATAGGTATGGTATGCCTGTGGTTAGAAAGCCTGATACTCCTATTCTTGGTGTTGATGGGCAGATGATTAAGAATGGTGCGATAGACTACTGGGAGGCTGAGGTTGAGTCATTGAAGAATGATGCTGATGCACTCAATGAGTTTTATCGTCAGTTCCCAAGGACTGAGTCACACGCATTCAGAGATGAGAGCAAGTCATCTATCTTTAACCTTACCAAGATCTATCAACAGATTGACTACAACGACTCAGGCATAGAGGGCCAGATGGTTACACGTGGATCGTTTCACTGGAAGGATGGTATAAAGGACAGTAAGGTTATATGGACACCTGACTCTAGGGGCAGGTTCTTAATAAGCTGGGTACCGCCTCTACATTTACAGAACAACGTACCTATAAGGAATGGGATCAAGTATCCGGGTAATGAGCACCTAGGCACATTTGGGTGTGACCCTTATGACATATCAGCAGTAGTTGGAGGAAGGGGATCTAATGGATCGCTACATGGTATGACTAAGTACCACATGGACGATGCTCCTGTCAACCAGTTCTTCTTGGAGTATATTGCTAGACCGCAGACAGCGGAGATATTCTTTGAGGAAGTACTAATGGCCTGTGTATTTTATGGCATGCCTGTACTTGCAGAGAATAACAAGGCACGTATACTATATCACTTTAAGAATAGAGGGTATAGAGCGTTCAGTATGAATCGACCTGACCGTACATTAAATAAGTTGAGTAAGACTGAGCGTGAGCTTGGTGGTATACCTAACTCCTCTGAAGAGGTTAAGCAGTCACATGCCTCTGCTATCGAGTCATACATTGAGAAGTTTGTTGGATTTGATTTGGCTAACAGTTACAGATCATCTGATGAGATAGGCACGATGCCATTCACTAGGACGCTTGAGGACTGGGCTAAGTTTGACATTAACGATAGAACTAAGCACGATGCTTCAATTAGCTCAGGCTTAGCTATAATGGCAAATCAAAAACACGTATATTTACCGGAGAAAAAAGAGTCGAAAATTAGTGTTAATTTCGCAAAGTACGCTAACACTGGAAATCAAAGTCAAATTATTAGATGAAAGATGTCGTAGTTAATATATCTTCAACCGCATTTCCAAGCCAGTTTGTTTCTGATTCGGAGAAAGCCACGCCGGAGTTTGGTCTTCAGGTAGGGCAGGCGATTCAGTATGAATGGTTTCGGAAAGATGGTAGCCAATGTAGATACTATAATCAATGGGGTGAGTTTAACCGACTGCGTTTGTACGCACGAGGTGAACAATCTGTTCAGAAATATAAGAATGAGCTAGCCATTGATGGTGACTTGTCTTATCTAAATCTTGACTGGACTCCAGTTCCTATCCTACCTAAGTTCGTTGACATTGTAGTCAATGGCATGGGAGATAGACTCTTTAAGGTTAAGGCATACGCACAGGATGCAATGTCTCAGGCTAAGAGAAGTAAGTATCAGGACATGATTGAAAGCCAGATGCTTGCTAAGGATCTGCTTCTAAAGATACAGGGAGAGACAGGTGTTGATCCATTTGTCACTAACCCAGAGGAGTTGCCTCAGACTGATGAGGAGCTATCACTATACATGCAGCTTAAGTATAAGCCTGCAATTGAAATCGCTGAAGAGGAGGCTATCAATACTATCCTTGATGAGAACCACTACCAAGATACACGTAAGCGTATTGACTACGACTTAACTGTTGTAGGAATTGGTGTTGCTAAGCATGAGTTCTTGCCGGGGTCTGGTGTTCAGGTGTCTTATGTAGATCCTGCTAACGTGGTATACAGCTATACCGAGGATCCATTCTTTCAAGACTGTTTCTATTGGGGAGAGATTAAGACTGTCCCTATGACGGAACTATTGAAGATTGACCCTACACTCAC
>Ga0315902_10009509_pt1 | contig 12996 bp, 8 predicted proteins | sample LakEriMetagenome_9_FD_203523 | JGI IMG/M metagenome (GOLD analysis project Ga0315902, IMG submission 203523) | Freshwater fungal communities from buoy surface, Lake Erie, Ohio, United States - Buoy 12 MA117 | ecosystem: Environmental > Aquatic > Freshwater > Lake > Lake biofilm | place: USA... | reverse complement strand
CTTGCGGGCGAAGGGATCGATCTGATCACCTTCGCGACAACGACCACCAAGGCGGTGACCCTGAACCTCGGTCTGACCACGACGCAGACCGTAACGACCGGAACCCTGAACCTGACCCTGAATGCCGGCGACACCTTCGAGAACATCACCGGAGGTTCGCTGGCCGATACGCTGACGGGGAATTCACTCGCCAATACGCTGATCGGCGGGGCGGGGAATGACACGCTGGCGGGTGCTGCCGGCGACGACCTTTACAGCTACACGACCAGTGCCGCCCTCGGAATCGACACGCTGGTTGAAGTGGCGGGGGAAGGAGCGGACACACTCGACTTCTCGCTGACCACCTCACTGGCGGTCGCCGTGAACCTGGGACTGGCGACCACGCAGGTGGTGAACACCAATCTCTCGCTGGTGCTGGGAGCCGTCGACACGTTCGAGAACGTCACCGGCGGTTCGCTCAATGACGCTCTGACCGGGAACACCCTCGCCAACCGACTCGTCGGCAATGCCGGGCTCGACACGCTGGTCGGCGGGGCCGGGAACGATACGCTCGACGGCGGCCTCGGCAACGACAACCTCCAGGGGGGAGCCGACAACGACACTTACCTGCTGGATACCGACTTGGTCCTGGGGACCGAGACGATCACGGAACTGGCTGGCGGCGGGATCGACACGCTCGACTTCTCGCCCACCACGGGCAAGACCGTCGCCGTGAATCTGGGGCTCACGACCGCTCAAACGGTCACTGCCAGCAACCTGACGCTGACCCTCAATGCGGCGGACACGTTCGAGAATGTGATTGGCGGGGCGTTGAATGACACCCTCACTGGAAACGGACTCGCAAACCGGCTCGACGGGGGAGCCGGCAACGACACCCTGCACGGCCTGGCGGCGGACGACACCCTGATCGGCGGCCTCGGCAATGACAGCTTCGTGTTCAACACCGGCACGGCCCTCGGCACCGACACCCTCGACGAATCGGCCAGCGGGATCGACACGCTCGATTTCTCGACCAGCACGACGCTGGGTGTGACGGTCAACCTCGGCACCGCCACCACCCAGGTGGTGAACGCCAATCTGAGCCTGATCCTCGGCTCCGACAGCACTTTCGAGAACGCCACCGGCGGGTCGCTGAACGACGTATTGACCGGGAATGCTCTCGCCAACACGCTGACCGGCAACGGCGGTAACGACACCCTCACCGGTGGAGCGGCGAACGACTCGCTGACCGGTGGCCTTGGCGATGACACCTATCTCTTCGCCGCGAACAGCGCCCTCGGGACCGACACGCTGAATGAATCGGCGGGGGGAACCGACACGCTCGACTTCTCGGGGACGACGTCGACGGCTGTGACGCTCAACCTGGGGACGACGGCGAGCCAGGTGGTGAACGCCAACCTGTCGCTGGTCCTGGGGCTGGCCACGGCGTTCGAGAACGCCATCGGCGGCGGCGGGAATGACCTGCTGACCGGAACGACCGCCGCGAATGTCCTGACCGGCGGAGCGGGGAACGACACGCTGGTGGGCCTCGCCGGGAATGACACGCTGCAGGGAGGCCAGGGAGACGACAGCTACGTCTTCGCGGCCAACGCGGCCCTCGGGACTGACAGCGTGGTCGAACTGGCTGGCGAAGGGCTCGATCTGCTCGATCTGTCGACCTCCACGGTGGCCGTGACCGTCAACCTCGGTCTGACGACCACGCAGGTGGTCAACGCCAACCTGTCGCTCACTCTGAACGCGGCCGACACGTTCGAAATGCTGATTGGCTCGTCACTCAACGACACGCTGACGGGGAACGCCCTCGCCAACGTGATCTTCGGCGGGGCGGGGAATGACACGCTCGTGGGTTTGGCGGGGCGCGATCTGCTCTTCGGCGGCAACGGCAACGACAGCCTCAACGGCGGTGACGACGAAGACATCGTCATCGGCGGGTTGACGACGTACTTCAGCGAATCGACCAAGGTTCTCGACCGGACCGCCATCAAGGCGATCTGGAACGAATGGACCCGCACCGACCTCGCCTACGCCAACCGGATCAGCAACCTCAAGAACGGCGGCGGCCTCAACGGGACGTTCAAGCTGAGTTCACTCACCGTCCTCACCGACACCTCGACGATGGTCGACACTCTCACCGGCGGCCTCAGCCTCGACTGGTTCTGGCAGTTCACCGGCGATGTGGTCAGCGATCTGAACAATGGAGGGACCGAGACGGTGAACTGAGGCCGCCCTGTGGTGACAGACCTCCAGGTCGGTCAGTCCAAGTCGCCCGGCCTTGCGAATCGACCCGCTTTCGGACACTGAGCACGGTGGAGGTGACACTCAGACGGCGCCGAGTCGTCGGGCTACGTGACTTTGACACACAGGCTGACAAGCCTGTGCCACAATCGCGATTCCGTCAGCTGAGAATGCGAGCCGTGTTTGAGACTCGACAAGCCTTCAGGCTCGTCGCCACGTTCGTGGTGACAGACCTCCAGGTCGGTCCTTGATTGCTGGTCGTTGACGGAGAGATCGCCGGGAGATTGCGCATTTGGCGCGATCTCCCGGTGCCGCTTCCGGACGGGTGCCATCAACATCCGTTGCCTACGGCAGGGCCAGAGGCTTGGGGCCAGGTTCACCGGGCAAATCGTTGCTTCAGCTGGTTGGAAAACGGACCGTTCGGAATGGCTTGATCAGAATATCGATAAGAGGATCTGTTTGTCTTGAATTGTTCCAACGATATCGCTAGGATGGCAATCGCTGGAAAGCACGATCGGCTCCCCGTGGCTTCGGTCCGGGCGAAGAGTCGCTGTTTTCCACCGCTTTGCAACCCGTCATTCCGAGGAGCTCGCCCGATGTTCTGCAATCAGTGTGAACAAACCGCTCATGGTCAGGGGTGCACCACTGTGGGGGTTTGCGGCAAGGATCCCGACGTGCAGTCCCTCCAGGAAACCCTGCTGTACGGAGTGAAGGGGATGGCTGCCTATGCGCATCATGCCCGCCGGCTGGGCAAGTCGGATCCGGCCGTCAGTGCGTTCATCGAAGAGGCGCTCTTCGCCACGATGACCAACGTCAACTTCGATCTCGAAACCCTGTTCGAAATGATCCTGGAATGCGGGCGGCAGAACCTGCGGGTCATGCAGTTGCTCGATGAAGGGCATGCCGAGAAGTTCGGGGCTGCCTCCCCCACCACGGTCTACGAAGGGACGAAGGCTGGGCCCGGGATCCTTGTCACCGGGCACGATCTGCTCGATCTGCACCACATCCTTGAGCAGTCCCAGGGGAGCGGGGTGAATGTCTATACCCACGGCGAGATGCTTCCCGCCCACAGCTATCCCCGGCTGCGGGCGTATCCCCACTTGGCGGGACACTACGGCGGTCCCTGGCAGAATCAGCAGTTCGAGTTTCCCCTGTTCAGCGGGCCGATCGTCGCCACGACGAACTGTGTGCTGATTCCCTGGGACAGCTACAAAAACCGCCTCTATACGACCGGGGTGACGGCGGTTCCCGGCGGACAGCGGGTCCCGGGAACTGATTTCTCGGCGGTCATCGCTCAGGCGAAGCAGTCTCCCAGTCTGCCTGAGAAGAAGGTTCGCGAGTCGACCATTGGCTTCCATCACAACGTCATTCTGGGAATCGCCGACAAAGTGCTGGAAGCTGTCAAGTCGGGGGCCGTCAAACACTTCTACCTCATCGGCGGCTGTGATGGGGCGGAAGTGGGACGGAATTACTACACGAAGGCGGCCCACGCCACACCCAATGAGTCGATCATCCTGACACTGGGGTGCGGCAAGTACCGGATCCGCAATCACGACTACGGTACGGTGGCGGGTCTGCCGCGGCTGCTCGACATGGGGCAGTGCAATGACGCGTATGGAGCGATCCAGGTCGCGGTCGGACTGGCGCAGGCGCTGGGTTGTGGCGTCAACGAACTGCCGCTGACGATTCTGCTCTCCTGGTTCGAGCAGAAAGCGGTGGCCGTGTTGTTGACCCTGCTGGCCTTGGGGGTGAAGGGAATTCGTGTTGGTCCGGTTCCCCCGGCGTTTGTCACCCCCAGAATCTTCCAGGCACTTCAGGAGAAATTCGATCTCAAACTGACCGAGGCCGAACCTCCCCGCGAGCTGTTTCAGCTCGCCACCTGAGCCCCGACCTGTCCCCCTTTCCGTTCCACAGGGCCATGGGAAGGCAGCCCGGACTCGTGGCGGAATGGGATTTCCAGCCACTCCTGCACCAGGTCTGTTTCCATTCAAACACACTTCCATCACGACCCCATGGAAACGATTGACGAAGCCCGGCTTGAGACCGATCTGGAGTATCGATTTCAATATTTGTGCCGATTCATCGGATTTGGACCTGCGGAGATGGCCGCCATCCAGCAGATCGCCCCTTGCCTGGGGCCACAGATTCCGGCATTGGTCGAGCAGACCTATGAGAGGTTATTGGCATTTGATGCGACCGCCCGCCACTTTTTGCCACGGCAGGCGGGGTTCACAGGGAGGACGGCGGGAAGTCTGGCCGAGTTGAATCTGCAGGATCCTCAGATCCAGTTTCGGCGGGAACATCTCATGCGGTACCTGCTGCACCTGTTGGGACACGCGGCCGACGCCAAACTGCCGGTTTACCTCGATATGGTCGGGAAGATGCACACGCCTGCGGCTGGGAATCGAGACGTGTTGGTGCCTCTGGTGCAGATGAACGCGCTCATGGGGCTGTTGTCAGACTTGCTGCTGACAGCGCTGGCCGAGTTGCCGATCGAGGCGGGCGAACGCCTCGGTGCCAGCCGGGCCTTCGCGAAACTGCTCTGGATTCAGGCCGATCTGATCTCCCGGCATTATGCAGCGCGGTGATGAGGGAGTGGACCTTGGTCAGTCGTCAGTGGGTGGGGCCGGTGAGGGTTCGCACGACTTGGGGAAAGCGCTTATTCTGACCCCTGGGGCCGACTGATGGTCGATGGTGGGCCGCCGCTCTGACGACTCTTCCCCGGGAGCTTGCCGTGATTTGCCGCGTTGTGGTTTCGATTCGTTTGGTGTTGCTGGGTCTGATTGCGACAGGAATGCTGGGCGGAGGCGAATCGACGCTGTCGGCCGAGGAATGGCGGATCAAAACTGTGGCTGGTACGGGAGCGGAGGCCGACAACGGCCGGGAGGGATCTGCGGAAAAAATCCATATCGGCCAGCCATTTGGAGTCGAGATTGGCCCCGACGACGCCCTGTACATCACCGAAGTGGCCAATCACCGGGTGTGGCGGCAGGATCGGCGGACGGGTGACCTGCGGGTGATTGCCGGGACCGGGCGCAAGGGGTACTCGGGAGATGGTGGCCCTGCCACCGCGGCCGATATGAATGAGCCGTATGAGATCCGGTTCGACGCCCGGGGGAACCTGTTTGTTGTCGAGATGCGAAATCATATCGTGCGTCGGATCGACGCTCAAACCGGCCGGATCACGACTGTCGCGGGGACCGGGAAGGAGGGTTTCTCGGGGGATGGAGGTCCCGCCACGCAGGCCCAGTTGAAGGTCCCGCATGGGATTGTGCTGGATGGACGCGGCGGGTTGTTCATTGCTGACATCGGCAACAACCGGATTCGCCGCGTCGATCTGGACTCGGGAGTGATCGGGACGTTCGCTGGGACGGGTGAACCGGGAGTCGCTCGCGACGGTGCCAAGGCCGACGAGAGCCCATTGCCCGGCCCCCGGGCCCTCGCGGCCCGGGGTGATTCACTGTGGGTGGTGCTGCGGGAAGGGCATTCGGTCTGGCGCATTGACCTGAAAACCCGGCTCCTGGGACACATCGGCGGGACGGGCAAGTCGGGCTACACCGGAGACGGGGGGCCGGCGTTGGAAGCGACTTTCCATGGTCCCAAGGGCTTGGAAGTCGATGGTCAGGGGAGGCTGTTCATCGTCGATTCCGAAAACGACAGCGTGCGGTTACTCGACACCCGGACCGGTCGGGTGGAGACGATCGCAGGACGGGGCAAATCGCGCCGGTTTTCCGGTGACGATGGACCGGCCCGGCAGGCGGAACTGTCGCAGCCGCATGGAATTTGCCTCGATCGCGACGGCACCGTCTACATCGGCGACACGCTGAATCACCGGGTGCGGCGAATTCAGCCTGTTCGCTGAAACTGTCTGGCCGTTGCGTGGCTCGGAACGAATACCGCAGCAACCGGTGGCCTGAGTCCGGATGTGATGTCGCTCAAGCGACATCCCCGGCTGTCCTCGATCGGACCGCGTCCCTTCCGCAGGTTGTGCCGGAGGGACGCGTTCGCGGTCGACGGGTTATTCGTCCGCGGGGGTAGCGGCCAGATCAGCAATCTCGCGGGCCGTCAGAGCTCCCCGGAACAGTTTCACATCGTACATCCGCCCCTTCAGGAAGTCGGTCGAACCGGCCCCCAGCTTCAGGGGACGATCGGCGGTAAGGTCGAAGTCGGCCGGGTCAAACGCTGTCGACTCGGCAACCTGCCGGCCATCGACATGCAGCCGCAACCGGTTTCCCGTCCGGGTCGCCACCAGGTGATGCCAGCCCGGTTTCAGCTCGCGGTCGTGGGTCACGTTGGCCCCCGCCGCAAATGACCAGACCCGGCCGCTGGGCAGGGTGCCGCAATAGAGCCGGCCCCGGTATTGGGCCATGGTCCAGGCCCGGCGATACTTCACATCCGGCGTCTGGTCGAGTTGCACGAGGCGATTCCACTGCTGAGCATTGTCATAACGATACACTTCGGCCAGCGGCAGAGAGCCGGCGTACAGGCTGCCGTTGTGGACCAGCATCCCCATCACCTCCAGTTCCTGACCCAGCCGGCCGCAGTCGACCCAGTTCGTTTCGCCGCCATACCGGAAGACCCGCCCGGTCGCCCAGGTCCCCACGTACATCTCGCCCCGATAAACCGCAAAAGAATACGTCTGGGTGTTTTCGGGCGGGCCCACCTGACCCAGATCGGTCCAGTCGGTCCCGTCGAACCGGAAGATATGGGCCTGATCGTAGCTGCTGGCGTAGAGTCCTCCATTCCAGACCGCCAAAGCCTCGACCCGCTTGCCGTTGGGGAGCGCACAGGGAGTCCAGTTCTGCTTCCCTTCATACCGGAAGAAACCGGCCGGCTTGTAGAGCGAACTGGCGTAGAGTTTGCCGCCAAACACCACCATCCCGCCAATCGCTTCGGTTTCGGGGAGTTGTCCACAGTCTTCCCACTCCTGGCCACCCCGGTATCGATACACCTTCCCCCCCTTGTGGGGATTTTCCGACTCCGCGAGGGCAGAGCCCGCCAACCGGTATTTGCTGACCCCCGCGTACAATTCTCCTTCAAACGTCGCCAGGGCTGACACCGAATTGCAGCGATCGGGCGCCCCCAGGTCGGTCCACGTGTTCTTCTCATCCAGCTTCCAGACCCGACCCGCCTCGGTCGCCCCTGCCTCGCAAGTCCCGGCGAAGAGCGCCCCGTCGTGCACGCAGAGTGCAAAGATCAGCAGGGCGTTCCCCGGGCGGCCATGGTCGGTCCACTGCGGCTCATCCCGGCCATTGTCGATTCCGAATTCGAGTTGCCGGAAGTTCGCCTGGCTGCTGGTCACCCCGGTGTTGGTCACAAAACCCAGCGAAAATCCCCGGCGGCGCTGCTCATCAAACCGGCTGGCGATTGAGCCAGGCAGGTCGGTGGTGTCGTCGGTCAATTCGACCCAGGCGGCCAGGCTGAAGTCTCGGGTCCCCTCCAGAGAATCGGGCTTCAGCGGAATTTCCAGATGTCCCCCCAGGCCGTTGAAGGCCCCCGCGGCCCGCCGTCCCCCGCCGGCGATCCGGGGAAACATCACCCCCCGGTTGACTCCATGCTGGCCCCGACCCGATTGATCCTGCACATCGCCCGTGAGGGGCCAGTGCCCAACCAGATCGGCGGCCCGTGACTCGGTCCCAAGACCAGTCCATTGCACCAGTACGAAGAGGGCCGCCGCGCAGACGACCCGCATTCGCCCGACGGTCTCATCTGGAATCACAATCGACATCACGCAACCTCGGAGGGAAGGAGGAGAGAAGAGGGTGGAACTTCAGCGCCAGCACATTCCGGAACCGTAAACGTCAGGACGAATCAGCTCACAGACAAAGACTGACCGTTGTGCCGCGGCCCCAGCGAAAGCAGGTACCGGGCGGCCTGGTGACTCCATTCCTCAGCGGTGGGGTAGTGCTGTGCCGCCTGACCAAAGCAGCTCTGCAGCATCTCGGTATTGATCACCCCAGGATTGAGGGGTATGGCGGCCATTCCCCGGGGGAGTTCCTGGGCCAAAGCCTGCGTCAGCCCTTCAATCGCCCACTTCGTCGCACAATAGGGGGCTACTTCGGCCGAGGTGGAACGCCCCCAGCCCGAGCTGAGGTTCACAATCACCCCCGACTGTCGGGCCACCATGGCCGGTACGAAATGACGCAGGCAGTTGGCGACCCCGATGATGTTCACATCGATGACCTGCCGGAACTCCTCGGCCGGGACTTCCCACAGGGGGGAGTTGCGGTTGATCAGTGCCGCGTTGTTGATCAGCAGGTCGGGAGGGCCCCAGTGCGTGATCAATCGCCCGGCCCAGGCGGCGACCGCGCGATCATCCGTCACGTCAAGATGGGTGAAATCGTGTGGACTGGAGTAGTGACTCCGCAGCGTATCAATCTGGTCGGCGCTGCGGCCGCAACCCAGCACGACATGACCCAGTTCGTGAAACCGGTCGCACAGCGCCCGTCCCAATCCCCGGGTCACCCCCGTCAGAACGATGACTCGTTGCCCCGCCACACGCTGCGACATCTCTCCGATCCTTCCGGCCTTGCGACAGCCAACCCCACGGCTGGTATAGTCTTACTCCATGAGCGCTCCCCGGGAAAGCAACACACCGCACGATCCCCCGAGGCGGCCTTCGCGCATCCGTTGGCTGGTGCTGGCGATGGCCTGCGGAGCCTCGTTCTGCCTGTATCTGCATCGATTCACCTGGACCTTCATCGCTCCGGAACTGCAGGAACGACACGGCTGGTCCGAAATGCAGACCCAGGCCGCCTATGTCTGCTTCAGCTGGACGTATGGATTGGGTCAGATTCCCAGCGGCATCCTCATCGACCGCTATGGTCCCCGGGTGTTCCTCACGCTGATCATCGCCGCCTGGAGTCTGGTGATTCCCTGGCAGGCCAGTTCGCTGGGGGCGATTGTCGGGGGCTCGCGCCTGGCCATTGGAGCCACACAGGCCGGCTGCTATCCCGGCCTGGCTCTGGTTACCGCCCGCTGGTTTCCCATTCGGTATCGCACCATCATTCAGGCGATCGTGGCCACCGTATGCGGGCGGGGTGGGGGAGCTCTCGCCCCCATCGTCATGGCGACCTGCCTTATGGCGTGGCTGGGCTTGTCACTGTCGACCACTCTCTGGGTGATGACCACGGTCGGGTTGCTCTTCGCCTGTGCGTTCTGGGTGCTCACCCGGGATACCCCGGAAGCCGATCCGCGGGTCAATGACGGCGAATTGCAGCTCATTCATGAAGGGGCTGTCCCGGTCGCCTCTCCTGTAACGGGCGGTACTCCCCAGCGACTGCCGATCGCCCAGGCTCTGCGGCTGCGCAGTGTCTGGATGTTGGCCCTCATGCAGGCGTTTGTGGCGGGGGTCGACACCATCTATTCCTCGATGCTCGGGCAGTATTTCGCCTCGCGGGGGGTCTCCCTGGGTAAAGCCGGGCTGCTGGCCAGTATTCCCCTGTTTGGCGGCATGCTGGGAGGTCTGACGGCGGCCCTTGTCAATGATGGTCTCATGCGGCTCTTTCCCACCCGGTCACACGCCCGCCGGGCGATCGGGCTGGGGGCCAATCTGTGTGCCTGCGTCGCCATGCTGGCCATGGTCCGGCAGACCGATGCCCTCTGGGCCGCGGTCGCGCTGGGGGTCGTGAAATACTTCGCCGACATGAGCCAGCCGATCGGCTGGGGAACCTGCACCGACATCGGCGGACGGCGTGGCTCGGCCACCGTGTTCTCCATTATGAATGCCGGTGGAAACTTTGGCTCCTTCATTCTCCCCATGCTGTTCGGGCTGATCGCCACCCGCAGTGAACGGGTCGTCGCTGACGTCGTGGTGAAGAATTATGTTCCCGTGTTCACAGTCGCTGCCGGGATCTACATTGCCGCCGGACTGATGTGGCTGCTGATTGATTCGACACGGTCCCTGGACGACGCGGCCTGAGGGAAACTGTCTCGTCAGTCCGCCCGACTGCTTGGGATGACGACTTGAAGGGCGGAATCCACCCCGTGACGGGATGGGAGATTTGGGGTCGCTCTTGCCGCTGGTTTCTCGCCCAGGATGACCGTTCGAACCTGGCTCACCCTCCACCGTTCCGACCTCTCCTTCCCCTCGGCAGCGCCCGGAGAGCCATGCCAACCCAGGGGCGCCGCCCCGTTTTTATTGGGTGTCTGGGGCTGAAATTGTAATTCCTACACAGACTCCCCGGGCACTTGGGCATCCGTGCTTGACGCCCTGGGGGTGTTGTGAGAAAAGACCCACCCCCGCGCGGCCAACCTGGGCCGCCACGAGTTCCCTTCGCGTTCGGATGTCCTCTCTCCACCGGCCGAAACGACCTTCCCGAATCCTCCCCGGTTCTGGTCCTGTGGTCCGTCCGGCTTCCCTCCCGTCGCCTTTCTCCCCGCCAGGAATGGTCGCCATGCCGCGCCCGTCGCTCACGTTTGCCGCTGGTCTGGGTCTGCTCGCCGGTTCGGTTGGCTGCTCGCATATGACCGAGACCCGGGTCATCACGGCGTTCCACCAGAGTCTCGAGAAACATGATCTCGCCGCTCTGCGGGGACAGGTCTCGTCCGACTTTGAAAACCGCGCTGTCCGGGGAGCTGATACGTTCGACGCCCTCGACCTCATCGACTTCCCCGAGGGGAAGATCAAGGTGGTCAAGTCGGTCGACACCGAGAAGGACGACCGCAAGCGCCCCATCGAGAAAAAAGTCACCGTCCAGGTCGGCGAAGAGAAACGGGAAGTCATCGTCCTGCTGAAACGCGTCGGAGACACCAAGCGGTGGGTCGTCGACGACGAATTCCTCCGCCGCGAAGACATCGAGAAGAACAAGACCCTCTCGGCCCGCCTGGAAGTTCTGGTGGCGGTCAACCGCACCATCAACGCCTGGCGGACCGGCGACCGCAACGACATCGGTACCGTCGCCACTCCCGAATTCAGCCAGGCCCTGGTCAGCCTCAATCCCGAGCACTTCCGGCAGTTGTCTCAGAAGCTCACCACCGGCATCGCTCCGCAGGCCCGCGTATTGCCCAATGAGAAGATTGGCGAAGAGACCGCCGTGGTGAACGTTCCCCGCAGCGATGGCGAGCTGGTGCTGCGCTACCGTCGGGTCGATGCGCGGTGGCAGCTCGACGATATCTCGCTGGAGACCCGCAAGGGAACCGGTGAAATCGCCTCGGTGCGCGACATGACGTCGGCTCTCGGAACCGCTGTCTGGTTCCTGCAGTGCTATCGCGAGCAGAACAAGGCCCGACTGGCCGAACTGTGCGAGTCGCAGTTCTTCCGCGGCTCACTGAAGGATTCCGACCTCTCGCAGGTCCCCTTGCCGGAAGGTCCCTCCAGCATGCAGGACTTCGAGGTCGACCTCAAGGACAACACCGCGGCCATCCTGGTCCGCAACGGCGACGAGGCGATCAAGATCAACCTCGACCGGATGTCCGAGAAGACCATCCATGACAAGCCGACCTATCTGGTCAACGAAGTCACCATTTACGAACTCAAGAGCAACCAGGACAAGCGGCTCTCGGCTCTCTACAACAGCCGCTCCGCATTGGAGTCATTTGCCAAAGCACTGGCGAAGCAGGACTTGCCTGGCCTGCTGAATCACTCGACACATGACTTCAAGGACCGGGTCTGGCAGGCGACCACCGACCAGCATTTCGCGTGGATGCCGCTGGAGGATTTCCAGACAGAGAAACCCAAGGTGCTGCAGACGCTGTTCAAGGGCCCGCTGACCGAGATCCTGGTCGAACATGGCAGCACACCCGTGACCTACCAGTTGCGTGATGAAGAGGGACAGATCCGCGTGGACGACGTGATGCTTCCGGCGGCCGACTATCCCCAGTCGCTGAAGGCGACCCTCGAGGCGGTCATTCCCGTCGCGAACTTCGCCCTGGCCCTTGAATCGGGAGATATCAAGCGGGTCCGCACCGTGGTGGCCGAGGATTTCACCCGTTCGGTGTGGCGGTACCTCGACGAGGTCCCCCAGTTCGATCCCGCTCCGGAAACCTACCTCAAGAACTCGCTCTCGGCGATCAGCGTGCGGGGGAATGGTGCGGTCGTGGTGCTGGGGAACAGTCGCCGGGGGGCCCAGGTCACGCTGCGGCGTGAAAACGGCCGGTACAAGGTCGAGGACATGACTCTGGTGGCCGGGGCGATGCCCGACGAACGGATTGCTCTCAAGCGAACCATCCGCACGCAGTTGGCCGAAGGCCGCTACACGACCACCGGCGAAGTGGAAATGCTGGCCGGCAGCGAGCGGGATGACCTGACCAACTTCGAGGAATAGAGTTGGGAAGTCTGTCGTTCGCCTTTCGGGGTGAAATCGACCTCTGGCCGGCTCCCAGCCCGAAACAGCCCCGGGAGACCAACCGAAAGTCACGGTCTCCCGGCGGGATCGACTCAACGACAGCCGATTCATGACAGACCTGGAGGTCTGTCACCACGGGCGGGATGTGGCACAGGCTTGTCAGCCTGTGTGTCAAAGTCACGTAGCCCGACGACTCGGCGGCGACTGAGTGTCACTTCCACCGTGCTCAGTGTCCAAAAGCAGGTCGATTCGCAAGGCCGGGCGACTTGGACTGACAGACCTGGAGGTCTGTCACCACGGGCGGGATGTGGAACAGGCTTGTCAGCCTGTGCGTCAAAGTCGCACGGCCCGACGACTCGGCGCCGTCTCAGTGTCACCTCCACCGTGCTCAGTGTCCGAAAGCGGATCGATTCGCAAGGCCAGGCGACTTGGACTGACAGACCTGGAGGTCTGTCACCACGGGCGGGCGGCGGGA
>Ga0315902_10009505_pt1 | contig 12999 bp, 6 predicted proteins | sample LakEriMetagenome_9_FD_203523 | JGI IMG/M metagenome (GOLD analysis project Ga0315902, IMG submission 203523) | Freshwater fungal communities from buoy surface, Lake Erie, Ohio, United States - Buoy 12 MA117 | ecosystem: Environmental > Aquatic > Freshwater > Lake > Lake biofilm | place: USA... | reverse complement strand
GAACTGATCGGCCGCGTCCCAAAGTCGCTTTTCCAGCGACGCGGCCGCGGTATCTTTTTCGGTGGGTGCAATCCAGTGCAACGAATGGTCTCCTCGGTATGCTGGCAGCCTAGGGATTCAGAGGACGATAGGATCGAGATACGTCAGAACCTTCCCAAGCGGTTGTGCTCGCCAACCGTCCCTCCTCACGTCTCCGAAATCGACGTTTTTTTGCGTCATTGGTTATTGTATCGTCTCGCCCCGTTGGGGCGGATGGTGAGGATGGGGTGGGTGGCCGTCGCCGTTCCCCGGGGCGTTGCCCCGGACTTTCCTATTGCACACCTTCGGTGCGTACATGCCGACGTGCGGGGCGCTGTGCATGAAAAATGAAACCAATCCCGAGGCGTTTCCACGGACTTTCCTATTGCACACCTTGGGTCTGTTCCTGCAATTTTTTTGGCCCTGGGCACCCCTGCGGATCGGCGGGGGACTCCCCTTTCGGGTCGACTTGGGGTTTGCGATCCTCTAAGCTACAAATAGGCCGGTGGATCCCTTTTAAAAATCCTCCCGCGGCCTTGGTCCTCGCTGACCTGAATGCCTCTCGCCAGATCACCCCGGAGGAACGACATCATGCCGCTTCCAACCCGACTCCTTGCTTTCGCCATCGTGGGCGTGGCACTTGCCGCCCTTTTCATCGCCGGCAAGCGTCTCCCCCCTCCCGCGACCCCCAACTCCGAAGTGGTATCCCAACAGACCGCTCCTCCCCCGGTTGCCAGTCAGGCTTCGGCGCGCGAAACTTCGGTCGATTCCTCTACCTCCTCCGCCCCCCTCGTCGCTGACACCAAGGAATCTGCCATGATCGCTGATCCCAAGAAGATTGCTTCGCAGGACGAACCGCGAAGCGCCCAGGCCGAAGTGGCCTCCTCGGAAAAGGCACCGGCTCCTGGCCAGTACAACACGCTCAGTCGCGACGAGCAGTATGTCATCCTGCACAAGGGGACCGAGCGAGCGTTCACGGGGGAGTATTGGAACCACAAAGAAAAAGGAACTTACCTCTGCCGCCGCTGCAACGCGCCGTTGTATCGATCCAGCGACAAGTTCGACAGCCACTGCGGATGGCCCAGCTTTGATGATGAGATTCCCGATTCGGTGCGGCGTGAGGTCGACGAGGACGGGTATCGCACCGAAATTCTGTGCGCCAATTGCGATGGCCACCTAGGCCATGTCTTTGAAGGGGAAGGTTTTACCCTGAAGAACACTCGGCACTGCGTCAATTCGATTTCGGTGCGGTTCGTTCCCGACGGCAAGCCGCTGCCACCGGTGGTGCCCAAGCAGCCCTGAACAGTCGGAGGGTGACGGGTGCCTGACAGACCAAGCGGCGAAACCGGGCGCCCTGGCGATGCGATGCAGCAGGGGGAAACCTTCTTCCAGCATCGCTTCTATAGCGGTCTTCAGCCCTCGGCCACGAGGCTGAGATTCGAAGACTGGATGCAGCAACTGGGGCTGAAGGATCCAGTCGCGGCCCGCGAGGTATTGGAACGCTTCCTAGAAGATGGCGTCCCGCCTGCCCTGTTGCTGAAGATGCTCCATCAGGCCAGCAGCTGCCTGCCCCACACCACCGACCCGCAAGGGGTGCTAGAGACGCTGGAGCGATTCATTCGAACGGCGCGCACCGGGCGATCGATCGGTGACCTCTTTGCTCGCGAACCCGATGTGCTCCCGATGCTGCTGCAGATGTTTTCTGTCAGCCCCTATCTCAGCGAACAGCTCATCCGATCCCCCGATGCGTTCGATGCGATTCGCCGCAGCCGGCTGCAACCGGTCGATCGAGAGATCCTGATCGATGAGATCTGCTGCCAAATCGACGCGTGCAAGGACGAATCGCAGATCCTGCAGGCCCTGCGATCGTACCGTCATCGCGAGACAGTGCGGATCGCCTCCAATGACTTTGTCGGCGGCATGCCGGTCGATCTGGTCGCTCAGCAACTGTCCGATCTTGCCGATGCGATCTGCGAAGCGGCCTACCGCGCAGCGTGGAAGGCGACGCGATCCCAATATGGCCGCCCATTGCGTCCCGATGGATCGACCGCCCGCTGGTGCGTGCTGGCGATGGGCAAACTGGGTGGCCGCGAACTGAATTACTCCAGCGATATCGATCTGATGTTTCTGGGAGATCTGGATGGTTGCACCGAAGGCCCCCGCGTCTGTGAGAACACGCTCTTCTTCGATCAGCTGGCCAAACGGTTTACCCGATGGCTAGGCGAGAGCCACCAGTTGCGCCATGCCTACCGCGTCGATCTACGACTGAGACCCTATGGAAAGAGCGGCCCACTGGTGATCGACCTGCCAGCGGCATCGCATTACTACGAGACGATGGGCCGCACCTGGGAACGCCAAGCGATGCTGAAGGCCCGAGCGGTCGCGGGCGACACACAGCTGGGGGACGAATTCCTCGAACGCTTGCGACCCTGGATTTTGGGAAGCTACCTGACTCGAGCGGATATCGCAGGCATCCGAGCGATCAAACGAAACATTGAACGCAGCAATGCCGAAGGTCGCTCTGGCAGCCGCAACATCAAGACTGGACGCGGAGGCATTCGCGATGTCGAATTCGTCATCCAGTTCCTGCAGCTGTTGCACGCCTCCCAGTTGGAATCTCCCCCCTCGGGCAATACGCTGCTGGCGATTGTTCAGCTGGAACGCGCCGGTTGCCTGACTCCTCAGGAGCGATCGCTGCTGGAGACGAATTATCGATTCCTACGCCGCGTCGAGCATGCGCTGCAGATCGTCTTCGATGCGCAGACCCATACCCTTCCGGAATCGCCCGAGGAGATGAAACGTCTGGCGATTCGACTTGGCTATCGCGACTTCCCGGGAGACCAACAGCTTCCCGCCCGCTCGGTCACCCAGCAGCTGCAAGCGCAGCTTTCGGACTGCACGGAGCTGAATCGGCGGATCCTGAACCATCTGCTTCATGAACCCTTCGGCGAGGAAGGGGAAGTGTCTCAGGAGACCGACCTTCTTCTGGACCCAGCCCCCAGCGACCAGCGAATCGAATCGGTTCTGGCACCTTATCGACTGGTCCAGCCGCTGCAGGCATTTGAACATCTGCAGGAGCTGGCCAAGGAAACTGTCCCTTTCCTCTCCTCTAGTCGCTGTCGCCATTTTCTTTCCGCTATCGCCAACCGATTGCTCACCGAAATCGCCGCCACGCCTGATCCCGACCGGACGCTGATCAATCTGGTTCGAATCAGTAACTCCATCGGCGGTAAAGCGGTCCTCTGGGAGCTGCTCAGCGAACATCCACCCACCTTGCGGCTGTGCATTCGCATCGGCGCCTGCAGCGAATACCTGGTGGAGATGCTGGCCAGCCATCCCGGGATGATCGACGATCTGATGGACTCGCTGATGCTTGGCGATCTGCCGTCGATCGAATCGCTTCGGGAGGAATTGAGACAACTGAGCCAAGGGGCGACGCGCATTGAACCGATCCTGCAAGGGTTCAAGCGGGCGGAGCATTTAAGGATCGGCGCCCGAGATCTGCTCGGCAAGGATTCGATGGAATCAACTCATCGATGCCTCTCCGATGTCGCCGAAGTCTGTTTGGAATTGGTGGTCGAGAGAACGATCGAGTCATTTTTGGCGCCTGGGTCTGCCAGTCGGCTGGGCCAAGATGCCAAGGAAGTCCCGCTGGTTCTGGTTGCGCTGGGCAAGCTGGGGGGCCAGGAGCCGAACTACCACAGCGACCTGGATCTGCTGTTCCTCTACGACCCCCAGCAGCTATCGGGGATGAAGGAAACGCCAGAAGCCCACGCCGACTTCCATCAGTTGGCTCAATCGATTCTGCAGAGCGTCAATCGAATCGGAGCGGGGGGTAAACTCTACGATCTCGATGTGCGCTTGCGGCCTCATGGCGACAGCGGCCCACTGGCGATCAGCCTTCAAGATCTGGAAGTCTACTTCCAATCCAGCGCGCAGTTGTGGGAACGGTTGATGCTGTGCAAGGCGCGCGTCGTCTGGGGCAACCGGACGGGACGTATCCGAGCCGAAGAGGCGATCCGCCGCATTCTCGATTCGACGCGGGTCGACCCAGCCGATGCAGGTCAACTGGTAGCGATGCGAGAGAAGATGCAATCGGGAGCTAGCCATGAGAATCTCAAGCGGGGCGAGGGAGGGACTGTCGACGTCGAGTTCCTGGTCCAGTGGATGCAGCTGAAGCATGGCAAGTCGGCACCTTCGCTTCGAGCCACCGGGACGCTTGCTGCGCTGCGTGCGATCGAGCGGGAGGGACTGCTACCGGTCGACGACTGCCAGCAATTGGCCGAGGGGTATTCCTGGCTGCGTCGGGTGGAGAGTGGCCTGCGACTGATGAATACTGTGGCGCGGCATGATTTACCGAGCGACCCGCGGCAACTGGACCGCCTCGCCTTCCTGCTGGACCAGCCCACCGGCCAGCATCTGCTCGATCGCTGCCATGCCACGCGACAGCGCCTTCGATCGCTGTTCCTGAAGCATCTGGGATCGCTCCCTTCATAGACCGATCCGCGGGCAGCATTTCCAGCGATCGGCTATGATGCAAACTTGCCCGCACTGAAGGCAGGCCGATGGCGACAGGATATCGAACAAGGAGTGACGCGATGCGATGGAATGATCGTGCCCGGAGGACGGAACAGGCGACTCGGTTGCCAGCGCAACGCTGGTTGCTTAGGGGGTTGCTGCTGAGCGGTATGGTCTGTGGTTCCGCTGCGGCCCAGGCGCCTCCCAAGGAACAAATCGATGCTGCCGAACAGGCGATCCATGAAGGGCGGCTGGCGGGCCATCTGCGCTTCCTTGCCGACGACCTTCTGGAGGGGCGTGGGCCCGGTTCGCAAGGAGATCTTCTGGCGCGGCGTTACATCGCCAGTCAGCTGGAAAGCCATGGCATGAGACCGGTGGGAGATCAAGGTTGGGAGCAGCAAGTGCCGCTGCGAGGCATCGCCACCAAGCCACCGAAGGAAGTGCTCTTTCGCACTCCTAGTGAGACGCTTTCTCTGCGTCACCGCGACGACTTGATGCTGGTGTGTGGAGTGCCGGAAGAAGCGATCGATGTGGCACCGGCCGAACTGGTGTTTGTGGGCTATGGAATCCAGGCGCCCGAGTACCAGTGGGATGATTACAAAGGAAAAGACGTTCGCGGCAAGATTCTGGTCATGCTGAACAATGACCCTGCCGACGACCCGGCGCTCTTTGAAGGAAAGAAGCGGCTTTATTATGGCCGGTGGGACTACAAGTACGAGATGGCCGCCAAGATGGGAGCCGCCGGTGCCTTGATCGTTCACACCACTGAATCGGCTGGCTATCCCTACTCCGTGGTGCAAAATTCCTGGTCGGGGGAGGAGTTTGAACTGCGAGATGATCGCTCGCCGCGGACGCGATTCAAAGGATGGATCACCGAAGAGGCGATTGGGAAGGTGAGCGGCCTAGCCGGCAAGAAGTGGTCCGAACTCCTTGCGGCGGCTCAGAGAAGCGACTTCCAGCCGGTGCCGCTGGGGGTCACCTGTGGGTTTCGTCTGGAGTCGGTAGCTCGCACGCAGGACTCAGCCAATGTGCTGGGATGGCTGGAGGGGAGCGACCCCAACTTGCGTGACCAGTGCGTGATTGTGATGGCGCATCATGACCATCTGGGAAGGGCCGAGGCGCGCAACGCCGACGGGGACGACATCTACAACGGCGCAATCGACAATGCATCGGGTGTCGCATCGATGCTGTGCCTAGCTGCGGCGATGGAAGCGCTTCCCACACCGCCGCGTCGATCGATTCTATTTGCCTCCGTGGCAGCGGAAGAGCAGGGGCTTTTGGGTTCGAAGTACTTCGCGCAGAATCCGCCAATCGCGCCAGGCAGGATGGCTGGGCTGGTGAATATCGACGGGATCGGTTTCCTTGGAAAAACGCGCGATGTCAACGTGATTGGTCAGGGGAAAAGCAGCCTGGATCAGGTGCTGGAATCCATCGCCAAGTGGCAGGGGCGCGTCGTGGTGCCCGACCTGCATCCAGATCGTGGTTACTACTATCGATCGGATCAATTCAGCTTGGCCAAGTTGGGGGTACCAGCGATCTATCTCCATGCGGGTCAGGAGGTGGAAGGAAAGCCAGAGGGTTGGGGGCGGCAACAGATCGAGCAGTGGGTGGAGAAACATTACCATCAGCCCTCAGATGAATTTCGTGAGGACTGGGATTTGAGCGGTGCGGTGCAGGATGCGAAGCTGTTGTTTCTAGCGACCATGGCGATCGCCGAAGCCGACGGCCTCCCCACTTGGAAACCTGGAGACGAATTCGAAGCCGCAAGAAAGCAGGCGATCGAAGCGCTGGCACCCTGAGGTACGAACCGTTTGCTTGTCCCCTTGGCTTCGCCACGGGGAGAGGGAATAGATTATCAGAGCGAAGTGTCTTACCACCGCGCAATCAAAACCCTCGTGTCCCCTCGCCCCGCTCTGCAGGGAGAGGGGCAGGGGTGAGGGGCGATGCGCACGGAAACCATCAGGCGAGAATGCCCTGGATGATGTTGCCGTGAATATCGGTCAGTCGATAATCACGACCCTGGAAGCGATAGGTCAATCGCAAGTGATCCATCCCCAATAGATGCAGCAGCGTCGCATTGAGGTCGTGCACGTGCACCGGATTCTCGACGACGTTGAATCCAAAGTCGTCGGTGGCTCCCCAAACCGTGCCACCCTTGATGCCGCCACCAGCAACCCACATGCTAAAGCATCGATTGTGATGGTCGCGACCATCGTTGCCTCCCTGAACCATTGGCGTGCGGCCAAACTCACCACCCCAGATCACCAGGGTATCCTTGAGCATGCCGAGATCCTTTAGATCCTGAACCAGCGCTGCGCTCGGCTGATCGGTATCCCCAGCATTTGCCTTCACGCCCCCAGCCAGATTGCCATGCTGGTCCCACACCTCGTGAAACAGCTGCACAAATCTCACGCCGCGTTCGGCCAGCCGCCTAGCCAACAGACAGTTCCTTGCAAAACTCGATTCGTTCGGGTCCTTGATTCCATACTTCTGCAACGTCTCGGGCGACTCCCCTCGCAAATCCATCAGCTCGGGCGCGCTGGTCTGCAATCGATACGCCATCTCGTAGCTCTGGATGCGCGTCGCTGTCTCCGGATCGGCGAAGGCTTCCAGGCTGGATTGATTGAGCGACTGGAGGGCATCGAGTGTTTCCCTTTGTGCCTGGCGGTCGACTCCCGCGGGGTTGGTCAGGTACAGCATGGCATCCCCCTTGCTGCGCAGCGGCACGCCACCGTACATCGTCGGTAGAAACCCCGCACCGTAGTTGCTGGCACCGCCGCTGGTTCCCTTGGCACTGGTCAGTACCACAAAGCCGGGTAGATCGCGCGCTTCGCTGCCCAATCCATAGATGGTCCACGATCCGAAACTGGGGCGGCCAAACTGCTGCGAACCTGTATTCATCAGAATTTGACCCGGTGCATGATTGACCGCATCGGTCTGCATCGATCGAATCAGGCAGATGTCGTCGGCGATCTTCGCCGTGTGCGGCAGCACCTCGCTCAATTCCATCCCGCACTGCCCATGCTTGGCGAAGGCGAACTTCGGCCCCAGCAATGCCGACTTGGGATTGATGAACGCCGCGCGATAACCCTCCAGAAGTTCGGGCGGCGGCAACTGGCCGTTCCTCTTGGTCAGTTCGGGCTTCGGATCAAACAGCTCCAGATGACTGGGGGCCCCCGCCTGGAACAGGAAGATCACTCGCTTGGCCTTCGCCTCATAATGCGAAGGCTTGGGAGGCATCGGAAGATCCTCCATCGGCGTGCTGCTAGCCCCTTCATCGGCCAGGAGACTTCGCGCGGCGAGGCCACCTAGACCGACGCCGCACTGCGCGAGGAACCAGCGTCGCTTCATCTGAGCCACAGCCAGATCGGACAGATTCTGCATCGGATTCATCTTCAGGTGCCTTTGGGGTAGTCAGTTCTTGGTGATGGTTTCGTCGAGGTTCAGCAGGACGCGACCGGCCAGGGCCCAGGCGGCGACATCTTGCGGCGTTGTGCCTTCAGGGATCTCCGGCAGCTTGCCGCTTTCCCCTGTTGCCACCTCGCGCGCATTGATCCACCCGTCGGCGATTCGCTGACGCTGCTGGGCGATGAATCTCAGCAACTGCTGCGTCTCTTGCTGGGATGGCCTCCGACCGGTACACAGCAGATAGCCGTAAGCAGCACGCTGGGCATCGTCCTTGCCAGCTTCACGGACAATTCTCAAGCCCAGCGCCCGAGCCGCTTCGACAAAGATCGGCTCATTCAAACTTGTCAGCGCCGCCAGCGGTGTATTCGATCGAATCCGCCGCGCGCAGGCGAAGTCCCCATTGGGTGCATCCAAGGTCGACAGCGCCGGGTCAGGCATCGATCTCTTGCGGAAGACATAAACGGTGCGCCGGTACCGGTCGGGTCCCTGCGCAGCGGTCCAATAGCCAGGATAGGTGTAGTTGTAGTCGAGTACATTCTGCGGGACGGGTGGAATCACAGGCGGGCCGCCGATCTGATGATGCATGAGGCCACTGGCGGCCAGCGCGATATCTCGCACCACTTCCGCATCGGCGCGGAATCGAGGGCCGCGGGTCAGATAGCGGTTGCGAGGATCCTTCTCGCGCTGCTCGGGGGTGCTGGCCGAACTGCGTTGGTAGGCGCGGCTAGTGACGATCTGGCGGATCAATCGCTTCTGACTCCACTGATGCTTTTGGAAATCGACCGCTAGGTGATCCAGCAGCTCCAGGTACTCGGGCACGGGAGCTCGCGTCCCGAAATCTTCAGATGTCTCCACCAGCCCTTCTCCTAAGATCGACTGCCAGATGCGATTGACCGCCACGCGAGCCGCCAGCGGCGAATCGCGACTGACCAACCACCTGGCCAGCGTCAATCGCTGAGGCTGTTCCGGCTGTTGTTCCAGGCGATGGAGCGCCTGCGGCACATGTGGATCGACCGCATGCAATGGTCGGTCCCACTCCCCTCGCTCTAGCAGGAATGTCTCACGCTTTTGCGATGGATCCCGCTCAGCCAGGTGCAGCACGGATGTCGTCGGGTCGGGCCACTGAGCCCAGGCGGCGTCGAGTCCCTTCCGCGACTCGGCCAACTCCGGCACCGTGCGGCTGAAGGCATCCCAGAGTGCGTCGCGGTCGGCTTGGCTACGGGCATCGGGCGCTTTCCAGGCCGCCAGCACCGCTTGGTGATCGACCGGCGGGGCGACCGGTTTAGGCTGATCGGTCAGACTCCAGCGACAGCAGCCGACCATCTGCGGCATCCGCCAAACGATCTTGATTTCCGATCCCTCCGGCAACTCGCACGGCGTCTCCAACTGCATCACGGCAACCGATGCTTGGTTGCGACGCCCCTTACCCCGATCGGCCTGCCAATGCGTCTCCTCTTTGCCATCGATCAAGAAGGCGACGGGACCTGATGCAGATTTTCCATCCCCGGATTTCTGCTCGGGCTCCGAAAAATCAGCGGTCGCCTCCACCAACTTCTGCTTCTCCCATTCGGCACCCGGCTTCTTCACCAACAGCTCCACCTCCTGAATGCTCCACATCCCCTGTCCATTTCGGCCTGGGCCACCGAACGGGAGATCGCGATGGGGAAGGAGCTCCAACTGGACCCCGGTGATGGTTCCTGCCGGAGGGCTTGCCAGCAGGAAGACATCGTTGCTGGTATGTCCCAGCATCAAGATCGAAAGATCCTCTTCCTGGGTTGGGTGATTCAGTCCGCTGATCGTCTCCAGCAGCGTCGCCTCGACCGGTCGCCAGTTGGGGCGGGACGCTGCCAACTGGCTGGTCCACTGATCCAGTCGCGTCTGGCCATCAGGGAGCTGTTTGCGAATCGTCTCCATCGCTTGTTCGATGGCTGACCTAGCCTGGTTCAGCTGTTGCAATCGGTCGGGCGCATAGACCCAGGACTGCGCTTCGTAGGTGTTGTTGAGGAAGGCGAACATTCCAAAGTATTCGTCGTGGGAGATCGGGTCAAACTTGTGGGTGTGGCACTGAGCGCACTGGGTGGTCAGCCCCAGCACTGCTTTGCCGATGCAGTCCAGCCGATCGAACATCTCCACCTTGCGAAACTGCTCGGGTACGATCGCTCCTTCTTCGTTGATCATGCTGTTGCGGAGAAAGCCGGTGGCGATCACCTGATCCTGCGTGGCGCTGGGCAAGAGGTCGCCAGCGATCTGTTCGATGACGAACTGGTCGTATGGCATGTCGTTCTGGATGGCGGCGATCACCCAATCGCGCCACGCCCACTGTTCGCGCCGTAGATCTTTTTCGTAGCCGTTGGTATCGGAGTAGCGAGCGACATCGAGCCAATGGCGGGCCCATTTTTCGCCGTAACGGGGACTGTCCAAAAGCTTCTCGACGGTCGCTTCCAGCCCCTCCTTCTCAAACGCCTCCAGTTCCGCAGGCGATGGGGGCAAGCCGATCAAATCGAGGTACAGCCGTCGGGCCAGCTGGTGGGAAGGAGCTGCGGGAGAAGGAGTGATTCCGATCGCCTGATGCCGCGCATCGATCCAAGCGTCGATCGGTGACGCATCGGCCTTGGGCAAAGGCAGCTGGACAGGGGGTGTGAAAGCCCAGTGCTGCGCGTAGGGGGCGCCTTGGCCAATCCAACGCTCCAGCAGCGCGATCTCGTCAGCCGATGGCTGCTTGGGGAGATGCGGCGGAGGCATTTTCAGATCGGTGTCGGTGGAGCGAAGACGAACTAGCATCTCGCTTTGCGCCGCATCGCCCGGGCGGATCGCTGGGGTACCCGAGTCACCGCCTTGGAGAGCCGCATCGCGCAGGTCGAGTCGCAATTGCCCCTCGCGCGTCTTGTCATCCACACCATGGCACTGCCAGCAATGCTCCGCCAGAATCGGCCGGATCTGTCGCTGGTAATCGACGGGGGAATCGGGCTGGGGAGGTTGGGCTGGGGCTGGCGAGACCGCCAGACATCTAACTACCAAGCAGCCGATCATCAGCGATCGAATAGACCAGAAGCGGATCGCCCCAGATCGGTTCGAGGGGGACCATCGGATCCGAAGTGGGAAGGGAGTGTCGGTGTTCATCGCGGCGAGACTTTCGATCGCGTGCTTCGGGAAGCCAAAGGAAAGGATGCATCGGCTTGGCTAGGCGAACTGCCTAGCCAAGCGTGGGAGATTTGTTCTTCGTCTACTGCAAGGTAGTCGGTTGGATGTGGAGAACGAAAAAGATTGGTCAGGGTGTAGCCGGTGGCAAAAGCTCGATCGCGTCGATATTCATCAGTCCGCCACCTGCGGAAGGATGGGTGAACTTGAGGACCAGATCGTGCCGTCCCTGGGCGGGCTGGAGCGGGATTTTTTCCTCGCGGAAGACTTCCCACTGACCATTGACCGCGACATCGATCTTGCCCAGCAAGGGGCCATCAACGCTGTCCTGGTGTACCTCGATCGCCCCCCCAGCCCCCGCGCTGGCGACGCGGACCTGCAATGCGCTCACCCGTTCCAGCGGGATCCCGCGCAACAGGATCGTCGCTCCATTGTCGATCGCACCAAGGAATTTTTTCCCCTCGGCATTGTCGGAGGCAAGGGGCTGGGTCTTGGCAAACGCATCGGCCGACTCGGCCTGAATCCTACGGCCGCGCAGCAAAACGCTGGTGGTCCCAGAGAGGGCGGGAATGTTTCCCTCACGCCCCAGATCGGTGTAGGTGGCCTGCAAACGCAACAGCGAACCGGAAGCAGGGGCGTTCAAGTTCCCCTGGAATCCTTGAGCCGAGACGCGACTAGCATCAGGCTTCAGCTGGTAGATATAGCGGACCATTTCATCGACCTGCTGTTCGGTCAGTTGAGCGTGAGGGAGCATCGCCACTTTCCCCCAGACGCCGGTGGATCCTTCTCGGACGCGCTGGATCGATTTTTCGAGAGCTCCTTCCTGGTCTCGATACTTTTCGGCGATATCGAGGAATCGGGGGCCGACCAGCGCGCGATCGATGGCATGGCAGTTGAGGCAATCGCTCTTTCGGATCGCCTGTAGCCCGGGTGGCTCGTTGGCGGCCAGTCCCGTCGTCTCCGGAAATAGTTCGATCGTCGTTCGGCTGGGGGCTTTGCCTTCAATCGCTTCGGCATCGCCTGCCTCGACCGCCTCGAAATCATTCGAACCATCCTCCGGATCTTCGACACGGACGCGAAAGGCGATCGGCTGCCCAGGCTCATAGAAGTCCCCATCGGCAGGTTCTAGCAGCGACACCTTGGGGACCGCGTTGCCGACGACCACCGGAAGCGACGTGGAGGCGACGGCTCCCTGTGGATCGGCCGCTTCGAGAATCACCGAGTAGGTCCCAGGCTGAGTGAACAGATGCTCGATCTCAACCCCCTGCCCAATGGCAACTGGGGCTGTGTTGTTTGGGTCCCCTGTTGCCACCGCAAACCAGCGGTAGGTCAACGGATCCTGATCGCGGTCGCTGGAGCCTTCGGCGGAGAGCCGGACGGCGAGCGGTTCGCGGCCGATCTGATTTTCAGCGCGGGAGACCGCCACTGGAGTGCGGTTGCCGCGTTGGTAGTCGATGCGCACCAGACGTGCGTCGGCGTTGACGCCCCATGTCTCGCCATACTCGATGACATACAGCGATCCGTTGGCATCGAACTGAAGATCGACTGGGCGGATGAACGGGACTTCCGGAAGAAATCGCTCCAGCCGTTCGATGCGATGGTCTTCATCGAGGTGGACGGCGACGATCCAGTTGCGAGACCATTCGAATGCGAACAGCGTGCGGTCGTAGGCGCGCGGAAGTTTGGTTGGGGAATTGGGGTAGTCGTCGAAGTAGTAGACTGGCCCCGCGCAGGCGGTGCGGCCGCCGCTGCCGACTTCCGGGAATTCTTCGATCGGGCCGGCGGGGTAATAGAGCAGAGGTGGCTGAGCTGGAGGCAAGTTTCGGGCTCCGGTGTTGTTGACCGAGGCATTGACCGGTTGCTTGGCATCCTGTGGCGGGTGAATAGCCCCGGTCGCAAAGTCGACCATGCTGTAGG
>Ga0315902_10009503_pt1 | contig 13000 bp, 6 predicted proteins | sample LakEriMetagenome_9_FD_203523 | JGI IMG/M metagenome (GOLD analysis project Ga0315902, IMG submission 203523) | Freshwater fungal communities from buoy surface, Lake Erie, Ohio, United States - Buoy 12 MA117 | ecosystem: Environmental > Aquatic > Freshwater > Lake > Lake biofilm | place: USA... | reverse complement strand
TCAGAAAACTTGATGTACAGATCGTCGTACATTTCAAGAGCGTTAAATATCTTCGATCTCATCGATTGCCAATTCTCTTCTTTCCAAGAGATAAAGCCATGCTTTGAGTCAAGTACGAGAGGGTGTATTACCATATTACGTACACCAAGAGAATAAAGCTCATCGATAAAGTTACCCATGTCACGGCTTGTCTCTTCAGACAACGTAGCGCGAATTACTACTCGCATAGGATCATCAACAGTATCAACTGCTTTCTTAATAATTCCTTTGAGCTTATTCATTTGAGCTGGAGAAATTTCACGATGATCGATAGTCGAATTGAAAGTATCAAGACTAATCATCATATGAGTGTATGGCTTACTGAAATAGAACTCAGTAAACTCATCATTCAGCAACAGTCCGTTGGTGCACATTGAAATGTACGTCCCACGATAGTCCTTATAGTTTGAACTAAGCTCTTCGTCGTAAGTCTCAATGAATTCTCTTATCAAAGGCTTATGAATCAGCGGTTCACCGCCGAAGAATTGAAAGACTTTCTTTTGCCCATTATTACGAGCATTCATCCAGTCATAAACTTGTTTGAGAGATTCCTTTGTGAACCGACCAAAGTCCTTGTTGTGTTGTTCATAACAATAAGAGCATGCTAAGTTGCATGCATTCGTAAGCATAGCATTTACTTGGACAAGATCTTTAAAAAGTACTTCTGCTTCCACAAACGGTACTGCTGCTTCTTCAGCCTTTGGTAAAACTGTAATAAGCTTATTTGATTTCTGGCCTTTGCCAGAGATATTAATCGTTTCAACAGTAGTAACAAGTGTACCGCCTTGGTCCAGGACCGAAGGTGTATGATTTTTTAATCTATTTTTCTGAGCTTCACTTAAGACTCTTTTCACATTCACATAGTGATCTGACATTAGAGACTTCCGCGATTACAATTACATTGACAGTTTGAGGTGTAAGTATCAGTAAATGTGTGATTGTGCTGAATCAACGCATCAAGTACATCGACCATCTGCCGAAACGACGCGGCATCAATTGTTGAGCCTTCGGCCTTTGCAGTAGTCGAACCCGACGCGGTAAATGTACTCGTATTATCAGCGACCATTTCAGTTATCCTTTAGCTACAATAAATTCTATTTTGTGCTTACCTGCCCTGTTGGCATGATCATATCTATTTATCATACCATCAACATCGTATTCGATCGAAATATATCCGAAGTGCCTAGTTGGATCTACCATAATACGATCTTCCTTTACTTTAATAGATAGGTTGCTTTTCACCTCTCTATTGAATCGTATCTTTTCTCCATGTTTTATAAAATGCATTCCATTTTCATAGTCATGTATTACAAATTGTGTAGAAGCAAAAATAATATTCTTGTTTATAGTATGGACACCGTTTCCTTCTATTCGAGGAGCGAGAAAATAGTCTTCAATGGTCGAATCATACGCATCTAGTGTATATACAAAATGTTTCTCGCCGATCATTTCCGCATCTAAATTTGGAATAGATACGAGATGCGGATTTAATATACAAGTAACAAGATCATTATTTTTAGTTTTTTTGAATACACAATATGTTACTGTAGCGATTGAATTCAAACCGTCAAGAGGCTGATTATCTCCACTTAGGTTAATCACATTCAGATCTTTATCACGTGTATAGTAATAAGATTTTGCCATAAGCGTTTGATTTGTAATAGCGATATTACTCAGGGGAATACCTAAAGCTACCCACGAATGATTTTCAAGATATGAGTATACTTCGTCTAAGTTAATAACTCTGCTATTTTCAGCAGTAAGTGACACGTTAGGCATCAAGTGTTCTTTTAAAACTAAATGCCCATACGATTGGTTTCCTTCGACGTTCATTCCAGAATTGTTAACATCGATTACGTATTTAAACGACTCTGATTCAAACTGATCAAGTATAGGAGCTCTAAGTTTCTTTAATCGGTCATCATTTCCCATTTTAGGAAGAGGGTGAAGCCCAGTGTTTACTGGAACGTACCATCCTTGAAACGCCCATTCATCACCGACCGCTAAATTCATCACATCAGTGCAATTTTCCCAAAGAGGAGGTCTGCGAGATGCCCATATAAATGCCCAGTTAATCATAGTGATCGAATGTACTCCATTACTTCTTCTGTGTTATTCCCATCAAAGAACATGTCAAACTCTTCTTTATGCCCTCTTAGCATATTAGCATATGCTCGCTGAAAATTGTTAGCTGTTTCTTCATCAAACTTTTCATGCTCAATCAAATGCTGCGGACTGTGCGGTGTGATCCATCCGACATAGACACAATCAAAATCTGGTTTTTCTCCTGAATACACTACCGGCAAAACTACAGTGTCAATAATATCTTTATCTGTAAAGGTATTTGCTTCAAATTTAAGATATGTGATCGAGTTGACACCAGAAAAGATCTTTTCGAGAAATATTTCAAGAGGTTCTTGAATAAGCTGTACGCAAAGATTATAATCTTTATTTTGAAAAGCTTTAATTATTTCTTTACTATATTTGTTTTCAATAAGGTTTTTATTTATCTTTTCATGTACTAATGAATCTGTAGTACAATATTGAATGAACTTGTCGGTGAACCGGTTATTTATCTTATTGCGAATCTGATTTACTTCGTCTACTTCCGCATTCATCACTAATACTACTTTTGGCATAAAGTCACCTCTAAATTTTGAAACATCTTATTTGTATTGTGTAAAGAGCATAGCTTAAGGAAGTATTGGGATACTCTTTTATCCATAGGATATTTATGCCAATCGATATCGAGCTCTTCTAAAGTATAGACTAAATCTTTTGGAGTATTTTCGTATGGTCCCAGCTGTTCTTCGTCTTGAGTCCAATCGTATTGTGTGATAAATGATACTGGACTCGAAGGATCGTAATCGATCCATTTCACATAATTCATTGACCATACGATCAAATCATCAAGCTTATCTATGAAGCCGAACGTTTCGCCTATCCATTCATGCATTGCTTTATAGAAAGCTACTCGGTTCAGATTAATCATCAGGTTAATATACACTTGCCCGCGGGCTGTAATATTCCATGGTAACCCTTCAAGACGATAATAGTCAAAGTCAATATTCACTTTTCCGTTGACTTTTTCTTTTGCCTGTAGTATAATTCCATTAAGGATAAATGATTGTAATTGAGTCAGATGCTTGCTGTATCTAAATGTCCGATAGAATTCTTGATAGAACTCAGAATGAAGTATGCCATACTTTTGTAGATATTGAGTAATCCGTGTAAGGTATCCGTCTATTTCCATAACATTTACAACACTATCCATTACCATCATTTCGGCATATTCTTCTCTTGTATAGCTATAAGAACCTACGACTATCTTTGACGGAAGAATGTACCGAGGGTCATGTATTAGAAGTTTACTGTCTGTATCTACATATGCTTCTAATGCATTTGTGTAATCAGCGATCATAACTTCGAGCGGAGCATCTATCGTTTCAAGTTTAAATTTACTCATGTAGCTCGCACTTGCAGCAGGAGATGTCGGTAATAAGTGCCATGGGTATTTTTGTGTAGGAATCTTTTTAGCAGCAAAAACATTAACCGCACTATAATAATTATCTATAGTTGAACCTGGCAATCCTCGTATAAGCTCTGCCTTAAAAGGCACGCCAGTTTCTTTTCTTATGAGCTCGTATTCATCAAACTGCTTACTCCAGGATTCATCTACTCGATGAATATTGTCTAATACCGACTGTTCGAGGTCTTGAATCGATATCTTAAAATCGTATGCTAACTTAGCTCCGCCAAGCAGTCTATCGATTTGATAGACGTTTTTCTTTTTTGATTTACTTAAACCATATATTGTGATGTATTTTGGGCTGCCATGTTGAGCCTTCATATCACATAACATTTCAATAAGTTGAACATCACGATCAAGTTGGCCAAAGTTTGCTTCTACTAAATGCAGGTTCTCAAGATAACCATTTGTTGATAGCCATGTTAAATCGTCGATAATATCTTCGGTGGATTTAAACGACACCTTTGAATTAATGCCACCACTCCATTCGCAAAATGAACATTTATATGGGCAACCACGATGGGTTTCATAAATCGTCATAACTGGAATATTTTGATTTCCACTTTCTTTTACAGTAGAAAGATAATCTAGGTTTCGTTCAAATATTCTTTTTGGCCAAACAAATGAGCGCTTAGCAAAAGGAGCGGATTGTTCGTATCCAGTATCAGTTGCTCTTACCATAAAAGGAACACTCATCCAATTATGATCAGTTTCGATCTGATATAAGAGTTCATTAAGAAAGACCTCGCCATATCCATCTGTCTGGCATGTGAAGTCTATATAAGAGTTTACTCTAAAGTATTCTTTATCTTCTTTGTATTCGGAATATGGACCACCAAACATAATATAGATGTCTGGTCTTAATTCTTTCAATCTTCGAGCAACAGCTCTCGATAATCCTGCATTCCAAACGTAAACAGAGAACCCGACAAGGGTCGGATCCTCTATTAAAATTCTATCTACAAGCTGGTCGACATCAGAAGCTTCTGAATCATGAATTGGATAATTCCAATTCCACTTCGATATTCCCTTATAATTATCCTCTACGTACGATTTAAAGGATAACCAAGCATAATCTATTACACGACTTCTCGTTGTGTAATTCACAAATGATATATTCATAATTTTCCTTAGAGGATAACTGCCTCTACCATTAATGAGCCATCTTCAAGCGCGATAGCAAATGACCATGCATCTTTTGAATTATTTACTTCGGCATAACCAGGAGTCATAGATGGCGCTAGTCTATCGCCTTTCTTCGCCACGCCTAATACTTTCACCGGCACTCGGCCTTTGAGCGCAATTGCTGTTCCACCCTGTAAATCACTATTCATGAGATAAGCTGGCTTTTCGGAGACTATACCGATGACGGAATGAGCATTGTATCCATCAGCAGCAGTTACCTCTGCAACCCCGCCAACAGCCATTACTGTTCCGACTTCGTAATCTTTATCTGCAAGATAATTTTCTGCAAGGTCAGCGTATTGAGCGCTTGTTGCAGTACCGTTAAAAGTTGTTGCGAATACTGTCGCAAATTTAAGTGTAGAAGAACCAAGGTTATAAACGTTAGTCGTATCTGGAAGTGCTGTGCCGCTATAGCGAAGCGTTGGGAACGTCTTTGTACCAGAGAGAGTTTGGGTACCGGTTGTACGTATAACGGTCGAATCGACTGCAAAGCTTCTATCTGCAGTTAGGTCGCCGCCACCGCTTAAACCATCTCCTGCTGCAATATCTCTTGAAGTTCTTACAAGAGTGGTTGCTATTCTTGCATCAGCAACAGTTCCAGAAGAGATATTTGAACCGTTAAGCGATGTAAGTGATGCACCAGAACCAGAGAAGGCTACAGCAGTAATCGTGTTTGCTGCAAAGTTACTCGATGCATCTCGAGCTACAACCGTTCCGGCCGTTGCAAGGTTAGTTGCATCTACGTCCCATGTTACTGCAGCAGAGCCATTGAAGTTTGATCCGGTGAGATAGTTACCGGCAGTATGCGCTTGGTTTGTATTTGCAGTAATTGTGATATTCGCTGAACCGTTAAACGATACGCCATTGATTGTTCTTGATGTCTGAAGCGTCGTTGCAGTTGATGCGTTGCCAGCAAGAGCAGCGGTAATGGTATTCGCTGCAAAGTTTTGGGCCGCATCCCGAGCAACTACCTTATCTGCTGTAGACGTTGTGGTTGCATCAACAGCCCAAGTAGTAGCCGCTCCACCATTGAAGTTTGAACCGGTGAGATATGTACCACGAGTGAGTGTATTTGGTGTATTTGCTGTAATTGTAATTGCAGCAGAACCATTAAAGTTAACACCATTAATTGCTCGGGCTGTAGCAAGAGTAGTGGCTGTAGACGCATTACCTACAAGATCTGCCGTAATCGTGTTTGCTGCAAAGTTACGAGATGCATCTCTTACTACAACCTTGCTAGCAGTCGATGCGTCTGTGGCATCAACCGCCCATGTAGTTGCGGCTGAACCGTCAAAGTTCGAACCGGTAAGGTACGTACCACGAGTAAGAGTGTTATTCGTATTTGCAGTTACAACAATATTTGCTGAACCGTTGAATGATACTCCATTGATTGTCCGTGCGGTCTGTAAAGTAGTAGCTGTTGAAGCATTACCAGTCAACGCTGCAGTGACTGTTGTTGCAGTCACTGTGTTTGCAGTTACGTTATTCGCAAACACTTGATTCCAACGCATAAGGTTGGAGCCAACTGAATATGAAACGTTAGCTGAAGGAATCAGATTTGAACCTACAGAATCTGTAGTAAAACTAATAAGGGCTGCGGTATTTGCAGTTACGTTATTCGCAAACACCTGATTCCAACGCATAAGATTAGAGCCAAGAGAGTATGAAACATTTGCTGTAGGCAGAGCATCAGTATCAAAGCCCGCGCCACCTATAAAGGACAAGGTGGTCAAAACGTTTAAATCATTGATATTTGATGTATTCAGCGAAAGAGTTGCGTTTGACGATAGAGATGTATTACCGAAAACATATAGGTCACGGCGAACAATCATATCACGATCTACTTCAGCATCAACTTGAATGTTAACACTATTTGCTACATCAAGATCTTTTACCCACGCTTTATTCCAGGTTGCAGAACTTGAACCTATGTCGTAAGTTGTAGTTGTATCTGGTAACAACGCTGTTGAAGATATAATGAGCGGAGTAATAGTGGCTGATGTATTTGCAAGACTTAAATTGAGCGAATACAAAGTAGAATTTGTGCTCTGAGTCTTCACAGTTCTTGCGCTTGTACCTTTGAGTCTTACTTCACCAGTAGCTTCAAGAGCAGTGACTGTAGTGTTTGATCCGGTAAACGCAGCATTCGCAGTTACTGTGAGAATACCATCGATATTCGTATTCGAATTAAAATCAGCTAAGCTATTTACTACAAGAGAATCTGAAGCATTGAATCCGAGCGTGATTACATCGACGTTAGCGTTGAGAGAAGCAGCAGTTACTATTGTGTTTGAAGTAACATCAAAGGTTGTACCATCGATATCAACTCTCGCTCCGGTAAACTCGGAGCTTGTACGTACAAACAATTGCCCAGCATTAATGGTTGTATTTGCAGCAGAAATTAGAACCGTCTTAGTCGAATCAATTGCAACGTTACTTGTGAACGTAGTATTGTTTGAGTTTACTGTAAAGTTATCGGTGTTAGCTGAGATACGAACAAGTGACGACTCTGAAAAGATGGTGTTTGACACTACGATTAAGTCACCACCGGTGCTTGTAGACCCACCTCTTAATCCATTTGATACCACCACTGTATTTGCCGAGAAGATACCTTCAAGGTGAGCGTTGCCAGTTGTGTATCCTCCAACCGTCACGTTCGGCTGTGGTTGGGTCACTGATGTGAGTACCACCGTTCCCATATCGAATACAAGAGCGTTGGTTGTGTCAATCCATGAGGCGAAAGTATCCGTTGCCTCAACGTTTGCACCTGCAGCTAAATAGATGTGTGCCTTTGCCATTACTGCTTACTCGCTCCTAATTCTCGTACCGCTTGGCGGATGTCTAACATCATAGCCATTATGTCCTGCACATTACGCTCAAGTTTATCTAGACGTAATGCATCTTCTTTCTTTCGCTTGTGCTCTGCGAGAGCTCTTCTATTTGTATTTATTAGAGCTCTCGTAGTAATGTCGCGAGAATAGTCTTTTTCTTCGGTTTGGATACGTTCTCGCATTATGATAGCGCCAATACTCTAAGATCTTTCAGGCGAGGTACTAAGCTATAAGAGTTTGCAAGAAGTACAATCTTCACCGCAAAGTACTTATAGTTAGTGTAAAGCGCACCATCTGGATCTTTATAGTTGATTGTATCTGCATTCAGATAGGCGCCTAGACCATTTCCAAGTGTAGTAGTACCAAGTTGATATTCAAACTCGCGATAATCTTCACGGTTAACAGAAGATGATGTTGAATCTGTTTCAGGCTTGATATACAATCTTGTCCATTCAACTTCTTTAAAGTTACGCGAATCGGTAGAAGACAAGAACTTTGCATAAACCCGAATATCTGTACCAGTTGGTCGATACGCGCCAAGTAGAACACGAATATCGTCGGCATCCATACCATCTGCAAGCTGAATCATTCTTGAGACATATTTGGAATCAGCATCGCCAAGACCAATTCTTTCTAGACTATCGGTAACAGTGTTATTCACCATATATTCACCAATCATAACAGATGATGCATCTAGATTAATGAGAGGAGAAGTATCTCTAGTTGTAGTAGAGGTATTTAACATATCCACTGTAAGAGTAAACGAGGCTGTACCGGTGTTGTTGCTTCTACTTTGAATAACGTATGAGTCATTTGTCAAATAGTTAATAGCATTAAAGGATATGTCCCGCGCCGCGGTTGTAGTACCATTATACAACTTACTCGCATTAAGACTTGTACGAGTCTTTGAGAAGTTTGCTCGGCTAATCATTGGCTGCATGTAGCTTATGTTTAGATCATCAACACTTACTACATTCACAGTAGCACCCGATGTTTCACCGCGTAGAGTGTCTCCTGCTGCAAAGATGAATCCAGCTTTTGCAGTGGATCCTTCAAGGATCATCTTTGCTGGTTCACCCGCGTTAAAATACATCATTCTACCAACTGGAGAAGTATAATGCTCGGCAATTGTGGATACCGAATAACGTGATGGCTCAAAGAGAGTCATTTGAGTATTACTATTAATCGTTTTAATTTTAAGGGTCTGATATGTAGACCCATTGTATGTAACGATATGACTATTCACAGTATAATCAGTAGTAAACGCCGTACCGGTACCCGTTACGATGTTACTTCCGTCAACAAGTGTTACTGTACCTGTCAGGAAAGAAGCTTTTTCAATAAACACTTCTTCTGCATCACTAAACGTACCAGTAAGATCAGTGATCGTAAAGAATTCGTGGTTGTCATTTGTAAGCGTCGCGGCTCCAGATGCAGTGCTGAATCTTGCTGCATAAAGAGTAAACTTTAGATTTTCATTCTGATAAGGCGTCCAAGTTCTTGCATTAGTAGAAGTAAATAGAACCCCAGCATTTGTATCTGAAGTAACCGCTACGTTCGTGTCAACATCTCTTTCACCTGTACGAGAGATCCATACAAGGTAGTCTGGATCATTGCCATCAGGAGCAATAACAACGGCGTATTCAATATTTGTACGTAGAGCAACTGGCGCTTCGAAAGTTATTGTAGTTGCAGTTAGTGCGTTTGAAGCGGGAGTGGTTGTTCCAGCATTCACTTGGCTTGCATTCAGATAAACTGATGCAAAAGGTAGTGCAGGTCCTGTTGGGAATCCGTTTTGCACTTCTCTGATTTGAATACCTACACCTTTACCAGCTCTGCTCTTTTTTGCGAAGTACAGATCGAGCTTAGTGATATAGACGTTAGTGTCTGACGAAGCATCTGGATCGATAATGAAAGTTTGTGCAAGAGGATCGGAACCTCTACTACGAGTTTCTGTAGTAACAGTTGTGTCAAGATCAAACTGTGGATGAACTGTTGTTGTTGATAAACTTGTTTTAGTTACAGCAAAGTTGAAGGCGCTGTAGTTCGTAGATGAATAAGAAGTTGCTGCATCCTTATCAGCAATATCTGGAACGTCAAGAATTTCAAGCTTTCTATCACCAACAAAGAATGTATTTGCTGGAATTTTAAAGACTGCACGTAGAACACCATCCGAATCAGACTGAATTACTCTAGCACTTCCACTAAATGATTGTGTGCGTGCAACAATAATGCCATCAGCAAGCTGTTCAGCATCAGCGTCGGCTCCGTTTACTACATGGTTGTTAACGTCAACCCCATCGAAGAAGAAGAAGAATCGAGTATTTGGTCGTAAGCTTACGACACGAATCTGAATTTGGCGGCTTCTCATATAAGGAAGAAAGTTTACATCAGTAACAAAATCACCAAGATTTTGTTTAGTCGTCTCACCCTCGCTAACGTCAAGCTCTGTTGTAGTAATCTGAGTTACTCTATTAGAGAGCCGAGTGCGCTCCACCGAGGTAAGAGGTACAAATTCACTAAGTGCTTCTGTAAATTCAATGAATGGAGTAGCTAAATCAGTTTCAAAATTCACTGCAGGAGCGCGTACGGTGTCAGGACCAGTGTCATATGTAGGATTGATTTGCATCTTACCAACATAATTGTAGAAACTTGTTGTACAGTTTTTCAGAGCAGTAGCATATGGCTGAGAAGCAGATTCGAGAACATAATCGGTCTTATTTAGAGTTACTGCTTTATTTCCGAACTTTGTAACGTTTGTCCCTGTAGAATATTTCAGATTAAGATTATACTGGCGAATCTTTGGAGTGATATTATCAAGAGTCTGGTCAATGGCTGCAGCAAACTCTCCTCCATTGACATCAGCTAATATCAAGTTCTTAAAATTATCTACAAAAATACCGTTTTTAAATCGATCAGCACCAGTCGCATCAGTTACGAGGAAGTCTTTTGCTTTATTCTCAAGAAGTGATAGTGAAGTATAGTACTCGAGATTTGAAATGCGCTTATCGATACCGCCAATATCTTGCATGGTATATCGACGAGTTTGATTCGATTGGATTTTTACACCATACTCAGGTTTACCGATTCTATTTGCGCTATTTGTATCAAGTGTTGGGAACGGTGGAACATCAAGTCTCGCCAACAACATACCCTTTGTTGGTTCTGCTGGGTATGAAGAGTTTTCAGCTGGCACACCTTTGATTAACTCAAAGTCACCATTCTGATCGATAACAAGAAGATCTTTTCTGCTTAGGTAATAAGTATACTTCGTATTGATCTTTTGTCTTGGAGCAGGGAATTCAAGATTTGCGAATGTTTCAGTGAGTGAAGGATTGATTGTAGCACTTGACGCTGTTTCAGAATACGCTGCTGTATTTGAAGCATATGGGCGAAGATCGATTACGTCTCTGAGATAGTACTTATTACCGTCAGCTGCTGTGTAAGATGGAATGCTTTCTGTACGAATAGCATTCGCTGCGAGTGTAGTTGACACATCGTCAACTGGATAGCTGTCAACCGTAAAGAAGTGACCTGTTGCGTCACTTTTCTTGAAAACTTTTACTTTTACTACAAGTTTGTCATTTGCACCGACAGTAAACGTTTTCTTTTTACGGATTCTTGATAATCCATAATAATCGTCATATTGATTTGTAAGAAGATCAAATTGTGTCGATACATTATTTGTTGCGCTGTTATCTGTCGCGTTAGTTTCAAGGGTAGCCCATGCTGTTGCGCTAGTACCTCTCCAGACACCTTCAACCGAGTACACATCTGGCAGACCTAATGAATAGTTACCCGTAACACCGCTTGCGTTCGTATTTGCTTGAACTTTTACATATACTGTTCTGAGTAGTTTATCATCAAATGCGACTGGTGTTCTTTGCGCGTTGAAGTAAATCGAAATTGGCAAAGACGTACCAGGATTCTTGACTAAGTTAATAGTAATAGTGTTTAAATTCGAATCAAGCGTAGCTGAAGAAATTTCCAGAATTTCAGCATTCGCGACCACAACACCTGCAGCTGCTTTTGCGCTGATTATGAAGTCAAAGAGATCATCACTCGGCAGCGCACCACTTGCATAAGGGAAAATATCAGCTGTACTAAAGCTAAACGTATTTGTAGTAATCGTAATATCAGTCGACGTTCTGTAAATAAAGCTAGTTTCAGTTTCATCTACAGATTTGATAAATGATTTGCCGATAGGGAAGAACAGTTTATTAAATGTTGCATCGACGAGAACTGCATTACCACTCACGAGAGTAACCGTTGCTGATCCGAGCGCAGATGCGATAGTACGAGTATCCTTGAACGAATAAGTTGATCCCATTTTAATTGCAAAGATATACAGACGGTATGCAGTTGCGCTTTCTTTTGTAACGGCGCGAACACGAGCTGTACCAATGGTAGTACCACCAGTATTCTTTAGGTTAACTTGTTCGAATGTTGTAAAATCAAATCTACCGGTGTAGCTTGTAACGTTTACATACATTCCGTAGTTAGTATTAATGTCTTGGTTTTCAACAGTACTAAAAGTATTTGCTTCATCAATCGGAAGCTTAATCTCGTTGAGAAGTTCGACACGCTGCCCATCGACATACGCAAGGCCAGCGCTTACATACGCGTTGATGTTAGTCGAAATGACTGGGTCTCTATCAGATCTAATTTTAAACTTTGAAACTACGTAATCGCCCGATTCTTCTGCGGTACGACGCTCCATTTCTTTTTCAATCGTACTATACTGGGTCTGCAGTCTACGACGTACTACTTTACCATTTGCATATTCTTGAATAGCAAAGAATGTTTCGTCAGCTTTTGCTTCAGCAATAGTTTTAACCACGAGAGAAGGGGTTAATTGTAAGCGATCAGCACCAGGAGCATTGAAGTTATTAAAGCCATTTGCGTTGTCAAGAAGAGATGAATCTTCATTACTATCAACGATAATTTCAGTGGTCTGAAACCCTACGACAACGCCATCTGGCGCGCTTGAGTACTTTGAAACAATTGTAAGAGCATTTTCAAAGCGAACAAAGTGGCCTTTTTGGTAAATAATGCCTTCGCCACATCTTACACCATAACCAGTTCCGATTGGGTTCGCATCAACGGTTGTCGGAGCAACAGTAACAAGATGAAAATCTGTGACATAATCGCCACTCGCATCTGCGGCCTTCAACTGAATTTCTTCACCTGCAGCAAAGGTTTTCACGTTAGTATTTGCTACAACGTTACCCTTTGTGTATTTTAAGAAAAGAGTACTTAGGTTTGGTGACTGAGATTCTAAACCATATTCTGTAGCAATAACAATCGCTTCTACACCACTTTGCTTACCAACAGCTTTCATGCCTACATACTGATTGACATCAGTTGCTATTTCTGCGCCGGTTGTATTTTTTGCAATGTCAAGTAATTTTGCATA
>Ga0315902_10009500_pt1 | contig 13003 bp, 7 predicted proteins | sample LakEriMetagenome_9_FD_203523 | JGI IMG/M metagenome (GOLD analysis project Ga0315902, IMG submission 203523) | Freshwater fungal communities from buoy surface, Lake Erie, Ohio, United States - Buoy 12 MA117 | ecosystem: Environmental > Aquatic > Freshwater > Lake > Lake biofilm | place: USA... | reverse complement strand
GAGGGGAATGTCAAGAATCTCAAGCCGACCATCGGCACCAAAGGCCCCATCAAGAAGGGCGAGTGGAACAGCTTCGACATCACCTGCGTGGGCTCGAAACTGAAGCTCGCGATCAACGGCCAGCCGGTCTACGACGTCGACGGCCTGAAGAACCGCGAGGGCTACATCGGGCTGCAGTGCGAGGTGATGAAGGGGGGCGAGTTCCAGTTCCGCAACCTGCGAATCACCGAGGTGGGGTACCAGAGTCTGTTCAATGGCAAAGACCTGGCGGGCTGGGAAGGGGGCGGGGCCCCCGCCGAGAGCTGCTGGCTGGTGCAGGAGGGACTGCTGGTGTGCAATGGCAAGAAGGGCCCCTGGCTGAAGACCCTGGCCGAGTATGGCGACTTCGACTTCCGCTTCGAGTACCAGGTCTCTCCCGGAGGGAACAGCGGGGTGTATGTGCGGGTCCCGGCCGATGGCAATCACCATCGCGAGAACGACACGCTCCCCCCGGCGGGATTCGAAGTGCAGGTGCTGGACGACAGCGCGCCGCAGTACGCCCAGCTCAAGGACTACCAGTATTGCGGGTCGGTGTATGACATCTGCGGGGCCCAGCCGCGTGTCTGCCGACCTGTGGGTCACTGGAACACGATGTCGATCCGCTGCGAGGGTCAGCACGTGACGGTGACGCACAATGGCGTGGTGGTGGCCGACATCACCGACCAATCGCATCCCCTCATCGCCCTGCGCAAAACCCGGGGGTTCCTGGGTCTGCAGAACCACGATACCCAAGTGCGGTTCCGCCATCTGCGGCTGGCGGAGCTGGGGGAAACGCGGTAGGGAGCTCGGCGACTCGCCCCGAGATCGTCAATTCCCCTGCGAGGTCAGCAACCGGAGCGGTTGACAACGGAATCCGGATGGCGATTGACGGGTTGGGGACCGCGCACTTGTGCGAGCCCCATCCCGGAGGATGCTGCATGGCTGGATGACTTCGCGTTGATCCCGCAACCGAGGCCCTTGCCCTTGCTCTCCATCGCGGAAAGCCGTTTTTCATGCCCTGTAAAAACTACAAACTCAAGCTCAGTCCAAGGAATGCCCCATTGACCCCTCACGCGAAACTGCGCTATACCGCGATACTCCGGTCCCCCCCCGCTGCCTCCTCCCGTCCCCGGCACCTTCCGTCTCCCCCGCTCTCCTGGGGGAACTGTGTCAACCCACCCCCCGGGAAATCGCGCCATGCCCTCCCTTCCCTCCCGCTCGCGGCTGGCCCGCGCCGGTCTGGCATGCGGCTTGCTGCTGGGAACCGCCGGGTGTGCCGACGTTTTGGGGACAGCCATTTCCAGTGCTCCCAACCGCTGGATTCCCTGGCACAAGTCCGCCTCGAGAACTCATCCGGGCATCCGCCGGGTGTTGGGGATCGATCAGGAATTCCGTGTCGACGTGGGAACGGCTGATGAGCCGCTCGAACTGCTGGTGCAGATTGTCGACCCTGCCGACTCCGCCCCACCCCGGGGGACCGTCCTGGTGCTGCATGGCGTGGTCTCCAGCGGCCGGGCAATGCTGCCCCACGCCCGCCGGCTCGCCCAGCAGGGTTACCGGGCGGTGCTGGTCGACCTGCGGGGGCATGGGAAGTCGGACGGGCAATACCTGACCTACGGCGTGCAGGAATCGGACGATTTGGTCCGCGTGATCGACGCCCTGGAAACGCGGCGGCTCGTCGCGGGCCGCCTCGGTGTGCTCGGGGTCTCGTATGGTGCCGCGACCGCCATCCAACTTGCGGGGAAGGATGCCCGAATCGACAGTGTGGTCGCGGTCGCCCCGTTCAGCACCATGCGGGATGTGGTCCCCGACTTCGGCCGCACGGTTCTCCCCGGCGTTGGGTCACTCGTGCCCGACCAGGCCCTCGATGCCGGGGTGGACGAAGCGGGCCGACAGGCGGCCTTCGACCCCAACCTCGCAGATGCCTGTGCGGCCATCCAGAAGACCAGCGCCCGGGTGCTGGTGATTCATGGGGAAGAGGACTGGATGGTTCCCACCTACCACGGCAAACGGCTGCACGAGGCGGCTCCCGATCACAGCCAACTGGTCCTGCTCCCCTGGACCGGCCACCTCACCGCGTGGCTTGACCCCCTGGGACAGGTCGCCGACGAAACCCACCGCTGGTTCGACACCCACCTCGCCAAAAACGACTTCGCGACCGATTCGCAAGACTGACTCGCTCGACGGTAGCTACGCTGAGCCAGAACATCGCTGCAGACATCGCGGTCATCCAAGTCAATCGACGGCGGACCGAACAGTCGCCAATTCTCACGAAGCATCCGCAGCCCCGCCCGCTTCATGATGCAGCCGGGTTGAATTGTCCCCCCGGCAGAAATACGCTTGAGAGCGTGGGTTCAGGCATCGGGAGCTTTTCCGCCCCCTCAGCCCGCCGTCGGCTTTCTTGCCGCCCGTGACTGCGCTTCAGTTGCTTCAACCGAGAGTGGCTCCATGAATCCCTTGATGGTCTTGCTGACAGTGGGCAGCCTGCTGTTCCTGTTTGTGCTGGCGGTGGCCCTCTTCATGGTGCTGCTGTTCTTCCCCACCTGGCTGCAGGCGTACGTCAGCCGGGCCCACGTGAGCATGGGTTCCATCATCTCGATGTGGCTCCGCCGGGTCCGCCCCAAAGCGGTGGTCGAATCGAAGATCATGGCGGTGCAGGCGGGGCTCCCCAGCATTTCGACCGAGGCCCTCGAAGCCCACTATCTGGCCGGCGGCAACATCCGCAAGGTCATCCAGGCATTGATCATCGCCCAGCGGGCCCGCATCGACCTCGACTGGAAAACCGCCGCGGCCATCGATCTGGCGGGACGCGACGTCTACGCCGCCGTCCAGACCAGTGTCGATCCGAAGGTCATCGACTGCCCCGACCCACGCCGCGGCGGCCGGTCGACTCTCGACGGCGTCGCCAAAGATGGTATCCAGTTGCGGGCCCGCGCCCGGGTGACCGTGCGGACCAACCTCGCCCAGCTCATCGGCGGAGCCACCGAAGAAACCATCATCGCCCGCGTCGGGGAAGGCATTGTCTCGGCCATTGGCTCATGCGAGACCCACAAGGAAGTGCTCGCCAATCCGATGCTCATCGCCAAGGCGGTGCTCGCCAAGAGCCTCGACTCGCAAACCGCGTTTGAGATCGTCTCGATCGACATCGCCGACATCGACGTGGGAGACAACGTGGGGGCCCGCCTGCAGGCCGACCAGGCCGAGGCCGACACCCGCGTCGCCCGCGCCCACGCCGAAGAAACCCGGTCGGCGGCCATCGCCGTCGAACAGGAGATGAAGGCCCTGACCGCCGAAAACCGCGCTCTCGTGGTGCTGGCCGAGGCCGAGGTCCCCCAGGCAGTCGCCGAGGCGTACCGCATCGGACGGCTGCGGGGAGCCGCGTCGAACGCCCCTCCGGCTGTCGCCAACCAGTAATCGGTCGAACGCCGTTTCGCACCCCACTCCTCTGCCGATTGCCCGGCTTGTTTTCGGGCCGTCTGAGGAGTGGAGGAAAATTCACTGGCACTCTTTTCGGCGAAAGCCGCTCGGGCGCTTTCCGGAGCAGCCTCACATGACGCACGACACCGCGTTCCAGATCTCGTCTTCGAACCTGCGGTTTGGCTTCGGGTGTACCCGCGAAGTCGGACTCGACCTGCAGGAACTGGGCGCCAAACGGGTCATGGTGCTGATCGACCCGGCGGTGCGTCACCAGCATGCCGGCGAGACGGTGGTCGAGTCGCTCCGCGCGAATCAGATCGACCACGCGCTCTACACCGACATCGAAACCGAGCCGACCGATGGGGCGTTCCGCCGGGCCACGGCGTTCGCCGTCGAGGGCCGGTTCGACGCGCTGCTGGCGGTGGGCGGCGGCAGCACCATCGACACCGCCAAGGGAGCCAATCTCTATTCGACCTACCCGGCCGACTTTTTCCACTACGTCAACGCCCCCATCGGAAAAGGGCAGCCGGTCCCCGGTCCACTCAAGCCGCTGATCGCCATTCCCACCACGGCGGGAACCGGCAGCGAAACCACCGGCACGGCGATCTTTGACTGGAAAGAGAAGCACGTCAAAACCGGCATCGCCCACCGGTACCTGCGCCCCACGCTGGGAATTGTCGACCCCGACAACACCCGCAGTCAGCCCCCCGCCGTCGCCGCCTCGACCGGGCTCGACGTGCTGAGCCACGCTCTCGAGAGCTTCACCGCGATCCACTACACCGCCCGGCCCAAACCAGCCCGCCCCATCGAGCGCCCCGCCTACCAGGGGAACAACCCCATCAGCGACGCCTGGGCCCTGCAGGCACTGCGTATGGTGCGTGATTATCTCGTGCGTGCCGTACGCGACACCACCGATGACGAGGCCCGCTACCAGATGGCTCTCGCCTCGTCGATCGCGGGCATTGGGTTCGGCAACGCCGGGGTCCACCTGCCGCATGGCATGTCGTACCCCGTGGCGGGGCTGGTCAAGCGGTATCAACCCCCCGGCTTTGTGGTCGACCATCCCTTGGTGCCGCATGGCATCTCGGTGATCCTCAATACCCCGGCCGTGGTGCGGTTCACTGCGGAGACCGATCCCCGACGGCACCTGGTGGCCGCCGAGGCCCTGGGGGCCCCGATCGCGGGAGTCCCCGATACCCAGGCGGGCGAGACGCTGGCCCAGGTCATCCTCAAATTCATGCGCGACCTCGACATGCCGAATGGGCTGGCGGCCGTGGGCTATACCGCGGCCGACATTCCCGCCCTGGTCGAAGGGACCTTGCCCCAGCACCGGGTGACCAAGCTCTCTCCCCGCCCCGCGAGTGCCGAAGATCTGGCCCAACTCTTCCGCGACTCGCTGACGTTGTGGTAACCGGGGCACGGTAGCCCCGCGCATGCAGTCCCCAAGGCCCTTGGCTGCGGCTCGATTCGCACTCGACACACCCCCGGGGTTTGCATCGCTCTCCCGGCAGGGGTATTCTCGAATCGCCCGGGAGAAACTGCGGCCAGTCAGCGCCCCGACTTGTTGACAGTCTCCCGCCGCTCCTCTGTTTCACGACCTCCGGAACCAACACCGTGACGTCCCCTCTCCGCCGTCTGGCATTCTGGGCGCTGCTGATTCTGCCGGGGTTGGTCGGTTGCTCGGAGAAACCGGCAACCACCACTCTCCCCGGCACCGCGACCGTGCCCCCGGCGGAGAGCGTGACACAGGAGGAACCGGGATCCAACGCCAGCGATCCACCGGCGGGACGGCGTCCCCGTCTGCGTCGACTGGGGGAAACGGCCGTTGGCCAGGCGACCGCGGCCGACCTCGCACTGCAGTCGGACGACTGGTTTGAGGATGTCACCGCGCGGACCGGTATCGAGTCCACCTATCAGAATGGCCGCGAGGCAGAACGGTTTTTCATTCTGGAAAGCCTGGGGGGCGGAGTGGCGATGGTCGATTTCGATCTCGACGGCGACCTCGACCTCGCGTTCTCGGGAGGCGGAGGCTTCACCAAAAACGATCCGGTGGTCATCTCGGGGCGGGCGCCGCTGTTCTACCGCAACGACGGCGACTGGCAATTCGCCGACCGGACCACGGCCACCCGGCTGGTTGAGACCCCCAACTACTCCCACGGCTTCACCGTGGTCGATTACGACTCCGATGGCTGGCCCGATCTGTTCCTGAGCTGCTACGGGCAGAGCCGTTTGTATCGCAACCAGGGGGATGGCACATTTGCCGAAGCACTACCGCCCGAGTCTTTTCCCGCGAATGGCTGGGGCACGTCAGCCGGTTGGGGAGACATCGACCGCGACGGCGACCCCGATCTCTATCTGGGGCATTACCTCGACTGGGATCCGTCGAAAGAACAGGTCTGCAAAGACGCCCTGGGTCGCCGCGATGTCTGCGGCCCCGCGAAGTATCCCGGTGCCGTCGGGAAGTTTTTTCATAACGAGGGAGACGGCACCTTCACCGATTGGTCGCAGCGGGTGGGGCTGGTTCCCGGAGTGAAGGGACTGGGGGTGGCGGTCTGCGACTTCGACGACGATGGCTGGCTCGACTTCTATGCCGCGAATGACGAAACCCCGAATCAGCTCTACCTGGGGCAACCGGGAGGAAAGTTCATCGAATCGGGCAAAGAGGCGGGAGTCGCCTTCAATGAATTCGGGGTCGAAGAGGGGAGCATGGGGCTGGGGGTCGACGATTTCGACGGCGACGGTCGCCCCGACATCTGGGTGACGAATTTCGAAAACGAAGACAACGCCCTGTACCGCAACCTGGGGGGAGGCCAATTCAAACATGCCTCGGTGAAGGCGGGAGTCTCGGGCCAGTCGCGGATGATGGTGGGCTTCGGCACCCTGATGCTCGATTTCGACGGCGACACCTGGCCCGATCTGTTCGTCTGCAACGGGAACGCCGTCTATAGCATGGGTCAGGCCCCGTACGAACAGAAACCGCAGTTGTTCCGCAATCTCGCGGGAGCCCGGTTTGAAAACGTTTCGCGACAGGGAGGGAGCTACTTCCGGAGCGAGCACGTGGGGCGGGGGGTCGCGGCGGGAGATCTCGATCTGGATGGGGCCCTCGATGTGATTGTCACCCACCAGGGACAACCGGCGACCATCCTCAAGAACCGCCGCCCCGCTGCCAATTGGGTGAAGGTCCGCCTGCGGGCTCTCCTGGGAGCTTCCGAGGCGATAGGCAGCACGGTGACCCTGCGGACCGGTGACCGCGCGGTCGTTCGGCAACTGACACAAGGGGTGGGTTATCTTTCGCAGTCCGATCTCGAAATCTGTTTTCCCCTCCCGGCGGGTACCGCCTCGGCCGATGTCGAGGTGCGGTGGTTGGGACGGGGGACGGAGCGCTACATCGGGCTGACAGCTCAACAACGGCATTTGCTGATCGAAGGACGGGGCGCGGAATGACGACTGCCGAGACCACATCGCCCCGACGGAACCGTGCCGGGCTGTGGGGCTTTCTGCTGGTGGCGCTGCCTCTGGCGGCCGGCTGGTGGTACGCCCGTCATCTCACCCGGCAGCCCCCCGCCGCCCCGAGCACACCGGCCGAGAAACTGTCCACCGCGCTGCAGGTGGTCTCGACCGATGCGGCCCAGGCCAAGAGCCTGCTGCGCGAGGCGCTGCAGCAATCGCAGGGGGAGTTCGACGATGCCGAACTGGCCCTGGCGACCATTCTGGTTTCGGAAGAGCAGTGGGACGAAGCCGCCGGACTGTTCGCCGGAGTCGAGCCGGCCGGCTGCCGCAGTGATCTGCTGCTGTCGTTCGGCCGCCAGGCGCAGGCGCGGGGCAAGTTCCCCGAGGCGTTGCGGGCCCTCAATCCCCTGCGGGAACGGGAGGGAATCGAGAGCATTGCCGCCCTCGAAGTGCTGGTCCCCATTCACCATGACCTCAAACAGTCGGTCGAGGAAGTCGACTGCATGCAGGAACTGGCCGAGCGCGACCCCCGCGAACCGGCCCGCTGGTGGATGCTGATCGACCTGCTGACCCGCAAGCAGGCGACGAATCTGGTGATTGAGGCGATGCAGGCGGGATTGCAGCAGGAATTGCCCGAGCAGGACCACCGCGAGCTGCATCACCGCCTGATCGAGACCCTGATGTTCTCGGGCGATTCAACACAGGCACGGATCGAAGTCGAGAAACTGGCGGAGGAAGAAGACCCCGGCTCAACCCGGATGCTGGTCCACTATGCGAATCTCTACCGGATGGAGGGAAAGTTCGCAGAGGCGATGCAGTCGCTGGAACGGGCGATTCCCCAGATGGGTCCCGAAAAGTTCCGCGAGGCCATTCGGCTGCGGGCGATCCTCAGCCTCGATCTGGGACAATTCGCGGCGGCTGCGCGCGATCTCGAACAGGCGGTCGACGAAGAGCCCTTCGACCAGGTGGCCCACAGCAAGTTGGGAGACGCCTACCGGGGGTTGGGGAACACCGAGAAGGCCGACTACCACACCGAATTCGCCGAGTCGATCAAGCGGACCCGCACCGAGATCACCCGCCTGATGGGGCTGCTCGACCGGGAACCAGAGCGGCTGGAGACGTTCGATGAACTGGCCGAACTGCACCGCAGCCTGAACGAAAACGACACCGCCCTCGCCTGGGAACGCCGGGGCCGACAAGCCCGCAGCCGCCGCGACAACAGGATCCCCACACCTCCCAACCAATCCCCCTGAGGCGGTTCCACCACCATTCTCTCCCCACCACTCCACGGTTGATTCCCACCAGCGTCGTGCCGGGTTGGTTCCCAAGGCGGGCCTCACTCTTGGGCCGAATTGACTGGAGGACGCTGCTTGCATCGCTTCTGCCGCAGGCGTAAGGTGGATGATTCTTGATCCACGGGATCGGCTACATCGCGCTCCATGGCTCGGTGTCGAGTGGCTGTCGAGTGCCTCCATCCGGCTGCATGGTGGCGGTTGGGTGATCTTTTGAAATGCTTTGGGAGAGCGGACTGATGGCTGGCGGGACGACGACCTCGAAGACACAGGATCCGGAAGAACGGCGGATCCCGGTCCAGTTTCAACACACCGCCAACCTCCCCGAGATCCTGCAGCAACTGCGCATCTCGCTGGTGGTCTCTACGTACCAGGCGGGCAAGGTCCTGGTCCTGGGAGCCCACCAGGGAAAGCTGGCCATCTCGCTGATGGATTACGAGCGCCCCATGGGGGTGGCGGTCGGGCAAGGAAAGATCGCGATTGGATCAGGTTCCTCCATCCACTTCCTGCGGGCCAACCATACGGTCGCCCCCACCGTCGCCCCGGCCGGCAGTCATGATGGGTGTTTCGTCCCCCACACCGCCCGCCATACAGGCAAAATCCTCGTTCACGATCTCGGCTGGGGAACCGAGGGACTCTGGCTGGTCAACACGCTGTTCTCCTGCCTCTGCACGCTCGACGACTCCCACAGCTTCATCCCCCGCTGGAAACCGCAGTTCATTTCCAACCTCGCCGATGAAGACCGCTGCCACCTCAACGGGATGGCGATGGAACAGGGACAGCCCCGGTATGTGACCGCCCTGGCTCCAGTCGATACGGCGGCGGGCTGGCGGGCCGACAAAGCCCACACCGGCTGCCTCATCGACGTGCAGACCGGCGACTTCGTCGCCCGCGGGCTCTGCATGCCCCACTCCCCCCGGGTCTTCCAGAACCAGCTGTTTGTGCTGAACTCGGGGATGGGCAATCTGTCGCTCGTCGACCGGAATACGGGTCGGCTGCAGCCCGTCGAGCAGGTCCCCGGTTACACCCGCGGACTCGCCTTCCATGGCCAATTCGCCTTCGTCGGCCTGTCGCGCATCCGCGAGACAAATGTGTTCGGCGGTTTGCCGATTGGCGAACGCCGCGAAGAGCTCTGCTGCGGCGTCGCCGTCATCGACATGACCACCGGCCGAACCGTGGCAACCTTCCGGTTCCTGTCGGGTGTCGAGGAAATCTTCGCGGTCGAGGTACTGCCCGGCTTCGCCAACCCCGCGCTGGGCGGGGCCCTGCACGGCGACCAGCAGAATGAAATCTGGATCGTTCCCGCCCAGCCCCCGGCCCTGCGGCTGCCCCCACCGTCCACGGCCCCCTTCTCCGGGATAGAAGCCCCCGCTCAGGCCACCACCGCACCGGCCTCATCGCTCACTCTGGGGCGCAGTGCCCAGCAGGCCTATCAGGCTGGTCGTCTGCGCGAGGCGTTGCAGCTCTTCCAACAAGCCCTGCAGCTCGAGCCACGGAATGCCGAACTGCTCTGCGACCTGGGCAACCTCTACCAGGATCTCGACAACCGCAACGCGGCGTTTGAGTGCTACCGCCAGTCGGTCGAGATCCAACCCCGGCAAACGCTGACCCAGCGGAACCTGGGGGTGCTCTATCTGCACCGCAATCAGCCTACGCAGGCCTTGCGGCACTTCGAGCTCGCCCAGCAGGCCGACCCGCATGCTCTGAACCTCGTCCTGGCCGCCAAGGCGTTGCCGATCATTTACGACTCGGCCAGCGAGGTCGCCTCGTGGCGTGCACGACTGACGAAATGCCTGGAGAATCTGTCCGCCTCCGGGGTGACCATCGACACCGCCAACTCCTTCATCCCGACGAGCTTCTACTTCGCCTACCAGGGAGCCAATGACCGCCCTCTGATGGAGCAACTTGGGAAGATCTACCGGGGAGTCGAGTGCTGCCCCGCCGCCCGCGCCGGCGGCTGGAAGCCCCGCGGGAAACGGCTGCGGGTGGGATTCGCCTCGGCCTATTTCTGCCAGCACACGATCGGCCTGTTGAACCTGGGACTGATCCGGAACCTGCCGCGCGACCGGTTTGAGGTGACGGTGATCGCCCTCCGCCCGCATGCCGATGTCTGGTCCGAGTCGTTCCGGAAGGGGGCCGATCATTACGTCGAAGTCCCCCGACAGCCGGCCCGCGCCCGCCAGGCCATCGCCGGTCTGGGGCTCGACATTCTCGTCTTCGCCGACGTGGGGATGGACGCCCTGTCGCAAACCCTCTGCTACTCCCGCATGGCTCCCGTACAGGCGGTCACCTGGGGACACCCCGACACCACGGGCAGTCCGCAGATCGACCATTTCGTCTCCTCGGCCCTCGCCGAGACCGACGACGCCCACGACCACTACACCGAACACCTCGTCCGGCTGCCGAACCTGGGGATCTGCTACGAACGGCCGGTGCTGGAGGGCCCCCCCAAAACGCGGGAGCAGTTTGGTCTCGACCCCAACCGCCGGGTCTATCTCTGCCCGCAGACACTCTTCAAGTTCCATCCCGACTTCGATGAGCCTTTGCGGCGCATCCTGGAAGCCGATCCGGGGGGCGACCTGGTGCTGGTGGCGGGCTCGAATCCCGAGTGGGCCGACGCCCTCCGGCAACGGTGGCAAACCACCCTGCCCGATTCCGAACGCCGGGTGAAGTTCCTCCCCGGAGTGCCGCGGGTTGAGTTCCTGCACCTGCTGGCGATGGCCGACGTGATGCTCGACCCGTTCCCCTTCTGCGGCGGCAACACAAGCCTGGAAGGGTTTGCCGTCGGAACACCCATCGTGACCTTGCCGGGAAAATACCTGCGCGGCCGGCTGACCTACGCGATGTACCGACGGATGGGGCTGGCCGAACTGGTGCCGCAAACCGTGACCGCCTACGTCGAACAAGCGGTCCGCCTCGCCACCGACCCCACCGCCCGCCGGCAGTTCAGCGAGGCGATCCTGCAGGCCTGTCCCCGGCTGTATGACTCGCAGGAGGATGTGCTGGCGTGGGCCGAGGCGCTCGAGGGGATGGTGGCGGAATCACACTGAGTCGGCGATTGTCGCACGCGACATCAGGAGTCCCCCCGATGCCGGCTCCGCACGTAGAGCCTCCGTCGAGACCCATTTTCAGGGTCCGCCTTCTGGTACCACCACCACTCTTCCCAACCGGGCCCCAGCCCCGGATTCCAACTGCCACGGTTCCAAGACAGCGGGGTTCAGTCTGGCCCGCGGTTCGTTTCCGGGGGGCATTCACTCGCTGCGGTGTAACCGGGGGTGCTACCATCGGAACGTGCGACTCGGGGTCGCGAAGATCGGTTTTTGAAGGGTGGGTGCGATGAAGGGTCCGGGAGTTCGGGTCGATCAGGATGTCCGGCGGTTCTGGCGCTGTTCCCTGTGCGGGAAAGTCACCCGGACCGCGGGACGGGTCACCACCATGGTCTGCCTCTGTACGGGCGAGCCCCGGTGGATGCAGTTGGAACCGACCCCCCGTCGCCCCCGGTATGTCCCGCCCCCCCGCGAACTCGAACCGGTCGAGGAGTACATCCTCCCCCCAGATCCCCCTCGGGCCGCCCGTCCGGTGAACGCTGAGGAGACTGTCGCAACGACTGCGGGCAACTCCTCCTTCGGCGACGGGCTCGACCTGCTGGCCGCCGAGTCGGGACTGGTCATCGAGACGGAGCTTGAGAGCGTACCGGTGAGTGACCGGGACGACGGGACCATTCCCCGTCCCGAGACCGAGGCCCCCCTCGGCGAGCGGGGGACCGACGACCGAAGACCGCCGCGAGGTCCCCGTCCGCCGCGGGGCCCCCTTCCCGCACGAGCCGAAGCGCGCGAGCGCCCCGCCCGACCTGGCCGAGGTGGGGGCCGACCGGCGACTGGAAGTGAATCCTCCGCCCCCCCTGCCGCGCGAGGAGACCGCAGCCGGGGAGGCGCGGCTCCCCCACGTGGCCCGCGCCGTCCCGATCGACCCGGCTCCTCCTCCCGGCGTGACGAGGCGAGTTCGGTTCCCGCGAACGACACGGCGGCGGGTGATGCGGAACCTCTCTCGGGCAGCCCTCCCAACCCCCTTGCGGGGAGTGGTTCCTACCCCACCAATCCCTCTGGAGAGAACGCAGGGGCCGCAACCGGGGCCGGGCTAAGCGGACGTCGGCGTCGCCGGGGGCGACAGCGAGAGGGTCACTCCTCGGCGGGATCAGGGAACTCCACGCCCCTTCCGAGCGCGGAACAGCCCTCAGAACCTCCTCGCCACGCACAGACAGGGCCCGCGACTCGCGCCCCGTCGCCAGGCCGGGGACACGATGCTGTGCGAACCCCGGAAGGGAGTGGACCAGACGCCGGCCCAGCCGGGAGCGAAATCCCGTCGGAGGGGAGCGAGGCGGGGCGCGGACGCCGCCAGCGCCGGCGGCGACGCGGGGGCCGCGGTCCCCAGGGGGCTGACCCCCTCCCTCCCGGACCCGTTCCCGGCGAGGGTCCGGCGGAGTCGTTCGGCGAAGGTCTGGACTGAGCCCAGCGAATCCAGTGGGGCCCGAGTCTCGGAAGGCCATTGCCTACCGCTCCGCTCCAATCATCCGCACCAGTGCCCACCACTCCCACACCACCCCCAAAAAACGCCACCCTTTTCAGCACCCCCGGCTCTCCACGCCTGAAAACTGGTGTTGCCGATCAAATGCCGATCTTCACCACGGCTCCCAAGCCAACCCAAGGCCCTCACTCAGTGCAGCCCTGAATGAATTACAGGCACAGCTGTGTGGTCTGGAGAGCGTTAATCCTGTAACGACGCGGGAAATCGGCCGATTCGGGAAGAATGCCGGGTTGGGCATGGAG
>Ga0315902_10009499_pt1 | contig 13005 bp, 14 predicted proteins | sample LakEriMetagenome_9_FD_203523 | JGI IMG/M metagenome (GOLD analysis project Ga0315902, IMG submission 203523) | Freshwater fungal communities from buoy surface, Lake Erie, Ohio, United States - Buoy 12 MA117 | ecosystem: Environmental > Aquatic > Freshwater > Lake > Lake biofilm | place: USA... | reverse complement strand
TGGCCGGATGGGAAGCAATTGTTCTGCTGTCGCCCAGGTTATTGGTCATGGATAACCACTGCAGACTGTTGAGGAACTTTCTTCCTCCTTCAAGTCCTGATCTCAACTCAAAGGTCAAGATCCCACCACCATTGCTCATCTGTTTCTTTGCCACATCATATCGAGGGTGGGAAGGAAGAAAGGGGTATTTCACCCAGTTGAGCGCCGGATGGCCTTCCAGGGCTTTGGCTATGCGAAGTGCATTCTCGGCATGCTTGTCCATTCGCACAAAAAGGGTCTCGAGACTCTTCGATAAAATCCAGGCATTAAAAGGACTCAATGATGGTCCAGTATTTCGGATGAAGAGATACAAATCTTTGATCAGTTGCTTATTCCCCACTACAACACCTCCCAACACACGTCCTTGTCCATCCATAAATTTGGTAGCAGAGTGCAAAACCAGATCAGCTCCAAATTGTATGGGTCTTTGCACAGCCGGAGTAGCAAAGCAATTGTCGACCACAAACAGAATGTTATGCTGCTTACACAAATCTGCAACATAAGTCAGATCAATGATATCCAATCCAGGATTGGAAGGGGTTTCAACATATAACATCTTGGTATTGGGCTTGATGAGGGCCTCAATATTTTCTGGATGATTCATGTCGAAATAGCTATACTCAATTCCCCACTTTGGCAGGTACTTGGTGAGGATGGTATGGGTTGAGCCAAATACTGCCGATGCAGAAATGATATGATCACCTTTTGCAAGGAAAGTCATGAAGGTAGCGCTGATGGCAGCCATACCAGTAGCTGTAGCGATGCCATCTTCGGCACCTTCCAGCAGGCAAACCTTTTTGATGAATTCATCTACAGTGGGATTGGAAAAACGGGAATAGATGTTGACATCAAGGCTGTCATCAGCAAAGGCTGCAGCCATATCCTCGGCGCTATCATATACAAAGCTGCTGGTGAGAAAAAGCGGCGTAGCATGCTCCTTCTCTCCTGTTCTTGCGGTTTGTGTTCTGATGGCCAAAGTTTCCGGACGCATTTGCAATAGTTTAAGGGTTCTCTGATGAAACAAGTTCACCATTCAGGATAACAGTGACATCTATGGTGGCACCTGCCAGCCTTAGTGTCTCGGCTACTGAACAATATTTTTTAATGGACAGATCAACGGCCCTCCATGCTTTTGCTGGCTCTATGTTGCCATTGATCAGAAATTTGATTTCAATTGTTTTCCAAAGTGAAGGCTCTTTTCCTTCTTCACGCTGTCCATCCGCTTCAATCACCAAAGAAACCAGCTCCTGTCTTTGTTTCTTCAAAATGCTGATCACATCAACCGAACTGCATCCGCAAAGTGCCGATAAAAGGGTTTGCATGGGCCTGAATCCGGATCCATCACCACCTTGTGCAACAGGTATATCCATCCGCATGACATGTCCGTCTGCATCACGGATATCCATGGCATATCGTTCATTAACCCAACTGGCACTGATCAAAGGCATCTGAAAAATTTCTGCAAATATAGGCCATAGCGCCCATAGTAATCTACCACCCCGCCCTGCCATTCGGCAGGGCTCCCCTCCTGGCCAGGAGGGGAGTTTGAAATTTTTGATAGAATCATAAATCTCATTAAATTCAATTTATGTCAAAAGAGACGTTGATATTATTTCAGGAAAAATTAGCATCGCTGCAGGGATCGTTGCGCAAGCAGAACGATGAACGCTTGGAGATGCTTTCTCAAATTGACCTCTTGAAAAAAGAGAAAAATATCCTACTAAAAGCCTTGGATGATTTTACCCGGATGGAAGAATCCCTGGAAGATCTGAAATCCAGAAATATTGAACTGCAGTCGCAATTAAATGCCCTGATGGGCGCGCTGGAAAGGATGGAAAATGAACAGAGCTGATCAGCTGCCTGAATGTCCTATTCTTTTGATGCATTCAGCAAGACTCTGCTTCCAGTCCGACAATTGAATGCCAAACGTTTCTACAATCTTTTTCTTGTCCATCAAACTATTTGCCGGTCTCTTAGCAGGAGTAGGATAACCGCTGGTAGGGATTGGATGAATACGACATGATGAACTGATTCTGTCTTTTATCTCCAATGCAAACTGATACCAGGTTATATCCCCTTCATTGGAGAAATTATAGATGCCTGGATGACATTCCTTATGCTGAATGATTTTCAACAGACAGGATGCCAGATCATTGGCCCAAGTAGGGCTCCCCCACTGGTCATCAACTACAGAGATCTCCTCACGGGTTTGCATCAACCGCATCATGGTCTTGACAAAATTATTTCCATAGTTGGAATAGACCCAGGAGGTTCTGATGATAATAATCTGGGGATCCAACTGCATTCCCAATTGCTCTCCTTCCAGTTTGGTTTTGCCATAGACTGAAACAGGAGCAGTTTGATCGGTTTCCTTGTGTGCACCTTCCTTGCTACCATCATACACATAATCGGTAGACACATGTATGAATCTGCAGTCATGTGATGCTGCCACAGCTGCCAAAACCCCTACTGCTTCAGCATTGATGAGTTGGGCCAATTCCTGTTCGGATTCGGCTTTATCAACTGCTGTATACGCAGCAGCATTGATGCAGTAATCAGGCCGGAAGCTGTCGAACACATTTCTGACAAGATCAAAATGATGAATAGGCAGATCTTCGCGCGATAAAAAAAGAAATTCTGCATCATGAAAGCCGGGAGCAAGATCCCTGAGTTCCTTACCCAGTTGGCCATTGGCACCAGTTACCAGAATCTTTTTCTTTTGCATCAAAATCCGGTTTCAAGATTGGTGATGCCAGAAAGGATCTTATCCTTGTCAGAAATGATCATTTCTGAAAGATCCAATTGCCAGTCGATATTCAACACAGGGTCGTTATAGATAATCCCCGATTCGCTTTCCTTATTGTACAAAGCATCACACTTATACATCACTTGTGCAGTGGCACTTAACACAGAGAAGCCATGGGCAAAACCCCTGGGAACCAACAACTGTTTTTTATTTTCGGCTGACAAACGGATAGCATAATGTTTTCCAAATGTGGGCTGATCTTTTCGCAGGTCAACTGCCACATCCAGGATTTCCCCTTCCAGTACCCTGACCAGCTTCGTTTGGGCATGGGGTGGTTTTTGGAAATGTAGTCCTCGGATAACCCCTCTGACAGAAGAAGACTGATTATCCTGTACCCAATGATAATGCAAGCCTAACCCGGCATGTGTGGCATTATTGTAACTCTCAAAGAAATAACCGCGGTCATCACCAAACACCCTGGGTTCCAACACCAGCAAACCCTGAAATCCTGTTTCTGTTGCTTTCATATCAACGATGGGTATATTGGTTATGGTAGTATTGCTGATAGGAACCTGAGGTGATGTTGTTCACCCACTCTGAGTTGGACAAGTACCAATCTATTGTCTTCTCCAATCCCTCTTCAAACTGAAGGGATGGCTGCCAACCCAATTCTTTGTTGAGTTTGGTGGCATCAATGGCATATCGCTTGTCATGACCGGCCCTGTCTTTTACATACGTGATCAATTTGGCACTTTCTCCTGGTTCACGATTGAGCTTTTTATCCATCAATCCGCAGAGTAACATCACGATATCAATATTTTTCCACTCATTGAATCCGCCGATATTATAAGTCTCTCCAAGTCTTCCCTTGTGAAAGATCACATCAATGGCTCTGGCATGGTCTTCCACCCACAGCCAATCACGAACATTGTCTCCCTTACCATAAACTGGAAGGGGCTTATTGTGAATGATATTGTTGATCATCAGTGGGATCAGCTTTTCAGGAAAATGATGTGATCCATAGTTATTGGAACAATTGGAAAGCACAACAGGCAAATCATAGGTATGGAAGTATGCTTTCACAAAATGATCGGATGATGCCTTGGATGCAGAATAAGGTGATCGTGGATCATACGGTGTTTCTTCTGTGAAGAAACCGGTTTCACCAAGAGAACCATAAACTTCGTCGGTAGATACATGATAGAACAACTTACCGGATATATCGGTCCAGTTCTTCCTGGCTGTATTCAGCAGCACTGCTGTTCCGATTACATTGGTCTTTACAAAAGCCAGGGGGTCCATAATGGAACGATCTACATGGCTTTCTGCCGCGAGGTGGATGACACCATCGAATTGTTCTTTTATGAAGAGTTCGTTGATGAACGGCTCGTCGGTGATGTCTCCTTTGACAAAACGATAGTTATCTGCTGCTTCTATGTCACGTAGGTTTTCCAGATTACCGGCATAGGTCAGGGCATCCAGATTAACGATCTGGTAATCAGGATATTTTTTTACGAACAATCTGACCACATGTGATCCGATGAATCCTGCTCCTCCTGTGATCAATAACTTTTTGGTGCTCATTTTTTGTTGAATTCTTTAGGTTGTTTAAATAGCTCTTCGTGAGGCAGTGATCGAAAATAATCATAGGTCACTTTCAATCCTTCCTGTCGTGATACTTTTGGCTCCCACCCCAGTATTTCTTTTGCCTTGGTGATATCTGGTTTTCTTTGTTTAGGATCATCAACCGGAAGTGGCTTGAAAATAATTTTGGTTTTGGCTTCAGTGAGTTTCAGTATTTCTTCGGCAAAATCTAATAAACTGATTTCAACAGGATTACCAATATTGACGGGTGAGGCATAATCACTCATCAGCAAGCGATATATCCCTTCAATGAGATCATCTACATAGCAAAAGGAACGCGTCTGTGATCCATCACCAAAAACTGTAAGATCTTCCCCTCGCAAAGCTTGTCCAATGAACGCCGGCAAGGCTCTGCCATCATTGAGTCGCATACGCGGACCATAGGTATTGAATATCCTCACAATGCGGGTTTCCACCTTATGATAAGTATGGTAGGCCATCGTGATGGATTCCATGAAGCGTTTGGCTTCATCATAAACACCACGCGGACCAACTGGATTCACATTACCCCAGTACTCTTCTGTTTGCGGATGCACCTGTGGATCTCCGTAAACCTCAGAGGTGGATGCCACCAGTATCCTTGCGCCTTTCGCTTTGGCCAGGCCCAAACAGTTGTGGGTGCCCAATGCGCCTACTTTCAACGTCTGGATGGGTATCTTCAGGTAGTCGATCGGACTGGCGGGTGAAGCAAAATGCAGGATATAGTCGATCGGTCCGGGCACATGAATGAATTTGGTCACATCATGGTGATAGAATTCAAACTCTTTCAATTTAAAAAGATGTTCAATGTTTTTCAGATCTCCGGTGATCAGATTGTCCATTCCCACAACATCAAATCCTTCCTTGATGAACCTGTCGCACAAGTGCGATCCAAGGAAACCTGCTGCACCTGTGATCAATACTCGTTTATTGGCCATGAGAATTATTTTGGGTTACAGCGCTTCTGCCAATGCTTTCATAATGAAATCCGAGTTCTCGGATCGTGTCAGTATCGAATAGATTCCTGCCATCGAAAATGACTTTGTTTTTCATGTGCTTCACGATCCTGAGGAAATCAGGAGTTCTGAATTCATTCCACTCTGTTGCAATCAACAAGGCGTCTGCATCCTGCAAGGCATCATATTGGTTTTCTGCAAATTCGATCTGATCGCCCACCAACTCCTTTACATTTTTCATGGCTTCCGGATCAAAAGCAGTAATTGTGGCCCCCTCTGTAAGGAGCGCCTCGATCATATACAATGCAGGCGCTTCGCGGATATCATCCGTATTGGGTTTGAAAGCCAGTCCCCACAATGCAAATTTTTTACCTTTCAATTCACCGTTGAAATATGCTTTGATCTTCGGAATCAAATGTAATTTCTGACGCTCATTCACATCCATCACAGCATTGAGTATCTTGAAATCATAACCGACTTCAACTGAACTTTTAACGAGGGCCTGTACATCCTTTGGAAAGCAACTGCCCCCATATCCGATGCCGGGGAAAAGAAATCGCTTTCCGATCCTTGCATCACTACCGATGCCCAGTCTCACCATGTCTACATCAGCCCCCATTTTCTCGCAGAGCTGTGCAATCTCGTTCATGAAAGTGATCTTGGTAGCCAGAAAAGAATTGGCAGCATATTTGGTGAGCTCAGCAGAGCGAATATCCATGAAGATGAGTGGATTGCCGGATCTTACGAAAGGCGCGTATAATTCATTCATCAATTTTTTGGCTCTCTCTGAATCTGTTCCAATCACTACTCTGTCCGGCTTCATGAAATCTTCCACGGCAACTCCTTCCCTTAAAAACTCAGGGTTGGACACCACGTCAAATTCCACTTTGCTATTTTCTGCAATGGCCTGATGCACTTTTTCTGCAGTACCCACGGGCACAGTACTTTTATCTACAATCACTGCATATTGGTCGAGGATCTTACCCAACTCCTTGGCAACGCCCAGCACATATTTTAGATCAGCAGATCCATCTTCTCCCGGAGGAGTTGGCAAGGCAAGAAAAAGAATCTTGGCATCTTTGATACCTGATTGCAGATCTGTAGTGAAATGCAGCCGCTCTTCTTTTAGATTTCTAAGAAAGATTTTCTCTAATCCGGGCTCGTAAATCGTGATCTCACCAGCAGAAAGTTTATCAACTTTTCTCTGATCGATATCGATACAGGTTACTTCGTTCCCGGTTTCCGCAAAACAGGTTCCGGTAACCAAACCAACATAACCAGTGCCTACAACTGCAATTTTCATTTGTTAGTGATTGACAAATTGTAAAACATGATAAACAATATGGTCAAGCTGCTCCTGATCCAATTCAGTATGAATGGGCAGGGATACAACTTTCTCAGTGAGCTGATCGGTAATCGGAAGATCAACCTCAGGTAAATGCAGAAAGGAAAACATTTTTTGTTTGTGTGCAGGCACAGGATAATAGATCATGGCCGGAATACCCTGGGTGGCAAGGTAATCAACCAATGCATTTCGATCGACACCATGTAGCTGTAAGGTGTATTGATGAAACACATGTGTATTACCAGTAGCAATATCCGGTGTTTTGATCTTTGGGTGATTAGCAAATGTACTTGTGTAAAATGCTGCCGCCTTCCCTCTTGCCTCGTTATACTCATCAAGCTTTTTAAGTTTGATGTCCAAAACCGCCGCCTGTATGGTATCCAGTCTTGAATTACATCCCACCACATCATGGTAGTAGCGCTTGCTTTGTCCGTGATTGGCGATCATCCTGATTTTAGCAGCCAGCGCATCATCATTGGTGCAAATTGCTCCTCCATCCCCATAACATCCCAGATTTTTAGACGGGAAGAAAGAGGTACAGCCAATATGTCCCATCGTACCCGTCTTATGAACAGATCCATCTGAAAAGGTGATGGTTGCTCCAATGGCTTGTGCATTGTCTTCCACCACGTACAGGTTATGTTCAGCTGCAATTTTCATGATGGCTTCCATGTCAGCCGATTGGCCATATAAATGCACCGGAACAATGGCTTTTGTTCTTGGAGTGATAGCCTTTCGGATCGCTTCCGGGTCTACACAGAAAGTATCAGGATCCACATCCACAAAAACAGGTTTTAGTCGCAACAGTGCGATTACCTCAGTGGTTGCGATGTAGGTAAAGGAGGGCGTAATGATCTCATCACCAGGCTGTAAATCAAGGGCCATCATGGCTATCTGCAGAGCATCAGTGCCATTGGCGCAGGGAATTACGTGCTTTACCCCGAGATATTTTGACAAATGTTCTGAAAAAAGTTCAACAGGTTTTCCATTGATAAAAGCAGCATTGTCAATGACCTCATGAATGGCAACATCCACCTCGTTTTTGATGTGGGCGTATTGTCTTTTGAGATCTACCATTTGAATGGGAACCATGTTGCTGTAAATTGTGGGGCAAAGGTAATAAAATTGGGGTGATAAGCAGGCAGGTTGTAGCTTTGTTGTCTTATCCCCTCATATGCTGTTTTTCTATCATTTGCTCATGTTTGGCTTCTCTTTTTCCATCAGGTTGGCATCCTTGTGGAGTGAAAAAGCCCGACAATGGATCCGGGGAAGAGAAAGGATTTTTGAGCGGATGGCATCATCCATTGATCCTGCAAATGGGCCCATTGTGTGGATGCACTGTGCATCACTCGGAGAATTTGAACAAGGCAGAACAGTACTTGAATCCATAAGAAAAGAATATCCTCATTTTCGGATATTACTGACTTTTTTTTCTCCTTCAGGTTTTGAGGTAAGGAAAAATACTAAGCTGGCTGACTGGGTATTTTATTTACCGCTGGATGGAAAGAGAAATGCCAATCGGTTTTTGGACATAGTTCAGCCAAGCATGGCAATCTTTGTAAAATATGAATCCTGGTTTCATTATCTCTACGCCCTTCAAAAAAGAGATATCCCTTCCCTACTGATTTCGGCCTTCTTCAGAAAAGAACAAAACTTTTTTGGGATGATGGGCAGACTGCTTAGAAAAATGCTGGACCTCTATGATTTTATATATGTTCAGGACAAGATCTCTGCTGACCTGCTAAAACAATATGACATAAAAGCTCCTCATGCCATCGCCGGAGACACCCGATTTGACAGGGTGAATGAGCTGGCAATGCAGGAATTTCATCACCCAATCATTGAAAAATTTGTTGCCAATCACAACGTAATCGTAGCGGGCAGCACATGGAGGGAAGATGAGGAGTTGTTGCTGGCTTTGCATGAACAAAACCCAACATTGAAATTCATCCTTGCACCACACGAAGTCAATGAAGTACATATTGCAGCATTAAAATCAAAGTTCAAGGATGCAGTTTTCCTGTCTGCCCTTGAAAAGGGGAAGGAAATTGGAGGGGAAAATGTTTTGGTGATTGACTGTTTTGGCATGCTTTCAAAATTGTATCGTTTCGGAACGATCTGTTATGTTGGCGGAGGATTTAACAAGGCGGGTATCCACAATATTCTGGAAGCTGCAGCATATGGGAAACTTGTATTCTTCGGTCCGAATCATCAACGAACTGCTGAGGCCGGGGAATTGATAAAAGTTGGTGTAGGCTTTAGTATTTCAACCTCTCAAGACTTTGTAAAAGAGATTCAACACTTGACTTCAGATCAGGAAAGCCGACTGGCACTGGAGAAAAAGGCGGCAGATTTTGTAGAGAGTCGCACAGGTGCAACCAAACAGATCATGACACATGTTTCCAGAATCCTCAATTCTTTCCATTAGTTTTACAATCCATGTTCACCGAACCCAATCATATCAACCCCAAAGCCGGATGGATCGAAGTGGTCTGCGGATCGATGTTTTCCGGTAAAACGGAGGAGCTCATCAGAAGGCTCAAGCGTGCCAGGATTGCGAACCTGAAAGTTGGGATCTATAAACCAGAAATGGATGTGAGATATGACGCGGCAAGCATTGTATCGCATGATGAAAATACCATCGCTGCCCTTCCCGTTAAACATGCTCTTGCAATGTTAAATACTTATGAGGCCTTTGATGTCATCGGTGTGGATGAAGCCCAGTTTTTTGGCAAGGAGTTGATTGAAGTATGCGAGCAAATGGCAAAAAATGGCAAACGTGTGATTATAGCGGGGTTGGATATGGACTATACCGGAAAGCCTTTTGGTCCGATGCCTGAACTGCTTTCCATCGCCAACTACGTAACCAAACTGCATGCGATCTGTGTGAAGTGCGGAGGGATTGCCAGCTATTCGTATCGTATATCCATGAATACCGATCAGGTGGTGCTGGGAGAAAAAGATCATTACGAAGCCCGTTGCCGGAATTGTTTCAATCTTTAATTGATCAAGTTGCAAGCATCCAGACAATTCATCACACTGCTCCGGAAAGAATTTCTGCTAGAATCCAGACAGCAACATAGTTTCTATGGCGTAATGTTATACATCGCCTCAACTGTATTTGTAATTTATCTGACCATGGAAGATCCAGATGCCGAAACCTGGAATACCTTGTTTTGGATCACCCAGCTTTTCATTTGTATCAATGCTGTTGCTAAAAGTTTTTTGCAGGAATCCAGGGGGAGGATGCTTTATTATTACACCATCGCTTCTCCAGTTCAGTTCATGCTGGCCAAGTTGAGTTATAATGTAATCCTCATGCTTGTCATGAACCTGATCAACCTATTGCTGTACACTGCCCTCATGGGTGATCCAACTTTTTCATACGGACTTTTCATGCTCATCAGCCTGTTGGGAGCGATGGGATTGAGTTTGGTCTTCACCATGCTTGCTGCCATTGCCTCTAAGGCCATGCAGCAGGCTTCTTTGATGGCCATTTTGGGCTTCCCTATCATCCTGCCTCAGTTGCTTTTGCTGATCAGACTCTCCAAAACGGCTTTTTCAGAAGTATTCAGAAATGGGGTTCCCCTTCAACTGATCCTGCTATTGGTAGCACTCGACATCATGATTGTGCTATTATCACTGATTTTATATCCCTTTTTATGGAAAGATTAATCGAAGGGACTAATTTCGCACTTTGAAGCACTTAAAATCCTTGCCATGCGGATGACCTGGTGGAAAATTGCGGCCATAGTATTGCTGGTATATGCTGTTGCAGGAGGCTTATTGCTTCCCGTTCCCGAAAAACCATTGTTGGGAGAAACCATTCGTAATCTTTATTACCATGTGTGCATGTGGTTTGCCATGATGATCCTGTTCACTACCTCAGTCATCCACGCAATCAAGTATTTACGCAATGGTAATTTACTCCATGATACGAAATCCCGAACTTATGCAGCCGTTGGATCCTTTTTGGGAATATTGGGATATTCAACCGGAGCCATTTGGGCTACCTATACATGGGCTGATCCAAATTATCCTGCCTACGCTTCTTTTGGGTCAATCATGAGAGAACCCAAATTGATTGGAGCAGCAATTGCTCTATTAATTTATGCCGCGTATTTCATACTAAGAGGGTCGATTGCCGACATGGATCAACGCGCAAGGGTTTCTGCAGTGTACAATATTTTTGCCTTTGCAATGCTCTTCCCATCCATATGGATCATACCTCGACTAAGACCTAGTCTTCATCCAGGTCAGGAGGGAAATCCGGCTCTTAATTTCAATGATATTGATGCGCGAATGAGAATGGTTTTTTATCCGGCTGTGCTGGGATGGACTTTGCTTGGATTCTGGATCGCCAATATTAAGATCAGGTATAGCTTGTTGCTCGACAAAAAATTTGAAAACTCATGAAAAAAAGTTGGGTCATTTTTATTCATACACTCCTTTGTTTACCGATGCTTGCACTGGCTGAAACCGGTAACGATGAAAGTCTTGCCACCTTGATGAGAAGCAATGGGAAGATCTATGTGGTAGTTGCAGTTATGTTGACCATTCTCATAGGCCTTATCCTTTATCTGATCAGCCTCGACCGAAAAATATCCAAACTCGAAAAAGAAGACTGAACACACCATTCATTCTCCTGTTATTTAATCAACGAAAAACATTGCCATGAATCCAGAGTATAGTTTTTTTGATGCTGTTTGCAAGAGTTTTGATAAAGCTGCCAGCTTCACGAAGTTTGATCAGGGAATATTAGAGCAGATCAAACAATGCAACAGCGTATTGAGAATGCATTTCCCTGTTAAGATCGGCGAAAAAGTAGAAGTAATCAAAGCCTATCGTGTACAGCACTCCCATCATAAGCTTCCCTGTAAGGGTGGCATCAGGTTCAGTGAGATGGTAAACCTGGATGAAGTGATGGCACTATCAGCATTGATGACCTACAAGTGTGCAATTGTAAATGTTCCCTTTGGTGGTGCCAAAGGCGGAATCTCCATCGATCCAAAAAAATACAGCGCTTATGACCTGGAGCGCATCACCAGGAGATATACCAGCGAATTGATCAAAAAGAAATTCATCGGTCCCGGTGAAGATGTTCCCGCTCCTGATTATGGAACAGGAGAAAGAGAAATGTCGTGGATCCTTGACACCTATCTCGCCATGCATCCCGGTGAAGTTGAAGCGTTGGGTTGTGTAACAGGCAAGCCGGTAACACAAGGCGGTGTGAAAGGAAGAAAAGAAGCGACAGGACTTGGCGTCTTTTACGGCATACGTGAGGTTTGTAACAACAAGGAAGTAATGGATCGCCTTGGTCTTAACACAGGAATCAAAGGCAAAAAAATTATTGTGCAGGGACTGGGGAATGTGGGATATCACTCTGCAAAATTCTTCCAGGAAGGTGGCGCCATCATTGTGGGACTTGCCGAATACGAAGGATCTATCTTTTGTGAAAACGGACTGGATGTAGAAGCTGTGTTCCAACACAGAAAGAAGACTGGCTCGATATTAAACTTTCCAGGGTCAACCAATTTTACAAAAAATACAGACGCTCTTGAAGCTGACTGCGATATTCTAATTCCCGCTGCGCTGGAAAATGTTATCAATGGAAACAATGCAGACAAGGTGAAAGCAAAGATCGTTGGCGAAGCCGCCAATGGTCCACTCACACCGGAAGCAGATGAAATTTTGGGTAAAAAAGGAGTTTTGGTTGTACCGGATATGTACCTGAATGCAGGTGGCGTTACCGTATCTTATTTTGAATGGTTGAAAAACCTTAGTCACGTTTCCTATGGCCGACTGGAAAGAAGGTTCATGGAGAACCAAAATGCCAATATTGTTTCACAGATCGAAATCATGACTGGCAATAAGGTTTCTGACGATCAGCGTAAACTACTGGTGCATGGGCCGGATGAGATAGATCTTGTTAGAAGCGGACTGGAAGATACCATGATCAAAGCCACTAATGAAATCCTTGAGTGCTGGAAGCTGCATCCGGATATACCTGACATGAGAACGGCAGCTTTTGTTGTAGCCATCAATAAGGTTGGTAACAGCTATTTGGAGCTGGGTATATTCCCATAAATATTCATTCGCCGAATTTCGGAAAAGCAGAACACCATACTGGCGGTTCTGCTTTTTTGTTTGCTAAATGGGTTTCATTTCCGTTGGTAATCAAGATGAATGGAACGGGAACAATTGAGTTATACGAAAGCGCCTGCATCAAAACTTTTTCGTCAAGTTTTATCTCCGGTGATTTACATTCAATGATCATCCAGGGTTGATGAGATTGA
>Ga0315902_10009498_pt1 | contig 13006 bp, 9 predicted proteins | sample LakEriMetagenome_9_FD_203523 | JGI IMG/M metagenome (GOLD analysis project Ga0315902, IMG submission 203523) | Freshwater fungal communities from buoy surface, Lake Erie, Ohio, United States - Buoy 12 MA117 | ecosystem: Environmental > Aquatic > Freshwater > Lake > Lake biofilm | place: USA... | reverse complement strand
AACTTGGGCTGCACGAACTGGTAAAGACCACCACTGTCGCTGGCGCGGCGAATCTGCGAGGTCGCACTCAAAGGCTGCAGGCGGGCGAACCAGGCGCTGCGCTGCGCGTCGTCGCCCAAGTTGCCGCTGGCGCCCACCACCACAAACACGCCGTCGGCTGTGCGCAGCCCCAGCAGCAGCGAGCGACAGGCCTGCGGCTGATCGGCCTTGACCGTGTAGCCGATCACCACCGCATCCAGGCTGATCTCGGGCTTGATCTTGTAGATGATCCCGCTGGCATGGCGAACCACCAGGCCTTCACCACCCGTGGGCAGCACCTTGGATTCGAAATGCTGGAACACCTCCAGCCCGGAGTGCAGGGCCAGCGCCTCGATCACCTGCAGGTGGCTGCCGGTGGGCAGGCAGGCCGAGAGCGCCTGCAGTTTTTCGTCATAGGCAATCGGCAGCGGCTGCCCCGCCAGTTGCACGCCATCGAAAGCGGCAAAGGCAATGCCGTCGGGTGCGTCGGCGCCATCACGCGCCAGAGCCGCGGCCAGATCGCCCACGCGCTCACGTCGATCGGGCACGCGCGCATACAACTCGCCCGCCACGATGCTGCCCTCGGGCAACTTGGCCGCCTGCTTCAGGATCGGCAGGTCACCGGCCAGCACGCGACCCGAGGGACTGGCCAGAAACACCTGGCCTGACTGGCTCACCAGGAACCAGGTCTCGCCGTCGATCTTGCGGGTGACCCACATGGGCGCGGCACTGAGTTCGCCCAGGCGTGCGGGCGGCAAGGCGCGGTAGGTGCCCGCCACGCGGCGCTTGTAGGTTTGCAGGGTCTCGAGAAGCGCGGCATCGGCCAGGCGCGCGTCGCGCAGGCCGGCCCCAAAGGCCTGACCCCCCGTGTAGGGCGCGGCGCTCATGCTGCACCTCCCGCCGCAGCGGCAGGCCGCTTCAATTCCATATCGCTCAAAAGCAGGGTCAGTCGGTACGAGGTGCCCTGTACCTGGCCCTCTAGAAAGCCGCGATAGGGTCGGCCATTGGCCTGAAACACCAGCGGCCCGGTGCCCTTCTCGCCGGTGCCTAGCAACATCACGCTGCGCGATTCACCGAGTTCCTTGGCCATGCCGAAAAGGAATTCATAAGTCAGACCATCGCTGTGACGCAGCTGCATGCGGCGCTTGAAGCTGAACTTGCGCACCGCCTCGGCCAGGTCGATGCGCTTGCCCGTCCAGCGCACCGGCAGGGCCGAGCCGGTGTTGGAATCCGTCTCTTGTGGGGCGCGCCGCTCACGCTCGGAGCCATCGGGATGCGTGAGCACCTCGATCATGTTGGGTTCCACCGTCAGCACTTTGCCGTCGGGGTCGAGGTAAATGGTTTGCAGCTGCTCGATGAACTGCCCCACCTGCTCCAGATCGACCTCGGGGTCGCCCTCGACCAACTGCGTGGCGTAGTTGTCGCCCCAGAGTGCGGTGAGCGCTGCGTGGGTGCCCGATTCGGTGGCGGTGACATAGCGTCGGAAGGTGACCGGGTCGCCCGGCAAGGACAGTTTGGGCGCGGCCGGCGCCTTCAGGGTGGCCAGGGTCACGAAGGCGTCGCGGCCCTTGGCGTTGGCCAGATGGATATTGTTCGACATATCGGGCCTCAGAGCATTTCAAAATCAAGATCGTCAGAGGCTTCTGCCGCCTCCACCGGGGGCGCAAAGCGCGCGCCCTCTTCCACCCAGCCCACCGTCACCGGCTTGCCCACCAGGGCGAAGACGCCTTGGTCATTGGCCAGCAGGTAGGCGCGTTCCACCTCCAGGCTGGCCGCGTAATTGAAGTCGCAGGCGTAGATCTCGCCCGCCTTGAGGCGATCGAGCAGCGCGCCACTGGCTTGTTCGGGGGCGAGCAGATAGACGCTCAAAAGCTCGAGATCGAGCACCGTCGACGGATCCACCGGCCCCTGCAGCGCCTGGGGCAGGCCCAGGGTGGAAGGCTGGCTCTGGACCACCGCGCCCTGCGCGTTCACGCCCACCAGCTGTCCGCGCGACACGTACTGGCCTGCGGCATTGAAGTAGCCCTGACCCGACATCCCCGAGGCAATCAGCAGGCTGCCGTCTTGGGTCAGCGCCGCCCGCGTGCAGGTGCGCCCGCCGGCATCGGTGGGCACGCGCTTTCGGCTCCCGTACAGGTCTGCACGCTCGACTTCGCTCAGGCTAAAACTGAATGTTTCGCTGCCCAGCGTCACCATCAAGGGCTTGGCCATGTGTCTACCTCTTTTCTATGAATCAGATCCGACCATTTTTGTGGGACTTTTATTCTTATTTTGATCAATATAATTATTTCACCACAGGTGCTTAAACACCTACCCTCAGGCTGCCTGTTCAGCCCATCTTCCCAGCGAAAGCGGTCTTTCCATGTCTGACTCCTACACCACTTACGGCGCGCAGCTTGATTGCGAGGCCGTTACACGCGTTCTGGAACACATATTTCGCACCAACCTGGCCAACGAGGAAAAATCGGCGCGCGAAAACCCCAATGGCCAAGGCAAGCGCCCCACCCCCATCTGCATCTGGGGCCTGCACGGCATCGGCAAGACCGCCATCGTCAAATCCTTCGCCGCGGCCAACGGCTGGAAGTTCCGTTACTGCGCGCCCGCGCAGTTCGAAGAAATGGGTGACCTGCACGGCCTGCCGGTGCGCAACGATCCCAACCCCGACGTCCAAGGCGACGAGACCACCATCTACATGGCGCCCGAGTGGGTTCCGCGCGAAGACGATGCCGGCCCCGGCATCCTGCTGCTAGACGACTTGAACCGCGCCGACGACCGCATCCTGCGCGGCACCATGCAGCTGCTGCAAGAGTTCGAAATGTTCTCCTGGAAGCTGCCGCCCAAATGGCAGATCGTCTGCACCGCCAACCCCGAGGGCGGCGACTACTCGGTCAGCACCATGGACGACGCCATGCTCACGCGCATGCTGCACCTGACCATGGTGTTCGACCTCAAGGCCTGGAGCCGTTGGGCCAGCGCCAGCGGCGTCGACTCGCGCGGCATCGCCTTTGTGCTGACCTACCCCGAGGTGATCACCGGCAAGCGCACCACGCCGCGCACGTTGGCCCAGTTCTTCGACCAGGTCGGCGCCATCACCGACCTGAAGAAAGACATCGAGCTGGTGCGCGTGCTGGCTGAAAGCTCCTTGGACAGCATCACCGCCACCACCTTCCTGGCCTTCGTGAATGACGACCTCGAGGAATTGATCAACCCGGACGACATCCTGGACGCCAAGGATTTCGCGCCAGTGGCCAAGCGCATCGCGCAACTGGCCAAGGGCCCCGGCGCGGCCAAGCGGGTCGACCGCATCGCCACCATCTGCACCCGCGTGTTCCTCGCCCTGGTCGATCCCCGGTACAAGCAAAAGCCAGCGCACGCCGACAACCTCACCGCCTTCCTGATGCACGAGGACATTCCGAACGACCTGCGCTTTAGCCTGCACCGTGACCTGGTGGCGGCGGGTGGCGATCTGCCGGCGATGCTGCGCTCGCCCAAGCTGGCCAAGCTGGTGCTCGGAGGCCTTTGATGGCCAAGGCTGCGGCTGCCACGACGGGCACCAAGCCAGCCACCAAGGCGGCCGCCAAGCCCCCGCCCAATGTGGCCGACGAGGTCAGTCGCGGCATCGTCGCCCTGCTCCTGAAAGAGCCGTTCTATGGCCACTTGCTCAGTGGCGTGGTGCGCCGCATCGACGACAAGGTGGGCACCGCCGCCGTCTCACTCACGCCCCATGGCCTGCACCTGATCGTCAATCCCGAGTTCTTCATGAAAGAACTCAAGAAAGACGAGCGGGTGGCCGTGATCAAGCACGAGGCCCTGCACCTGTTGTTTCGCCACCTGTATCGTCCGCTGATTCAAAAGGGCGATGCCAAGTTGTTCAACATCGCCGCCGATCTGGTGGTGAACCAGCACGTGGCGCCCTGGCCCCTGCCGGAGATGGCGGTCACCCTGCGCGAATTCCCCGACATGGACCTGGAGGCCAACCAGACCCTGGAGTGGTACTACGAGAAGCTCAAGTCCCTGAACGAAGCAATGCAGGCCGGCAAAAAAACCGGATCGCCGCAGAGTGAAGAGGCTTTGGGGCGGGTCATGGGCGAGCCGCAACAGGGCGACCACAGCTTCTGGTTTGCCGGCGGCGGTGAAGGCTTTGGCGAAGCGGGGCCCGACGGCCAAGGCGGCGGCGCCGAACTCACCGAGGGCCTGCGCCGCGCCATGGAGGCCGATCTGGAGCGCCACCTGCTGCGTGCCCGCGACCACTCGGCGTCCAAGGGCTGGGGCAATTTGCCGGCGGAGATCCGCACCGAACTCGAGGCCATCGCGCAGCGACGCAAACCGCAGGTCGACTGGAAACGCACGCTGCGTCTGTTTGCCAGCAGCGGCTACCGCACCGAGGTGGTCGCCACCCAGCGCCGGATGTCCAAGCGCTTTGGCACCTTTCCCGGTATTCGCATTCGGCGCAAGCAACGCTTGGCCGTGGTGATTGACACCTCCGGGTCCATCGGCGATGAGGAGCTCGTGGTCTTCTTCCGCGAGATTCACGGCATCTGGAAAAACGATGCCGACGTGATCGTGATCGAATGCGACGCCGATGTGCAGCGCACCTACGACTACAAGGGCAAGACCCCGAAAGCCGTCGAGGGCGGTGGCGGCACCCGCTTCGACCCGGCGCTGGCCTGGGTCAGCAATCCGCGCAACGGCACCTTCGACGCCTGCATCTACCTCACCGACGGACACGCCGGCGAACCCCAAGTCCGCCCCCGCTGCCCCATGTTGTGGGTGATCACGGCGGGCGGAAGTACCGGCGCCCACCTCAAATTCGGTCGTGTCATCGAACTTCCGGGTGACTGACCTCTTCTCGCATTGACCGTCTCACAGGACCTGCCATGACAGAAGCCCCCGCCCGCCTGAAGCCCCTGAAAGGGGAAGCCTCCCGCATCTTCAAGTTGTGCCTGGAGAAAGATCTCCAGACCGCCTTGCAAGGCCTGGAACTCGCCGCTGCCCTGGGCGAACCGCTCGAAGGCGTGCTGGCCGAAGTGTCGGTAGACGACGAAGGCCAGCTGGTGCGTGGCAAGCGCTTCACCGCCAAGGACAAGACGCAGGCCATCCTCGACGCGCTGCTGCTGCAGCAGCTCGGTTTAGCCGCCAAGGGCAGCCCCGAGGCCAAAGCGCGCAACGCGATCACCATGCTGGATTGCAGGGTGCCGGTCGTGCCCGATCTATCGACCTTCGCCGGGCTCAAGACCCTGAAGATCACCTTCAGCGGTGCCTTCAAAGGCGCAGACCTCGTGGGGCTCGGATCACTGTCCAAGGTCAAGTCGCTGACGCTCTCCACGGGCCTGGTGATGTACGGCGAGGAGCGCGCCACCCTGGGAAGCCTGCGCGGTCTGGATGCTCCCCTGCTAGAGGAGTTCGAGGCCCCCTTCCTCGACCTGGCGGACGTCGACGCCCTGTCTGGCTGTCGCAAACTCAAACGCGTAGAACTCCGCGGCAACCAGCGCATCGCATCGATCGACAGTCTCAAGCCCAGCGCCGGCACCTTGCAAGACCTGGACATCGCCTACTGCTCGGCCCTGAACTCCCTGAAGTCCCTGCGCGAGGCCACGCGCCTGCGCTTTCTGGACATGGGCGGGGTCGATCACGTCACCGATCTGACGGATCTGAAAAAGCTGACCAGCCTGGAATCAATCGAGTTGTCGGGGTGTGAGGGCCTCACCTCGTTCAAAGGGCTGCCGCTCGCCACGATCAGCGACTTCACGCGCGAGACCGATACGGTGTCCGGCAGCGTGTTCCTGAACGACCTCAAGGCCCTCACCTCGCTCCAACACATGCCGCCCTTGGCGCCGCACGTCATGAGCTTCTCGCTGAATCGAGCCCCGGCCCTGACCGACATCACCGATCTGGCAGCCTCTGCCGGCTCGCTTAGCGTGCTGGACCTGGACCAGTTGGGAATCACCGACCTGAACGCGCTGGCCGGCATGGTCAATCTGGAGGTCCTCAAGATCAATCACTGCCCCGAGCTGGTGGACGCCAGCGCACTGGGCGCACTGAAGAAGCTCACCTCGGTGCGGATCATCGGCTGCAACAAGCTGGCGCACCTGCCCGATCAGTGGAAATCACCCGTGCGGAACCTGGTCCTGAGAGGGTGCAGCGCCCTGCAACCCCTGAAGGCCCTCCCGCCCGGCATCGACACCAAGACCATCGAGATCGATGACCGCAAGCTGCTGCCTCGCGCCAAACCCACCAAGGCGTTGAAGTCGGATGTGGGTGCGGTCTGGAAGCTCTTGTCCTCGCGCGAGATTCCCAACCTCCTCATGGGCCTGGAGCTTTCGGCGGCCCTCGAGCCCGATGCCTTCCACACCCTGGTGGCCGACGTCACGGTCAAGGGCGGCAAGCTGGCGCGCGGTAAGCGCTTCACGGGCACCGGCCCCGCGCAGCCCTATCTGGACATGGCCCTCTTCGGCCTCATGGCCCGTGCGCCTGCGGGCAGCCCGCTGCCGAAGCTGCGCGCGCAGATCGCGGAGCTCGATCTGACCTTGCTTTCGCAGGCGCACCCGCTGGAGGGTTTCACGGGCCTCACCCGCCTGTCCTTGCATGTCGGCGACGAGGCCACCCCGGATCTGACCGGGTTCGGGCCCATGCCCAAGTTGACCCATTTGAAAATCAATGGGCGGCGCTGGGGCTCGTCGGGTACCCTGACCTCCTTGAACGGCCTGCAAGCGCCCGCACTGACCGAGGTCGATCTGTCATGCAGCCGAGTGCAAGACATCTCGGCGCTGCGCCTCTCGCCCAAAATCAAAGAACTGAATCTGTCGGATAACCCAGCGCTGGTCGACCTCGGTGGACTGGAATCCTGCGCCCCCAGCCTGACCACGCTCAATCTGAACGACTGCAAGCAGGTCGACTCGCTGGAGGTTCTCAAGACCGCGAAGAAACTCAAAACGCTGAACTTAACGGACTGCGAGGCCCTGACCTCGGTCTTGCCGTTGGCCGCGTGCCAGTCGCTCGAGACGCTGGATCTGGAGCGCTGTTCGAACCTGCGCTCGCTCGAGGGCCTGGCGAAATTGCCCTTGAAGCCCATGAAGGCGTATGACGGCACCACCCGGTTCTCGCTCGATGGCTGCAGCGCCCTCACCTCGCTGGCGCACCTGCCTGCGCTGGGTGGCAAATTGCAAAGTTTGTCGGTCGACCATGCCACCGCACTGAAAAGCCTGGACGGTCTGCGAGACATCCCCAGCCTCACCGCGTTCAGCGCCGAACAGAGTGGCTTATCGGATCTGAGCAATCTGAGCGCCCTGCCGGCGCTCACCTGGATCTCCCTGCAACACTGCGCTCAGTTGAAAGACGCCACGCCACTGGGCCAGCTGCAGAAGCTGGAGACGGTCTATCTCACCGACAGCGCGGTCACGACCTTGCCAGAAGGCTGGCGCGGCCCTGTGAACCACCTGGCCCTCAAAGAATGTCACGGCCTGAAGTCACTGGGCCTGCTACCGGCCGATTTGGTGAAACTGATCTGCGACGAGAGCGCGGGCCTGACCCAACTGGACGGCATGCAAGCCTGCAAGAAACTGGAATTCATCTCCGTGCAGGCCTGCCCCGCGCTCCAGAGTCTGGGCACTCCGCCCGCCACGGTGCGGGAGATTCAGGCACGCGGGTGCATGAAACTCACCTCGCTGCGAGGACTCAAGGGGTGCCCGCAGCTGACGTGGGTGGCCATCCCCACCTCGGTCGTGGACGCCACTGACCTCAAAGGTCTGTCCTCGATCATCCTCAGTTTTGATATCAACGAGCTGGGCCAACCCAAGGTCAAAGGCCAGCTGGTGACCCTGCCTGCCGAATTCATCGCCGCGATCAACGCCTTGCCCGCTGTGAACTTGCGACTCAAGGGCCCCTCGGGCAGCTGGTACGGATCGCGCACCTTCGACCTGCACGCGTTCAGCCAATTCAAGACCGTGACGACCTTGGACTTTGACGAATTCGACTTTCACTGCAAGCTCGAAGAACTCACCTGGCTGGTGGCGATGCAAGGCCTGCAAAGCGTGGTCTTCTACCCGCGAGGCAATATGTCGCATTCATTGAATGGCGGTGTGTACGACACGGCCAAACAGGTGAAGGCGCTGCAGCTCAAGGCCTGCCAGGCGGCGAAGATCAAGCCGCCTGCGCATGTGGTTTGATCCGACAGCCTTACTGTAGGAATGCACGGCGATCCGGCGGATCGCCCCACAAGGTAGAAATCGGGGCAGCCCAGATGCCATCGCCCAGGGGCAGGATGTCGTCGCCGTCGTACAGCAACACGCCCATCTTGAACTGCGCCCCGGCCAGACCGGCAAACTTTCTCAACCCCCGCAAATCGCTGTCCTTGATCGTTGCCGAGGCCTTGACTTCGACACCCACAAGCTGGCCCGCTGCACTTTCGATGACGAGGTCCACTTCGACCTTGTCACTGTCCCGGTAGTGGAGGACGCGGTAATCCCCCTCGGAAGTGGTTGCATGTTTGAGAATTTCCCCGAAGACGAAGGTCTCCAACACGTTTCCAAACCGAGTTCGGTCGTTCGCGACTTCATCGGCAGACAGGTCCAGAAGCGCGGACAGGAGACCGGAATCAATGAACTGCAGCTTGGGGGTCTTCACGATCCGATTGAGGCGGTTGCGCGCCCAGACGTTCACACGCCGCAGCAGGTACATCTGCTCCAGGACACCAACATACTTGGCAGCCGTCTTGCTATCCAAGCCGACTTCGCCGGCCAGCCGGGTGTAATTGCACATTTGCCCTGCCACTTGCGCCAAGGCATTGAGGAAACGCGGTATCCGGTCTAAGTGATCGACCTGCGCCACTTCTCGCACATCGCGCTGGATCAGGGCATCCAAGTACTGCCGGGCCCAGGTCACGCGCCGGCGTGACGTCGGTCGTGCGATCGCCTCCGGATAGCCGCCGCGCAACACCCGATCGACCAGATCGGGAACGCGGGCACGGGGGTAAGGAATCTGTCCTGCGTAAACGCAGTCCAGCCAGTTCGACGTCGTGCCTTCGATCTCGCCCTGGGACAAGGGCAGCAAAGTCAGGGTCTCCATCCGCCCCGCCAGCGAATCCGCGACGGTGGGCAAGGCCATCAGGTTGGCAGAGCCGGTTAGCAGGAACCTTCCGGGGCGCCGGTCTTCGTCAACGCTCTTCTTGATCGCTAGCAATAACTGCGGGGCGCGCTGGATTTCGTCGATGACCGCACGGTCTAGACTGCGGATCAGGCCGACCGGGTCTTCCCGAGCGGCCAGCAGGGTCAGTTCGTCATCGAGCGTGAGGTAACGAAGCCCCTGATCTGCCACCCGGCGCACCAGCGTGGTCTTGCCGGCCTGACGAGGTCCCGCAAGGAGAACCACGGGGGTATCCGACATCGCCTCGATGATCCGAGGCTCGATCCGACGGGGTAGGAGTGGCGAATTCACGCCAGAATTATACCGTAAAATCCGGAACGAAGTCGCGTAAATTACGGAATATCAGTCCGTAAAATCCGGAATCACTCCAGCAGTTTGGCAGCCCCTCGCTCACCAATCATGATCGTCGCCGCATTGGTGTTAGCCGACACCACGCGCGGCATGACCGAGGCATCCATCACCCGCAAGCCCTGCACACCGCGCACCTTCAGGTCCGGGTCGACCACCGCACGGTCGTCGGATCCCATGCGGCAGGTGCTGGTCGGATGAAACACCGTGCTGCCGTAGCCGCGCGCGAAGGCCTCCAGGTCCACCGCCCCCGGCAACTTTTCCTCCACCCAGCGCTTGGCAAAACTCTTTTGCTGATAGATCTCGCGGCACATGCCCAGACCCTCAACCAGGGTGCGCAGGTCCAGCGATTCCTTCAGGTAGTTCGTCACGATGGTCGGCGCCTGCGCCGGATCCGCGCTCTGAATGCGCACCGAGCCCCGTGAGGTCGGACGGCACTGACACGCCGAGACCGTGAAGCCCGGATAGTCATGCAAGGGCGTGCCCGGCTTGTCCACCGACAGCGGCATCACATTGAACTGGATATCGGCGCGTCCGTCCGTCGCCTGCGAGGTGCGGGCGAAGCCGCCCACCTGCCCCGCGCCCACTGTCAGCGGTCCGCGCGCGTCGAACAGCCACTGCAACCCCATACGCGCGAGGCCGATCGGGCTGCGCACCTGGTTGTTCAAGGAAATCGGGTCCTTCAGACGCACGATGGTGCGGGCCTGATAGTGGTCCTGCAGGTTCTCGCCCACTTCGGGCGCATCCTGCACCACGGGGATGCCCAGCGTGCGCAGGTGGTCGGCGGGCCCCACGCCCGAGAGCTGCAGCAGCTGCGGAGTTTGGAGCGAACCGGCCGACAAGACTACATCGCCGTCGCAGCGAAAGGTGTGCTCCTGCCCGCCTTGCCGACACACCACACCCACCGCACGCCCCTGCTCGATCAACACACGTGAGACCAGCACGCCGGTGCGCAGCGTCAAATTCGGATGGTTCTCCACAGGTCGCAGAAAGGCAGCCGCCGCACTGGAGCGCCAGCGTCCCTTGATCGACAGCTGATAACGCCCGACACCGTAGTCAGTCGCACCGTTGAAGTCGGGGTTGAAAGGCAGCCCATATTCCTGCGCCGCGTCCAGCCACGCCTGGCAGCTCGGATCGTCGTTGCGTAGCTCGGACACACCCAGCTCGCCCTCGGTGCCGTGGTATTCACTGGCTGGCCCGCTAAAACCCTCGGACTGGCGAAAGAACGGCAAGACCTCGCGATACGACCAGCCGGTGGCGCCCAGGTTCGCCCAGTTGTCGTAATCGGCGTGCTGGCCGCGGATATAGATCAGGCCGTTGATCGAGCTGGAGCCCCCCAGGATGCGACCGCGCGGCCAGATGATGCGGCGGTTGCCGCTCTCAGGCTGCGGCTCCACCTGAAACTGGCGAGAAAAGCGATCGTCAAAGATGGTTCGGAAATACCCCACCGGCAACTTGAGCCACAGCGAGCGGTCGGCACCGCCCGCCTCCAGCAGCAGCACACGTCGGCCCGCGCGCAGCAGCCGATTGGCCACCACGCAGCCCGCCGAGCCCGCGCCGATAACGATGTGGTCCCAGTTGCCGAGGGTATTTCCAGCCATCGATCAGCCCTTGACGTGATCGAGCAGCAAGCCAGTGTCGAAATACGTCTTCGCCGGCACCGGGTTCTGGATGCCGCCAAAGCGCGCATAGAAATCCGTCACCTGCTGCAACCAACCGTGCGCCGTGCCGTCCTGATACAGCTTGCGCCACTCGGCGGCGGTGTGGTACTTGGACGCCTTGAACTGCTCCTGCAATTCCACCAGCGGCACCTGTGCGTAGTTCTGGGCCTGGATGATCGGCAAGATCGCCGCCGAGTTCCTGATCAAATCGTCGTTGGCAGCCGCCCAGCCCTTGACCACCTGGGCCACCACGGCCCGGTTCTTCTCGAAGTAGTCGGTGCGCGTCGCCCACCCACCCACGATCGCGGACTTGGGGAAATACGCCGACGCATCCACCAGCATCTTGGCCGCCGGCACGCGCGCCTTGACCTGCATATTGAAAGGCACCCACAGGGCCACCGCCGGCACGGCGCCGGAGATGAAGGAGGTCACCGCCACCGGCATGCCCTGGTTCACCAGTTCCACGTCCTTGGCCGGATCCAGGCCGTTGGCGCGCAGCGCCGCATCGAGGAACACGTGGGCGGTGGTGCCCAGGGTGGTCGCGATCTTCTTGCCTTTGAGGTCGGCCCAGGTCTTCACGCCTTGGTCCTCACGAATCCACAACTGCGCGGTGGCGAACTCGATGTTGTTGATCAAGAAGGCCTTGCCCTGGCCACGCGCCGGGAAGTTGGAGATCACCGCGCCAGTGGACAGCATGTCCAGGCTGCCGCCGATCATGGCGTTGAACAACTCCAGGCCGGTATTGAACTTCACCGGATCAAACTCGATGCCTTCCTTGGCCCAGTGGCCGCGGTGCACGCCGGTCCACAGCTGGCCAGTCACGGCCAGCGTGTCCACATAGCCCATACGGATCTTGGTGCGTTGCTGCGCGATGGCGGGCGCGCCCATCGTGGCCAGGCCGGCGGCGGCCAGGCCCATCACGACGTGACGGCGGCGGGGTTGGAAGGTCTTGTTCATGTGTATCTCCTCGGGGGTTGGGGTGAAACTGGCTTATCCGGCGGAGGCGCCCAGCATCTGCTGCGCCTCGTATTCCGCCATCACGAGATCGCGTACATGCGCCTTGATGGCGATGAACTCGGGCGATTCATGCAGGTCCTCGCGGCGCGGATAGCCGAAAGGCACCTCAATGATTTCTTTGATCCGCGCAGGCCGCGCCGTCACCACCACGATGCGCGAGGCCAGGTACACGGCCTCGTCCACCGAGTGGGTGATCATCATCACGGTCTTGCCTTCGCGCTGCAGAACCTCCAGCAAGAGGTTTTGCATCTTCGAGCGCGTCTGCGCGTCCAGCGCGCCAAAGGGTTCGTCCATCAAGAGGAACTCGGGCTGCGCCGCATAAGCGCGCGCGATCGCCAGGCGCTGGCGCATGCCACCCGAGAGCGTCTTGGGAAAGGCCTTGGCGAAGTCGGTCAGGCCCATGAGCGCCAAGTACTTGCGACACACCGCCTCACGCTCGGCGGGCGGCGTCTTGCTGCTGCCAAGCTTCAGGCCAAACTGGATGTTCTGTTCCACCGTGAGCCAGGGAAACACCCCGTACTCCTGGAAGATCACGCCGCGATCGCGCCCGGGCCCTTGCACCGGTTGGCCATCGAGCAACACCTTTCCGTGTGTGGGCTGCACAAAGCCGGCCAACACGTTCATCAGCGTCGTCTTGCCGCAGCCCGAGGGGCCGACCACGCAAATGAACTCGTTCTCGTGGATGGACAGTGACACATCGTCCACCACCCGCAGCGGCCCGCTCTCGGTTTGGAAATCCACCGAGAGGTTTTCAAATGCAATGCGCGGCGCGGTCATTGGGCCTCCACCCGTTCTTGCCAACGGATCATGCGGCGCGTGAG
>Ga0315902_10009497_pt1 | contig 13006 bp, 10 predicted proteins | sample LakEriMetagenome_9_FD_203523 | JGI IMG/M metagenome (GOLD analysis project Ga0315902, IMG submission 203523) | Freshwater fungal communities from buoy surface, Lake Erie, Ohio, United States - Buoy 12 MA117 | ecosystem: Environmental > Aquatic > Freshwater > Lake > Lake biofilm | place: USA... | reverse complement strand
GTTTCGGTTGAGGTTTTCACGGCTTGGCTTCCTTGACTTTGTACCATTGCTTGATTGCTTCGTATTCTTCATCGTCGTTATTTGCGTTCAGTATCGCATCCCCCGCTTCCTCCAGCCGCTTGATGCGTTGCTTCTGTTCCTCCGCACCTTCGCGAAGTTGGAGGTTGGATTTCTTGAGTCGCTCAATCTCAAATGTTGCTTCTTGCAGCTCGGTTTCCAGTTCTATTGCAAATCCAACCCATTGCCTTGGGCAGTTTTGTTGATTTACATATCCATGATCGTTGCCAATCGCATCCAATAGCTTGTCGGTTCTATATGTGTAGGTCACTTGAGTCCCTCCGAGATCATGGCGTGCTCCAGGAGCAGCACGGCGTCCGCGGTCTTGAGTGTGATCACCTGGCGAGGCTGCCTCTGCTGCGCGATCTGCTTGAGGTGGCTCTTCCACTTCGCCCCATGGGTAGCCTTAGTGCCGGCGCCTAACGTCTTCTGCCAGCGCTGCGGAGGCACCTCGATCACCCGGGTCTTTGATGCTGCAATCAGGCCGTGGAGGAATCCGACGTTGTAGCCAAAGTTGAACATGGAGCTGCCCGGCGCCCCCTTGCCGCCCACATAGCCACCGACCTTCTCGATGTAGACCACGTCGCTGATCGCCAGCCTGTCGCTCATCAGGACACTGATATCCTGGTCGGTGGTGGGCATACTGTTGAGGATGATCCCGGATGGCCCCAGGTAGGCCAGGCCCCCTGACAGGCCCGGGTCGATTGCGAGTATCCTGGTCACTTGGCAGCCTTTCTCAGCCAGGACAGGATGGCCTTGTCGGCCACGGCCTGCAGTTTGAGGCCGGCAGCAAGGCAGTAGTCCCGCAGGGCCTTGTGTGTGGTGGGTGTCACGTTGATGGTTTTGGGTTTTTCCATTTAGTTTATACAAATAGCTTTCCAACAATCGTTTTTATAAAGATAGCAAGTGTCGAGAATGTTTCCGCTAAACGTCATAATTGTTTTTACTTCTGGAAGTATTAATTGAGCAAACGTAATCATTCTAGTCATATCGCAGCAGTGATACGGTGCAAATAGAAAAGCAATCGTTGTTTCGTCAACTATCAACATTGCCTTAATCGAGCAACCAACATGAGGCCCAACAACATCGTCATGATAAATATCTTTTTGCTGATTTAGTAATTCAGTGAATTTCATTTGATCGCCTTTTGCACCTTCCGCCAGTAGCCCTCAGTCGCCGTCTTGCGGTCCCCAGTCGGTCCCCCATTCCAGATCCGGGCCTGCTGCTCGGTGGTCTTGCCCTTGCCGTAGGCCTTGAGGTAGGCCTCGCACACAGCCCGGGCTGCCACGCGGTTGGTCATCTCGGAGTGCTTGTAGTGCGACCCGGTGATCCGGTTCACATCCAGAACCACGCCGCGGTGGATCTGTAGGGGGCCTACGGCGCGTCCGTTGTCGCCAATGGCCTGATCGTTCCCGGAGGACTCCACGATAATCAGGGCCGAAATTAGGTTGGAGAGAGTGGTCATGGTTTGGAGAGTGTTGCGCGTTGGCCAGTCGCGCCCCTGGTTGGATGGTATTCGCCCCATCCGGGCGTAAGGTGATCAGTTCCAGTCAGGGTGTGTGCTGGTCACAAGGGCCACCCGATGCCAGCCGCGGCAGAGGGCGATGTGCCCGCCACCGATGTGGACGTAGGCAGCCTTAACCACATCACGAAGAACAGAGGCGGCCTCATTGCGGGTCAGGTTGTTGCCGGCCAGGCGAAGAGCAGCGATTGCTTTGTTTTCTTCGATGGTGGGCACGTTCTCGAACTTGATGGTGATGTTGCTCATGTTTTGCTTTGGTTTGCTGTGGTGTTGCTTTCGACGTGATTACGATGCCTGATACTTTTTCTGCCGTCTACAGAGAAAACTGTTTTTCTGTAGATTTTGAAGAAAACCCAATGTTTATGCGGGTCAAACAGGGGTCACTCGGGCGCGAACTTGGCGTCGAACTCGGCCTTCGAGCGCACGTAGACCGTGCCATTGTCGAGCCGGCGATAGACCACCACGGGCCACCGCAGTTCGCCCAGGCGCAACTGGGCATCCTGTGCCAGGATCTCGACCACCACCGACGGGTTGGTCCGGTTGCGATAGGTCACGGCCAGGCGGTGTAGACCACGGTGCCCTGGCCATTGGCGTCGACCAGCTCGACTGCATTCACGCCCTTCAGCTTGCCCAGCGCGGCCAGGAGCTGGGTGTCGTTGGTCGCATTGGCAATGCAGGTCGAGACGATGTCCGCGTCGTCGTAGGAGGCCGACAGGTTTTCCTTGGTCCTGTCGCGCCAGACGCGCACCACGCGCCCGTTGGAGAGGTTCACGCGCCGCATTGACTCGACGCAGGGGAAGGTGTGTTTCATGGGGCCTTCAGGTTAGGTGAGCGCAACCGATTTCCAAGTTGTTCCGTTGTGAATGTGCAGCGTGTTGCTGTTGGTGTTGAAGAACATCGGCACGTTGGCTCCCGTCACGTTGGTCGGAGTGCCTGTCGGATTTGACGATGAAGCAGGGATGTAAACGAACCCATCGATCATTGAGCTGCCGCCAATCGGCCCGATGAAGTCGCCGCCCACCTGATTGTAGCTGGCGCCCTTGATCAGCTTGCCGGTGGTTCCATCGAACAGAACGAAGTTGCCATTCGTAGCGCTGCCAGGCCCAACCACGTCCCCGGTGCCAGTGCCCGTGGCTGCGATGGTGATCGTGCCAGATCCGTTTGTGATCGTGATGTTGGTGCCCGCGGTGAGCTTGGCCCGAGCCAGCGTGCTCCCGAGGCTCTTGCCGATGAGCAGGTCGCCGTCGCTGAAGACGTTGCTCTGGCCGGTGCCGCCGTTGATCACCTGCAGCGTTCCGCTGACTGCGGAGCCGCCCAGAGCAATCTGGGGCAAATCAACAGCCTGGATGGCAGACATCACCACGTTGGTGCCGTTGCCGCGGAGGTACTGCCCGTTGGTCTGCGAGCCGGCCAGCGCATCCATTGCGCTCTGGGCCGTGATGCTGCTGGTGCCGCCCTTGGAGATCGGGAGCACATTGGACGTGCCATTATTGAGATCGACCGTCCCCCAGGTAGCCGCGGAGCCAGTGCTTGTCAGCACCTGGTACTGCGTGCCCACCGAGGTGAGGCCTGTGCCGCCATTGGCGATTGCCAGAGTGCCGGTCATCGTCACCGAGCCCGAGGTGGTGATCGGGCCTCCGGTGAATGACATCCCGGTGGTTCCGCCGCTCACACCCACCGACGACACGCTCGCGCCCGACGTCATGCTGTCCAACTTGGCCGCGTAGGTGCTGGTCATGTAGCCGTTCTGCGTGGATGTCGCCACGTTCTGGCTGATGACCGGCGTGGTGCTGCCGGTGGCCACGCTGATGTTCGCACCGCCCGTAGCCGACACATTGGTCACCGTGCCGGCATTGGCCGTGTAGCCCGCCGGGTTGCTGTTGGGGTAGGCGTCGAGGTTGGCAATTGCACCCGCAGCCGTGGTCGCCCCGGTGCCGCCCTTGTTGACGGGCAGCGTGCTGGTGATCGTGCCTGCGGAGCCCAGCACGTCGATGTTCCACGTGCCGGTTGCCCCGGTGCCGGTGGGTGACGGGATGTCGGTGCCGATGGCAAGGCCTAGGTTGGTCCGGGCACCACTCGCAGTGGTGGCTCCGGTGCCACCGTTGTCCAGATCCAGCGTGCCTCCCAGGGTCAGCGTGCCGCTCGAGGTAATCGGGCCGCCCGAGAAGCTCATCCCCGTTGTCCCGCCGTCGGCATTGACGCTGGTCACCGATCCTGAGGCCACCGCGGCATTGAGCGTGGAGCCGGCCATGGACAGGTTGGTGCCGAGCGTGATCTCGCCCAGGGCAGTGCCCGAGGCATCCGAGCCGATCAGCTTGGCCACCGCGGAGGCCGCCTGCATCTTGGCGTAGGTCACCGCGTTGTTGGCAATGGTCGCAGCGAAGGACCCTGTGCCAGTGCCTGTCACATCCCCGGTCAGCGTGATGGTCTGGTCGCCGGTATTGCTCCCGGAGAGGTTGGAGCCTGTGACATTGCCTGACGCAGCCACCGAGGAAGGCGTGATGGCGCCCAGGGCCAGACTGATGGCCGGGGTGGTCGTCGGGTTGGTAACCGTTCCGCTGACGCCATTGGCCGTGGTGACCGAGACCGAGGTGACCGTTCCGCCGTTGGACGTGTAGTTGGCCGGGTTGGACGCAGGGTAGGCCCCCAGGCTCGTCAGGGCCCCAGCCTCGGTGGTTGCACCAGTTCCGCCCGCAGACACTGCCAGAACGCCTCCTAGCGTGATTGTGCCACTACTGGTGATGGGGCCGCCCGAGGTGGTCAGGCCTGTCGTGCCGCCCGAGACGTTGACGCTTGTGACGCCGCCGCCCGTAGGTCCCGGAGGACCGGCAGGCCCGGTTGGGCCGGCAGGACCCTGGGGACCCTGCAGACCGCCGGCACCGAGGGGCTTGGTGGCTCCGGTGTCGAGCCGGGTGATCTCCAGCGTGGTGTAGATCTCGGGCTGCCCGATATTGGCTGCAACGCCAAGGCCGTCTACGTGGCCGCCGCGCTCGCAGTAGTACTCCAGCCGGTAGACGTTGTCCTTGTGCGGCGTGATGCGCAGGTTCAGGGACACTTCCATGTCCACGCCGTTGTTGATGTAGAGCGATGGGCCGTACCCAATGACCACCGAGTTGGTCACGTCGTAGATCCGCAGCCGGGTTCCACGGGTGAAGTGGAACGGTGCCAGCACCTTCACCTGGTAATCGCCGGCAGCCACCTTCCACTCATTGGACGCAAGGTCGATGATCAGGCCATTGGGATCGCTGCTGATGGTGTTGAGCGTCCGGGCTGTCCACACAGCAGTCACCGCGGTGCCGCCTGCGACGTTGTTGTCCTTCACGTCCTGAAGCACCGCGATCTTGAGCGTCAGGCTGTCGACGTCCTTCCTTAGTTTGTTGATGAGGATCGTGCTGGTCTGGCTATCGTAGCTCATTGCTTGGCTTTACGTCGGAGGATGCGTTGGGCCTCGTCAAGGCTGCTGGCGATGCCTATCAGGCTGCCTGCGGGGCCGTAGAGGCGGAAGGAGCCCTTGGTCTTGCCCGGGATGGCCCGGTAGCCGCCCTGGAAGCTGTAGGCGCCGGGCATGGCTGAGTCGGGGGATGGCATCATGTCCGCTGGCATATTGCGGATGGCGATTGCCGCAGCCACGCGCCTAGGAGGAACGGCCCACAGGTTCTCCGGGTCGAACCGTTCAATCTCGGTCGCCTTCTTCAGGCGGACAGGATCTTCCATGCCGTCGTACAGAGCACCGTAGAGCCGGTAGCCCTTCTCAAACAGGTCCATGGCCTCGCGATGGTCCTTGACGCTACGCCCCGAGGCCATGTCGCCGGCAGGCATATACCGGATATCCTCCGAGGTAGCCTTGAAGCGCTGCGAGAGCGGGATGACGTTGCCGGCGTCGTCGCGGGTGATGGGGTCTGCGGATTTGATTTGTCCGGAAGACTCAACAACCGCGATTTTTGAGTTATCGAGAAGGAATGGCCCCTTCACAAAAGCCCTGATTTTGTTGGGCCCATAGCGTTCAGCCAGCTTTTGATCCTTGGAAAAATAGAAGCCCTTTGGCGCATCGTACGGCATCGCGGTTTGTGTGCCGATTCTCGATTTATCAAAAACCGTGAACAAGTTTCCCCTTGTTCCATGCCACACCGGCCCCACTGTATACCCCGCCGCCTTCGCAGCCTCATCGACCATCCGCTGCGCTGCCTGAGTGTCGCCCTGCTGCACCGCGGAGAGGTAGTCGGTGTCGGAGGGCATGAAGCGCAGCATAGCCTCCTTGATCGGGCCATGCTCGGTGTCTGACTGGTTGAGCCGGTCCCACACCTCGTGGTGCAGAAGTGTCTGTGCGAAGTCCTTGAACGCAGCAGGCACATTGATTCCGAGCTGCGTCAGACGGTCCTTCTGCTCCATCAGCACTTGCTTGGTGACGGGCACTTCCTTGCCGTACACCAGCTTGCCTTGACGGCTATCGAAGGTCGGGATGTCGCCGCGGCCAAGCTGGCCTGACCAGAACCCAACCTTGCCGTAGCTGATGCCTTTGAAGTTGTTCCTGACGTAGTCGATGAACTTGTCGGTGGGCATCGTGTTCACCGCGTCGATGATCTCCTGAGCCTTCGGATAGAACTGCTCGACGGCAGTCTTCATCTGCTCCTTGAGCTTGTTGTGGAATCCGAATGACCGGAACTTCTGAACCACAGCATCTGCGGCCTGCTCGTCGAACACGCCGCTCTCGGCTGCATCCAAGTACTTCTGGCCTTCAGGCGTACCAAGAAGCTGCGCGAACGCATCCTCTGGGCGCACCTTGGTGCCCTCTTGGAACGGAGCGTCGGGCCAGTTCTTCTTGATGGTTGAGACGGGAAGCTCTTGGCGTTGAATGGATGATAGCGTGATGCCGTAGGACTTTACGACGTCCCGCAGTGTGATCCCCTTGTCGCGCATCGACCGCATGAAGGCTCCAAAGGCCTTGGCACCGCCCTTGACGTCGCCACCGCCAACCTCGGATGCAATCGCGTTGATGTCGCGTGCAGTGAGGCTGGACGGCATGAAGCGCTGCTCTCCGGTTAGCTTGAAGTACTCGTCGGTGATAGCTTTTCTACCGACGTTACCGCTGGCTCCGCTTTCAGCAGACACAACCTTTACCTTCGGAAGTGCGCTTCCGTTATTCGCAAAAGCGTTCTCAAGGTTCTTGCGTATCAAGGCAACCTCCTTGGGCGAATTACTGACGATGGTCACCGACGCGACGTTCGCCAGATCAGGGTTGAGTACATACGCCTCGGTGCGGTTCTTCTGAATCGCCACCATAGGAGGAATGCCCTCCTTGCTGGTGAATGCCTTGGTCTTGCCTTGTGATTTGGTCCCGACCATTTGGCTGACCGCAATCCGATTGAGTTCAGCCTCAACACCGGCAGCACCTTTTTCTTTGTAAACGCTCCGTATTCCCGACAACGAACTGTCTGGGATTGAAACGGTCAACTGGTGTGCTCTTGCATCTGGAACGCCTTGGTTTCCAACAAGCAAGTGAGTGTCGAGCACCTGCTTGCCGCTTGGAAGCGTGTCGTACTTCTCGGCTGATGGGTTACCAAAGCTGCGGGCATTCTTGTCACCAATGTTGCCCTGCGCGTGAATCCCGGTGACTCCGTTTGCAACACCGTAGTGGTGATGCGAAGTCACAACCATCGGAGTCTCCTTCTTCCATTCAAAGAATACGTTGTAGTTTCCTTGGCCTCCGAATTTCTGGCCTTCACCAACGGAAGCGTACACTCGCGGAGGAGAGTCCAAGTCTTCTCTCAAAGAGGTTCCAAACGCCTTTCTGTCAGCGTTCATCTCGCCAAGAACAAACTCCATGCCTTGCTGCATGGTGGATTGCCGCACACCGCTTGCGCGTGCTGCTTCAACCGATTCACCGGCTGCAGCCTTCGCTTGATCTGCCTTGTTGAGTTGAGTCGCAACCTGCTGCGCCTTCATCAACGCAAGTCCCTCGTCGGTAGCGAAGGCTTCAAACGCAGACGTCAGCCAGTTCTGATTGATGTGCGGACGGCGCTCGACACTCGGCTTTCCTGTTCCAGCCATGCGCGACAGGTCTGAAAGGCCCATTCCGCTAATGACCTGCAATGCACCAGAAACGCCTTTCCTGAGCTTTGAGAACGTCTTGGAAGCAATTGCATTGGCTTCTTGAACCGGGACGCCCTTGTTAATCAGTCGGCTTGCAAGTGAATCAATGGCATCAGATTTGAGCACCTTTGCGCGATCAGGTGTCTTTGATGCGTAGTACTGGGACAGCTCATCAATGCTGGCTTGTTGACCTTGAGTGATTCTGCCGGCCACTGGAGCATTTTCTGGCTGTGATTCGACGGGCATGAACCTGACGTCTGGCGCTGCTGCAACCAATGCGTCAAAGTTCTGAACTACATCCCCCGCTTGTCGAACCGCCCCGAGTTCTTGCCGGCCTTCTTCTCGGCCTTGCGTGCGACCGACAGCGCTATCGCCACGGCCTGCTTCTGCGGTTTGCCGGACTTCATCTCGCGCCGGATATTGCTGCTGACGGACTTCTGGCTGTAGCCTTGCTTGAGTGGCATAGTCTTTTTCTGCTTTGAGTTTTGCTTGTCCTTCGGTGTCGAAGATCCCGGCGGTTGATCCATCGGGGCCATACAGGCGGAACTTTCCGTTCTTCGACAAGATTCGGTAGCCGCCCACCAGGTCGCTCTGGACTCTAGTCTCACCAACCTGCTCGGCCGGCTGGAAGTTGAGCTGGGTGCGGCGGTAGCTCGACTGCTCGCCCATGTCACCGGACCACGGGATTTCCGTGCCGGTGGTGTTGGTGTTCTGGATGCGCTCAATGCGCAGATCCTGATAGACCGACCCACCCTTGCGGCTGGCCTCGTAGCCAGCGGTCGGCAGGTTGATCATGGTGTCGCCCTTCTTGGGGACGGCGCCCATCACCTCGTTGAAGAAGTTGCGCTTCTTGGCGCCTTCAATACCGCCACCGAGAGCCTCAGCGGAAGGCGCGGCGTTCTGCTCCGCAATGTTCTTCAGGTACACGTCCTTGAGCGTGGACATTGCCTGGTCGTAGTTGCCGAACAGGTTCTTGTAGGCGGGCTTGGTCAGGGCCTTGTACATCCGGGCCTGCACCTTGCCCCAGTCGACAGCCTTGATGTTCACACCGCCCTTGCTGTTGATCGAGATCCCGTAAGGCAGGAACAGCTTCTCGGACTCTCCAAACACGCCAGACTTGCCCGTGGAACCGTAGACCTTCCAGTACCTTCCCTCCATCAGCGTGCCGTCGCGGATGGCTGTAGCGATGTCGATCAGGCTGCGCGATGTGGACGGGCTGAAGATACCGCTCTTCGACACGGCATCGGCCTCGGCAAGGCTCAGTCGGCCTTCGATGATCGGGTTGCCCTTGGCGTCGAGCCCGCTGACGCTGCCACGCTCGTTCTGGGGCACCGTCTCGATGACCTGCATCGTGCGGTTGGCCACGTCGGCAGTCTTGGCGGCCAGCTCTGCCTTCGAGAGCGGTCGGATAATGCTGCCATCCGGGCCCGTCATAAACAGGTCGGAGTAGCCACGGGCCATGATCACCGCATTCTGCTGCGCCTGAGTGAGCTTGTTGATGTCCACCCTCTGCTCGGTGGGCTCGTAGCCTTCCTTGGGCGTCACCAGGTTCTTGATGGCGTCCTCCATCCACGGGATCTTGATGCGCTTGCCGTTGGCGTCGTAGAAGGTCCGGGCAACCGGGTCGAAGCCGTTCTGCAGTGCCTGCCTGGTGAATCGCTCGGAGACAGCCTCCTTGGCGTTGTTGAAGGCTAGCTCAAAGAAGGACGGGATGCGCCCAGGCAGCAGCGTCTTGGGGTCTTTGCCTTTGAGAAACTCCTGCGTGTAGTACGCAGCGAACTCATCGGTCATCCGCTTAAGCTGCTCGATGCGCTGGGCACGCTGCAGTGCGGGATCGAAGGCATCACGCAGCTCAGTGCGAATACGGTCGGCAACAATCGGAGCACCGCTGGCCTGCAGCTTGTCTGCGTAGCGGTTGGCGAAGTCGGTGAACTGCCGTTGGAACTCGGGCGACTGTGCCGATGTCTCAATCACCTGGGAACCGAGCCGGCTGACCACGTCCCCGGTAATACGGGCGTGCAGGATCTCATGCGGCAGCGTCTCGGGTTTCGCACGGTCGACGTTGATCAGGATCGTCGGCTTGCCGCTCTTAATGTTGTCCGGGCCGATAGACACGCCGGCGTAGTTGACCGACTGCAACGAGGTCGGGACGGCATCACCATCTCCATGGAAGATCACCTCGACGCCGCTGTTCTCAGCTCCAGCGACCTCAGAGAGGGCCTTGGTGAGCTGCTTGTTGTCCAAACCAGCGTAGAGTTTGGCTCGAGCCTCGGAGTCTTTGATCGTGGAAAGCTGCTCAGCCCCGGTATCCGGGTCGATGTAGGTGAACTGCACCTCGGTGGGCCGGGTGTTCAGATCGTCGACTGCGGTCTGTCGGACACGGCCACCGTTTAACGCACCGGATGACGCTGCCTTTGCCAACCGGAACCCGGCGTCGATGCCACCAAAGGCAAGACCGCTGCCGACAGCCGCGGCAACCGCTTCACCTTCTTCGCCAGTCAGGCCCGCCAGCAAACCGCCACCAACGGCAGCACCGGCAGCCGGAATGAGGATTGATGCGGCAGTCTTGATCGGGGTCTCCAGGCCTGAACGGGCCAGCGCTGTACCGAAAGCACGGGCACCAGCAGAAGCGCCTTCAGCCGCTGCAATGCGCTCCCCTGCGCCCAGAAGGCCTCTCTGGATTGGAGTAAGTGCTTGGCCACCTGAGATAGCCCCAGCCTCTCCAAGCGTCTCCATGGTGGCTCCTGCGGCCTTGGTGCCACCAATGATTCGGGAGGCAGTGCCAAGACCTGGGACGTTCAACTGGGCAGTGATTGGAAGGCCTGCAGCCTCACCGAGGGCCACGCCGGTCGTTCCCCTGGCGATTGCCTCCTGCACGGCCTGACCCATCTGTGGAGATCCGGTGACCCTAGCTGCAAAGGCACCGGCACCAGTCTCGGGAGCCCGGCCCAATGCCGTGATGCGTTCGCCACCGCGCTGCAGTGCAGCACCCGCCCTGGGGATTAGAGGAGCAGCACGTTGAAGCAGCATTGACGCCGCCTTTCCACCTCCGGCAAAGGCAATGGATGACGGGTCTGCAAGGAATCCGCCGACCTCAAGGCCGGGTTGGCTAAGAGCTTCCTGCGGTATGTTGTAGGCCTGCAGGAACTCCTGTGCAGCAGGCACGCGCTCTTCTTCCGGCGCATTGGCACGGGCCAACTGGCGCTTGATCTCTGAAGTCGCCAGGAAGGCCTCGTAGCGGTCATCGTCGCTGCGCAGCTTGCCTGTCAGCTTCTCCAGATTGCTCAATGCGACATCGTAGGCGCCGCGGGCCATGCTCTGAGCCTTGAGCTTGGACTGGGCAGCGATTTCGGCTGCAGTTCCAAGCGCAACGTCACCTTCGGTAGCCCCCTCGGGAGGCTGGTAAATCTCACCGATGGCTTCGCCCAGCTTGTAAGGCATCGTGGCGATGTCCACAGCGGTCTGGGCGGCAGCGGTGCCGATAGTCTCCAGCGGCTTCTCACCGAGCAGAGGCTTGGTCTTGGAGACCTTCAGGTAGTCGAGGAACTCCTGCTTACTGGGCGTGTAGTCGGTCTGCGCTGCCTGGAACTGCAGCACCTTGTTGTAGGAATCCTCTGGGGTAGGATCGACCTCGATGCCTCCCTGCACAAAACCGCCTTGCGCCATCGTAGGCGCGGCCTGTTGCTGCGGCTCTGCGTCGACAACAATTCCGCCTTCAACGAATGGCATAGGTCAGTCTTGGAACTCTTGGTATTTTCCGGTGGCAGGATTGAAAACGAGGCCGCGCTTGATTCCGCGGGCACGCATCTCTTCGGGTGATTGAAAGCGCTGTAGGTCTTGAGCTTGGCTTTGCTGTGAGACTGAACGCCATTTGGCGATGGTGTTTTGCGGCAGAACAGCGTTTTCAGGCACACCGCGGATCTTCGCTTGGCTGATAATATCCTGAATGGTGGGCTGCACTGCATTGATCGAGCCACGCACAATAGCTTCAGCGGAACTTTTGATTTCCTTGCGGACTTCAGGCGTCAGCTTGTTTCCGGTGGCGTAGCTGTTGTACCAGTTCTGAACCTGTGTCGGAAGGCTGCCAGCATTTCCGAGCGTCTTGAACTCTCCCTCACGAACAACGCTTCCGGGGTCAAGCGCCTTCATGTACTTCATTATCAAAGCAATGTCAGCAGCAGGGGTGGTTCCGAGCTCCTTTATCTCATCAAGGATCTTCACCTGCTCATTCAACGCGGTGAACTCCGGCAGCTTCATCAAGGAGCTCTGGGTGTCGTTCGCCCACTTCTGTTGAGCCTCCGGCAGCTTGTCGATCTCTGCCTGCACTTGAGGCTGTGCTTTGATCGGAGCGCCGGCAGCTTTGCCCGAGATCATTGGCTGAACGTAGTCAGTGCCCGGGACAGGCATAGAGGTGACCGTAGCCGGCAATCCGTATTCCACCTTGGTTCCCTCGGGACCGACAGTCGCACCGAGCGCAGTCATGTTTGCGGGAATGGAAGTACCCATCCTGCGCATCATCGGGATCAACGCCTGCATCTGAGTCGGAGTCAGCTTGTCTCCGTACTTTCCAAGCATCTCCTGCGTGACGTTGGAGTACGGAACGGAAGGAGCCTGTCCGGGCTGCATCGACATGACGTCGGAAAGTGCCTGCGTGAAATACGGAGCAGCAGCCTCCTCGCGTTGAGCCTTAGCCAACTGCAACGCACCTGCAGCCAACTGCTGCCTGGCCGCCGCCTCGCGCACCTCGTTCTGCTGATCCGTCCGGTACTGGTTCAGTACCATCACGGCGTCCCCGAGCGCCGCCTTCTTCTTGGCCAGGCTCATGTCCGGGAACTTCTCACCGAGCGCTGAGAACTTATTGAGCATCTCCCGGTCGGCCTGCACCTGCTGGGTGTAGCGCGGAATGTCCTGTTCAGAGACGCCTTGGGGCAGCGCTCCGGTCTCCATGTACTGCTGGATGGCCAGGTACTTGGGATCGCTTGAGAGCTGCTGCTGCATCAGCCCGGAGACAGTCTCCCAGCTCTGTGTGGCAGCCTCGGTCTCGGCCTTCTTGGTGCGGTACTGCTCGATGGCCTTACCGAGGCCCTGCCCCATGGCAGCGATACCCATTGCCAGGTTGCGGCCCGGAGCGGTTGCGGCCTCCATGTATCCCGGAGGCAGTGTTTGGACCTGCTGCCCGGTGTATGGTGAGGAATAACCGTAAGTTGCCATAAATTAGCTGTGTTGAGAGTGATACGCGAACTCGCGCAGTTTCAAGCTGATAGCCCTCATGTGCTTGTAGCCACCGATTATCCAAGCCACTTGGAGGATCATGTCGTTGCCGCAGAGCCGTAGGAC
>Ga0315902_10009496_pt1 | contig 13006 bp, 9 predicted proteins | sample LakEriMetagenome_9_FD_203523 | JGI IMG/M metagenome (GOLD analysis project Ga0315902, IMG submission 203523) | Freshwater fungal communities from buoy surface, Lake Erie, Ohio, United States - Buoy 12 MA117 | ecosystem: Environmental > Aquatic > Freshwater > Lake > Lake biofilm | place: USA... | reverse complement strand
GCTACGCCGCCGAACCGCACAATACTCCATGGCTGACGTTTCCAGGCGGGGATGGACCGGGCAAGGGCAAGCGTATCGTTCTGATTTCGGCCGAACAAGAGTATCGAAGCGAGCAATCGATGCCGATGCTAGCGAAAATTCTCAGTCAGCATCATGGCTTCGATTGCACCGTGCTCTTTGGGGTCAACGAACGCGGTGAAGTCGACCCGACGATGCCGGTCTACCCCGAAAAGGGCAAGGAGGCTGAATTCAGAGAGCACCATATTCCCGGCCTAGAGCATTTGGCATCGGCAGATCTCGTGATTTTCTTCACGCGTCTGCTGACTCTGCCGCAGACTGAGCAGCAGCAGATCGTCGATTACATCGATTCAGGAAAACCCTTGATCGCGCTCCGCACGGCTAATCACGGCTTTCGAGGTCCACTCCCTTACAAGATCCATGGCAAGCAAATCCGATGGGGCGAGGACATCCTCGGTGGGTCCTTCCTGAATCACCATGGACGATGGCACGCCGACTCGACGCGTGGCTTTTTCGACAAAGAGCATGCGCAGCATCCGATCCTCACTGGCGTAACGGATATCTGGGGCGATTCGGATGTCTATCGCACCTACAAAGAAGGTACAAACCTCCCGGCCGAATGCACCGCGCTTGTATGGGGCCAACCCTTGATGGGCCGCAAGCCGGATGACTTGCCGAATGACAAGCTCGAGCCACTCCCGGTAGCGTGGGTCAAGCCTTGGCAGACCAGCGACGGCAAAACAGCGAGGGTCTTTCATTGCACGATGGGCAGCGGCATCGACCTAAAAAGTCCTGGCCTGCGCCGACTCGTGATCAACTCCACCTATTGGTGCATCGGGATGGAGGAATCGATCTCGGCTACCCGCAGTGTGGAAATCGTCGGGAGCTACGAACCTCTCGAAAGCGGTTTCAACTACGACGAACTCGGTGTCAAGCCGCGCCCGATTTCCTTCTATCGATAACACTCGGCTGGATGGCAGAAGACCAGGAGATTGCGTACAATCGCAACGACTATGAATAGAATCTACATGTTGATTGCAATTCTGATTGCCACCCCTCAGGCTCTTGCAGGCGATCCGGCGATATCAGGGCATCATCCTCTGACACAGATTCAAGCCGGCAGCGTCCTGATAGCAGAACTGCGATGCTCAGCATGCCATACCGGCGTTGAACGGGTGTCCGTTGCGGACAAGATGGCTCCGGAGTTGGCACAAGTCGGGACGCGGATCTCGCCAGAGTACTTGCAGCGATTCCTTGAGTCACCTTTAACAGCACACCCGGGCACAACGATGCCGGATTTGTTGGCATCACGATCGGAATCCGAGCGGAAAACCATGGCCGAGGCGCTCACACACTTCTTGATCTCGCTCTCGAGTGCCGGTTTTCCAGAAGAACCTACCGAGTCGATCGATCGCGAGCTCGGCAAGGAGCTGTATCATTCGATCGGATGCGTCGCTTGCCATGGACCCAAGGAAGCTCTTTCGGACCTGCAAAACAGCGTTAATCAACAACAAGAGGACGAAGACAGCGAGCAAGCTGTTCCGACCAGCGACTTAAGCAAGTCGACCAAGCCGATCGCTATGGCGCTCGAGCATGTCGGCGGAAAGTACAGCGTCCGAGCGCTGGCTGAATTTCTATTTCAACCCCTGAAAGTTCGAAGTTCTGGTCGTATGCCTGACATGAAGCTGACAAGGAACGAATCGCTCGCGATCGCCGGATATCTTATCGGAGAGCAAGCACCTAACTACGAGACATTGATTCCTGATGCGGCGTTGGTTGAGGCTGGAAAGACGTACTTTCAAGCGTTGAACTGCGCGGCTTGCCATGCACTTGAGGGACATGCACTTGAGAGCATCGTAGCGGCCCGGCCCGTTGGGTCGCTCAAGGAAGCCGATCTGACTCGCGGATGCTTGTCCATTCCTTCCTCCAAATTTGCGAATGTTCGCAGTCCGCGATTCGCTCTCGAAGAGAATCAGCGTGTGGCCATCGCCGCAGCGATCGCAGGAGAGACTGCTGTTGACTCGGACAAGGACGCACTGGCGAAAACACTGACAGCCTTTAGATGCGTTGCGTGCCATGTTCGCGACGAGTATGGGGGTGTGCATGACGCCCACAATGCTTTCTTTCAAGGGAGTGAATTGAATCTAGGCGACGACGGTCGCATCCCACCACCGCTGACGCACATGGGGGCCAAGCTCAAGCCGACTTGGTTGAAGAAAGTGCTCTTCGACGGTGAAAGCGTTCGAAACTACATGGTGACTCGAATGCCGCAGTATGGGGCGAAGAACCTAGAGCATCTACCTGGACTGTTCCGTCGGCTGGATGTGTTCAACGGCCCAGAAATGAATATCCCAAGTCCAGAGGGTCGCAACGAAAAAGAGCGAGAGCAAGAGAAACTCATACGCGCCGCGGGCCGAGAACTGCTCGGCGACAAGGGGGCCAATTGCGTTGCTTGCCACCGATTCAATTCCAAAGCAGCCAACGTGAATCAGGGGATCGAGCTACTGACGAGCTACGAGCGACTCGAGCCAGAGTGGTTCAATCGGTATCTCCGAAATCCTGGAGCCTTTCGCCCCCGCACCGTCATGCCGTCGGCTTGGCCTGACGGTGTTTCTGCATTCAAGTCGATTTTGGAGGGTGACTCGGATCGACAGATCGAGGCCATTTGGTATTACCTCTCGCTGGGCACTTCGGCCGCCGACCCATCGGGCGTTCGAGCCGTCAGTACCAGGATCGAGGTTGGCGACCAAGCCGCGGTTCATCGAGGACGCAGTCGTGTTGCTGGTTTCCGAGGGATCGCGGTGGGCTTACCTGAAAAACTCAGCTATGCCTTCAACGCCGAGACAGGAACTCTGTCGGCGATATGGCAAGGAAACTTCATTGGAGTCAATTGGAGCGGTCAGGGTTCGGGCGATTTCAATCCAGCCAGCGAGCCGATCACGCTCGCCCAAGACGTCTCGTTTGTTTCTCTAGCCGATGAAAATACACCTTGGCCGTTGTTGCCGGTGATGACCAAAGAGGCTCCTACCAATCCCGATCCGCTCTATCCAAGGAATCTCGGTTATCAGTTTCGCGGCTACTATCTAGGCGAATTTTCAATCCCGACGTTCCAGTACCGCAGCGGCAGGATCGACATCGAAGATCGCACGGTCGCAGTCGGCGACGCCACGCAGCGAGGACTCAAGCGGGTCTTGCAGTTTGAATCCCCTGAGGCGCAGACGCTTTGGTTCCGCGTGCTGGTCGGAGATGTGGTCCGCGAGTCCGATCAAGTCTTCCGCAGTGGTCGCTTGCGACTGAGCATTCCCGACATTCACGCGATCGACGCGAAATTGAGAGTCTTGTCCAACGAGCCGAAACAATCCGAATTGTTGCTGCGTTTGGAGATTCCCCAAGGCAAATCCACATTGGAGCTTGTGTATGAACCGCTCAAGTAATTGTTTTCATGATTTGCTATGCAGTCTGATCGCCTTGGCCTTTGTCGCCGTGAGTTTCGTCTATGCAGAGGACGTTGGCAAGCGATGGGGGACCGAGGAGCGCGAGCGTGAGTTCTATCCGATCGTGAATATTCCATTGCCCAAGGACACGGTTATCGAGGCCGGCGCATTCGCCGTGCTACCCGATAGACAAGTCGCAGTCGGCACCAGGCATGGCGAGATTTTTTTGATCGATGGCATCGATGCACAAAAGCCTACACCGTCCTTTCACCGATTCGCATCGGGGCTCGATGAAATCTTCGGATTGGTATGGAAGGACGATGCATTCCGAGTAACCCAGAGCTGCGAATTGACGCGGGTGAGCGACTCCAATGGAGATGGCGTTGCCGACCGGTTTGAGACCATCTCGGATGCTTGGGGATATGCCAACTACCACGAGTACGCATTCGGATCGAAGCTCGATGCGCAAGGCAATCAATTCGTAGCGCTCGGATTGAGCGCGTCCTATTACTCCCATGCTTGGAATCGCGGCTTCATCATGAAGGTCGCTGCGGATGGAAAAACGACTGCTTTTGCCAGCGGCCTGCGCAGTCCGGGTGGCATAGGGTTTGACGAGCATGGCTCGCTGTTCTACATCGAGAGCCAGGGGCCGTGGAACTGTTCTTGCAGCTTGAAAGCTGTCTCGCCGGGAAGCTTTCAGGGTCATCCGGCAAGCTTTAACTGGTATCCCTACTCGCCCGAGCTAGGGCCTGTACCCGAGGTGCCCAATTCGGGCTCTCGCTTAGTCACGGAGAAAAGCCGGGTCAAGCAGTTGGTGCCTTATGCGGTGATATTTCCCTACATCCGAATGGGACGATCGATTAGTGCGTTCAATGTGGATCGGACGCAGGGCAAGTTTGGTCCTTTCGAGAACCAACTGTTCCTCGGCGACTATACACAGTCGATCCTGATGCGGGCTACGACCGAGCAGGTCAACGGCGTTTGGCAGGGTGCTTGTTATCCATTTCGCGAGGGGCTTTCGACGGGAATCCTCAATGTCGAGTTCACCCCTGGGGGCAATTTGCTATGCGGCGGGACCAACCGTGGCTGGCCCGTGCGGGGCATCAAGCCCTTTGCTCTCGAGCGCCTTGAATGGAGCGGCAAAATGCCTTTTGAGATCCAGCGCATCACGATTGAGCCCAGTGGATTCAAAGTCACCTTCACCAAACCGGTTGAACCGATCACGGGCGGTTCATCCGCTTGCTATTCGATCAGTGCCTTCACGCATCCTTACCATGCTGGTTATGGGGGACCGGAGATCGAGCAGCAAAAGCCAGAGGTAAAGTCGGTTGTGCTGGCCCAAGATGGACTCTCGGCGATCATCACGCTCGAGAAACTCGAGCGGGGATTTGTCTACGAGATCGATCTTGCGCAGCTACGTTGTGTCGACGGAGAAGATCTGCTGCACCGGAATGCTTTCTACACGGTCAACGAAGTTCCTTAACGTTTTTTCTTACCGTCCCGAAAAGATTGAAACACAGAGGCACCAGAGAACACAGAGGGAACCAGAGCATTTCACTCTGTGATCTCTGTGCCTCTGTGGTTCCCTTAGTTTTCTTCTGCCCTTTGCGCCTTTGCACCCTTGCGTTTATTTCTTCCCAAACAGTCGGATCTCTGCGGGAGATCCACTACCCAGGGGGAGCGGGCACTTCTGTGCGTCGCGAGAAGTGACCAACGAGAGAGCTCCCAGTCAGACGTATACGAAACACGCTTCTTGAAGTAAACTTCCGCTGTAAATACAACCGGCTTGTTGTCTGGCGCGAACGAGGAGTTGAGGGCGAATCGATGGCCCGCACTTGGACTGAAGACAATGCTTCGCTGGAAACCGTCAATGCTTGGATCCATGGCGTCGGATTTGCATTGAGTATTCCTGCTGGGTTGGCCTTGGCCCATTTGGCCCTTGATTACAATCCATCGATGCTTGTGGCTTGCATTGTGTATGGACTTTCTCTCTCCGCCATGTATTTGTTCTCTACCCTCTCCCATGCGGTTCGGGACCCCAAGGTTCGTTACCGAATGCGTGCGCTCGATCAAGGGTTCATTTACACCCTGATCGCCGGCACCGTCACTCCGTTCATTTGGGGCGGTTTGCACGGATGGCTCAGAATCGCGATGATGACGGTGGTCTGGCTCGCCGCCGCAGTTGGCTTTTACTCCAAAGTCCTCGCCAAACATCGGGTAGATAACATGACTGCCGTATCCTACATCCTCATGGGCTGGGGCCCTGCTGCGGCACTATTCTGGTCGACCAGCACGATCTGCTTTCTTACCATGCTCCTGGGCGGCTTGATCTACACGATGGGTGTCTATTTCCTTCAAAATGATCATCGGGCTTGGTACTTTCACCCGCTATGGCATGTCATGGTCATTCTGGCTAGCACCAGTCATTACCTGGGCGTTGTGCTTTTCGCTATTCTGCATTGGGATCGATAAAGATTTGCTCTCTGAGGGTTTTCCATTGTGGCGTTTTCCACTGTGGCGTTTTCCACTATAGCATTTTCATGGAATCCCCGATGGCCGAGGACATGCCGCGAATCGATAATAGCAGTGGTGGAAGATGTTTTGAGGTAACGATCGACGGGTTGATCTTTGGATTTGAATTGAGGAAAAAAATGTTACAGTTAGCGATTACTTGCCTTATTATCGCACTTATCGCGGCCATCCTGGGCTTTGGCGGCATTGCGGGATCGTTCGTGGGAATCGCCAAAATTCTATTCCTAGTGTTTCTTGTCCTTGCCGTACTGTCGTTTTTCGGTGGTCGGATGCGCCGTGGAGTTTAAGCCGGTCCGACCGCAGGCTATGCGCCGACTGCTATGGTACCTAGGCGAACTACGACTTGAAATGAAGACACCCTAAACTTTTTCGGAGATTAGTATGGCGACTACAGAAATACCCCAATCACTTTCCCATTTAACCAAAAGCCATCGAAACACCTATGAGGCCATTTTTCGCAATCCCTTAGCGCATAACTTGGAATGGCACGATGTCGTATCCTTGCTTAAAGCGATAGCCAACGTTGTCGAGGAACACAACGGTGTCTATCGAGTGACTCGCAATGGGCAGATTCTGTCTTTGCACATCCCAAAACACAAAGACACGCCAAGTGAAATGGTCAAGGAAATACGCCATTTTCTGGAGCTCTCGCAAGAGGCATCGCCACCCACACAGGTTGCCTCAGGAGTCCTGATGCTCGTGGTCATCGACCACCACGACGCGAAGGTTTTTCGCTCGGAGATGCACGGATCGGTCCCGCAAGAAATCGTACCTTACGATCCACACGGGTTCCGTCGACATTTGGTTTCCAACAATGAACATACGGATGGAAAAAGAGCTCCGGAACGGAAGAGTTTCTACGAGGCGATCGCCGCAACGTTGCGAGACGCTGACAAAATCCTAGTCTTTGGACATGGGACCGGTCAAAGCAGTGCCATGGAGCAACTATTCATCGACTTGAAACACAATCACACCGACGTGGCTGGTAAGATCGTTGGTCAAGTCGTACTGGATTGGAATCATTTGAGCGATGATCAATTGTTGGCAAAAGCAAGACAGTTCTTCAAGTCCAACGACGACTAGTAACTTGGAACCGTCTGGGCAAAGGTCGTTCAGTTCCCAGAAGTCCTTCGATGAGTCCCAATCTGCGATATTCCGTGTCTTCCGTGGTTGAAATCTTATCTCCGCACCAGAGGACACACAGAGAACAAGAGCATTTCACTCTGTGATCTCTGTGCCTCTGTGTTTCCCCGCTTTTTCTTCTGGTATGAAACAAAACGATTGCCGGTGAGTTCGCTAATTGCAATCTATTCTGTTTAGCAAATACATCAGTGGTTAGATGCCTGTAGCACAATGTTTCAGTACTTGGGGAAGATCGCTGGGGATGGGAAGCGCTCCTCAAGGTTCTCGGCGCCGTTCAAGTACTCCTCGCGAGGTAACTCGACCAGCGGCCAGTTGTCGGGCCGAACTCGCACGATCCGTCCTGGCCTAATCCCCTCAATGATTAAATCCGTATCCAACTTGATTTGGATCCCACTGCTGCCAAGAGGCGGCTCTCCAGGTGCCTGAATGACCTCCACAATCGAGCCTCTGGATGCCATGTGCGCTGGTCCATAAGCACCATGAGTATGCTTGAGCGTGTTTTCAACCGAACCGATCATCGCCGGAACACTCGGTTTGAAATCTGCATAGAGCGATGGGTCCATACCCCCAAAGAGGGTGGCCGTAACCGTCGCTTGCCCAAACTTGCCATACTCGACCGAATCGATCCAAGCGGGCATCCAGCGGCTTTGGATGAACGCGTTGTGCGTCTGGGTCTGATGGTGTGCGGCTCGCTCGACAGCCAGATCGTCCAACCAGATGTCGGAAACATGAAAGCGAGTAAACACACCACCCGGGGTTGGCTTCCAGGTAACCCCCAGCAATACGGATTGGTCGGCCAGGGACTTTTTTCCTTCTGAGGGCCATAGGCCCTGGTCGATCAAGTCCTCAATCCCAAGGCATTCTCGACCTCGCCAAATGCGAGTCGAGGCATCGAAGGTGAACTTTTCTTCGTTCGGCTTTTCTTCGTTCGGCTTGCCCTCGCCCCCTTGTTTCGCTTCACGACACGCGACGAGGCTGCCCTGTAGGTTTTGAATCTCGAGCTCTTTGAGCTTCCAAATCTTGCCCTCGCGCTGGCAGTAGCTCGGCTCGTCCTCGAGCAGTAGTACGTGGTTTTCGGCGGGGAATATTCCGGCCCCACGGTTGTGATTTGCGTCTTTATCCTTGTTGTCCACGGGCAAAACAGGCACGCTGGAGATCTTGGGATCGGGTGGAAGAAATGCTCGAACGTGCATTACGGTACCGAGGGGTATATCCCGTAGATCGGCAGGCGCGCCTCGGTATCGGATCATGCCATAAGGCAGCATGGCGAATGGATGGGGATCGTTGCGGAAAAACATCCCCGAACCTTGCAGCCTGATGCTCCCGCGACGGTTGGCATGATCCACAAACACCAACTCGCCGCGATAACTATGTGCCTTTTCGATAGCTGGAAACTTGCCAGCCTCGGGCCGATAAGGCTCTTCAGCATAGAGGCAAGCACCCAGGGAAAGAAAGAAACACAAAAAGGTGGTAAAGCAAGTAGAGTTCTTCATCAGTCACCGGTCGTCGGGATAGGTGCCCATGGGTTTGAGATCGCATCGATCTGGGAATTTAGAATTCACTTACAATTCAATCGCTCGATTGCTGTCGGCAAATTGGTCCGTTTCGACTCCCATCCGCTGAGCCATCAACAGCAAGAGGTTGCTCATATGGGCATTGCCATTTGCCGGACGACTGCAAAGTCCGTAGTGTTCGTTGGGCTTATCGAGTTGGTAGCCGTTGAAGTGTCCTTGGTTGAAATCCAAATGACTACCGTGCTTGAGTCCAAGCTCTGAGCCACCGGCGAGCACCAGTGGTAGATTGGCATTGCCGTGGCTATGTCCATAGCACATACCGCTACCAAAGAGGGCCATGGTCGTGCCTAGGAGGGGTTGGCCATTGAGATCCTTGGTCTCCGAGAGACGGGTCAAAAAGTAACTGAATTGCTCGATCGCAAACGTATCGTATTTGGTCAGTTTCTCCATGTAACCAGGATCTCCACCGTGGTGGCTAAGCTGGTGACGGGACTCGGTAATCCCGATTTCGGGAATAGAGAACGCGTCCCCTTCGCCTCCCAAGCTGAAGGTTGCTACGCGGGTCAAGTCGGTCTGGAATGCAAGCACGATCAGATCATAGACGGTGCGGAAGTACTCTCCGGCCATCGTGGCTGCGACGTCGCGATTGGTCCGTTTGCGATCGGCATCGGAGATCGTAGGCAGAGGCGTATCGAGCCAAGCATCCGCGCGACGGGTGCGAATTTCGGCTTCTCGCACCGAGGTGAGGTATTGATCGAGGCGACCTTTGTCGGCTGCTCCCATGGCCTCTTCGAGCCGGCGAACCTCGGCGAGGTTTGCGTCCAAGACACTTCCCTTGCGACGCAAGGCCTTGCGTTGGGCAGCGGTCCCGCCCTTGGGCTCCTCAAAAAGCGAGGCGAAGATTTCACTGCATCGACGCATCGCCGGGAGCCGTACTCCGTCGGCTGTCCATGCCAACGAATCCTGGGTCAGCGCGATTTCCATCGAAGGGTACCGCGTATATTTGGCGGTGACCTCGGCCATTTTCTGATCGACCGAGATGGTATTGCGATCGGATGGTCCTAGTTTTCCGCCGGTCAACCAAACGGAGATGCAGTTGTGATGATGCCCCAACGCTCCAGGGTGATGCAGTCCACTGATGGGTGTGATCAGATCGCGATGCTTCTCGAGGGGTTTGAGAGATCGCGAGAACTTGTAATCTTTACCAGGCTGAGTGATTTGGTAGTTCAGCGAGTGAACACCATTTGCCAGATAGACAAAAGCGCTGCGACGAGGCGTTTGTATCTGCTGGGCAGCCCGCAAGGGAACCATGCACTCGAGAAATGGTAGCGAGATACAACTGCCAAGGGCTCGCAACGCATGCCTGCGATCGATCAGCCAGGATTGGGAGAGATAGTTCATGGTTTGTCCTTGAGTTGGTGGTTTCGGCTTTGCTTTTTTGGGGCTTGCTGAGTTGCTCGGAAAAAAATGATTAATGAGTAATGGAAATTGGATAATGCAAAATGCTTGCGTGTGGTCGTTATTTGCTTTCGGTGCGCAGTTGGTTCGACTTGGCTGTAACGAGCGACTTGGCGATGATTTTGCAGCGCTGATCGCATTCATCTCGAAGTAGCTCGAGGCGTTTTTCCGGTACCAATTCCGATTTAACAATCAACCGTATCCAAACCGAGCTCTCGCGAAGTTCTTTCATCGTTTCCTCATCAGTTCCGACAAGGCCACCGCGCGCACGATGTCCTTGACTCGGTATTGGTTTTTCCTTGCTTCTTCTTCAATCATCTTGAGGTCCTCCTGATCATCTACGGTCAGCACACGCCGAAGTGCGTAGGTGCAAAGGTGCTCGATGAAGGCTTTTGCGATCCGCTGGCTATCTTCGAGCAATCGTTGTTTGAACTCCACCGAATCCTGAAAAGACCTCCCATCGGGCAGTATTCCCGAGGAATCGATCGCAGGGTCTTGGCCGACTCCCTTGTCCACTTTTTCGCTTGTGCGCCATTGCCCGATCGCATCGTAGTTGTCCCAAGCGATCCCGAGGTGATCGATTTGCGCATGGCAGGCGGCGCAGTTGGGGTTACTGCGGTGGGCTTCGATCTTCTGTCGGATCGTTGTTTTAGGACTTTCCGGGGTATTTGGTTCGATCGGATCCACGTTAGCCGGAGGTGCCGGAGGTGTTCTTCCAAAGATCACTTGGCTGACCCACACGCCGCGATGAACTGGCCGATGCCGTGTGCCGTCGGAGGTCAGTCCGAGGACCCCTCCCATGGCGAGCAAACCGCCACGGTGGTCTTTAGGCTCGAGCGATACGCGTTGGAATCCGGCCGAATCGCGTTCTTGTAAACCATAAAAATCGCACAATCGTGCATTGGCGATCGTCCAATTCGAGTCGATAAAACTCTCGAGCGGGAGGTTCTTGGAGAAGACTTCGCGGAAGTACTCGATGGGTTCGTTTCGAAGGCTCGTTTCAAGCCAAGCATCGTAGTTTGGGTAGAGTTTGTTATCGGGGGGAAACATACCCAAACGATGCAATTGCAACCATTGCCTGGAAAAGTCATCGATGAAACGGTTGGATTTGCTGTCCGAGAGCATGCGATCGACTTGATCGGCCAACGCTTGCGGACTGAGTTTGCCTTGCACTCCAGCATCGAATAGAACGCCGTCGGGCATCGAACTCCAGAGGAAATACGATAGCCGAGAGGCGAGCTCTGAGTCGGTCAGGTGCTCGCGGGTTTGCGGTTCGCCTTCGACGAGATAGATAAAGTGCCTGGAGGTCAGGACCCCTTGCAAAGCGACGCGGTAAGCGTCGAGCAATGACTCGCCTGCATCTCGCTCAGCTTGATAAGCATTGAGATAAACGGTCAAGTCTTTTTGATCGACCTCGCGGCGCCAAGCTCGCTGTGCGAATCGCTGCAGATGTTCGGCGACTTGGTCGGCCGTTGCATCCTCGGGGGGAACAAATCCGCTTCTTCGAGACTTCTCCTCTTGGCTCAGCAAGGGTCCTTCCCATTCGATCCAATCGAGGATTACCGTCGAGAAGAGTCCATTCCCTTTTTCGTCGAACATTTGGGGTGCATTGGCGCTCAGTAGGAAAGTCTCACTGCTATGTGTGAAGATATAACCTTTTTGGCTTGTGAGCGCATTGCGAAACGCAGCCCCTTGCCTACGGTCTACGCTTTGGGTGGACACCACGCAAAAGTCCAGCGATGTCGGCATCTCCAGGAACACCTCGAACTCGTAGACTTGCGGCTGATCCTCGTGGGCGGTGATATCAAAATCGAGGATGCCATCGACGGTTTCTTCTCCGGTGGGCTTACCAATGCTCAGGTGAGCCGGTTGTCCTCCCGGGGGTCGAATTCCGCTGGCTTGGATACGAACTTTGTAAAGACCGCTATGCTCAGGACCTGTCTTTCCGAACCAGTGGGGAGCAAGGGCCGTTTGCACACGCCCGGGAAAAAGCAAGTAACGCAGCGGTCGTTGAATACCGAATCGATCCAAAATCGCTTGCTGATCCTTTCCGCCGTTGTAGCGCAAATCGGCTGCAGTTTTTCGAACTTTACGAGCCTCTGAGGAAATGTCCGTAAAGGCGCGGTCGAGAACCAATCCGGCGGCGCGGTAGTATCGATCCACATGGGAAGGTGAAAGGGACAATTCCGATCCGAGTCGTTCGAATCCGTGCCAGAGGGTGTCTTCGTTGAGTTCCCCGGGTTTGGTTGGATCATAGCGCACACCGAGCAGGTCATAGACGGTGTTTTGGTACTCTTTGCGGCTTAGTCGGTAATGTGTAACGGGGGGTCTTGCAGCCATCCGTGCGGCTCGGCCCTCTTTGAGCAAGGAGTCTAGGCTTGTGACGAACTCGGCGATCTCTTGCTCAGATGGCCTGTCTTTTTCTTTCGGTGGCATTTGGCCACTGTTGACTTTTTCGAGGACCTCTCCCCAGCGGTGGGCGTCCGCGCCCGATTTGAAATCCCGCGAGAGCAGATCGATTCTCACGTCACTTTTTTCGTTCTGGTCGGAGTGGCAGGATATGCAATGCTTCTGAAGGAAGGCTTGCAAGGGTTCCTGAGCGTACGTCGGCGAGGCATCGCAAAGGACCATCGCTGCCGTCGTATTGACGAGCCAACTAAGAGACGAGGGCAATGCTTTTCTCATCGATGTCGAAGCCCTGCTTGGGGTACCTGGGATCAATCGGAGACTGGCAGTCGAGTCCACATTATGCGTCATGATCGATGTATCTTCAATCAAACGATCCCGAAAGAAGGGGTTTTCCAGCTATGGTGCAGCAGGTTTGGCGGGTTTTTTGTCTTGAAAGACACACTGGCTAAACCAGTACAAGCTACTGCTCCAGTGCTTCGGGTCATGTCCGTGTTCGTC
>Ga0315902_10009495_pt1 | contig 13007 bp, 13 predicted proteins | sample LakEriMetagenome_9_FD_203523 | JGI IMG/M metagenome (GOLD analysis project Ga0315902, IMG submission 203523) | Freshwater fungal communities from buoy surface, Lake Erie, Ohio, United States - Buoy 12 MA117 | ecosystem: Environmental > Aquatic > Freshwater > Lake > Lake biofilm | place: USA... | reverse complement strand
TTATTTATCCCTCTCTCAAACTTCTTCTACAGAGCTTGGTTCAACTCGTGACAAGTTGATACCTAACTCTTCGGCGGCACGGAAAATTTCTTCATCGTTATCGCGCATTTCGATTGCGACACCTTCTGAAGAAAGAACTTCAACGTTCAAGCAGAGTGATTGCATTTCCTTGATAAGTACCTTGAATGATTCAGGGATACCTGGTTCAGGGATGTTCTCGCCCTTAACGATCGCTTCGTAAACCTTTACGCGACCGAGCACGTCATCAGATTTAATAGTGAGAAGTTCTTGGAGTGTGTAAGCAGCTCCGTAGGCTTCAAGTGCCCAAACTTCCATTTCACCAAAGCGCTGACCACCGAATTGCGCCTTACCACCCAGTGGTTGCTGAGTGATCATTGAGTATGGACCAGTTGAACGTGCGTGAATCTTGTCATCAACCAAGTGGTGGAGTTTCAAGATGTACATGTATCCAACTGAAATTGGAGTTGGGTATGGCTCACCGGAGCGACCATCAAATAACTTCGCCTTACCGCTCTTGCCAATTAACTGCAGGCCATCACGGTTTGGAAGTGTGCTTGATAGAAGACCAGAGATTTCATCTTCAAGTGCACCGTCGAACACAGGTGTTGCAAACTTTGTACCAGGAACTCCCTTTTCGGCACCGATTGCGCGCATGTGCTTCTGCCACGCTTCATCAATACCTGAAAGATCCCAACCAGTTTTAGCAACCCAACCGAGGTGCATTTCCAAAACCTGTCCGACGTTCATACGACCTGGAACACCGAGTGGGTTAAGAACTACATCTACTGGAGTTCCATCTTCAAGGAATGGCATATCTTCAACTGGAAGAATCTTGGAGATAACGCCCTTGTTACCGTGGCGTCCAGCAAGCTTGTCACCATCTTGAATCTTGCGCTTCTGTGCAACATAAACGCGAACCAATTGGTTAACTCCAGCACCGAGTTCGAATTCATCAGATGATTCAAGAACCTTTACATCGATAACTTTTCCTGATTCACCGTGTGGAACCTTAAGAGATGTATCGCGAACTTCGCGAGCCTTTTCTCCGAAGATTGCGCGGAGCAAACGCTCTTCTGGTGTTAATTCAGTTTCGCCCTTTGGAGTTACTTTTCCAACCAAGATATCGCCAGGAACAACTTCGGCGCCGATGCGGATGATTCCGCGCTCGTCTAGGTCAGCAAGTACTTCTTCAGAAACGTTAGGGATATCGCGAGTGATCTCTTCGGCACCTAGCTTGGTGTCGCGAGCATCAACTTCGTATTCCTCAATGTGAATAGATGTAAGAACATCGTCTTGTACGAGGCGTTGCGAAAGGATGATCGCATCTTCGTAGTTGTGGCCTTCCCAGGACATAAATGCCACGAGCAAGTTCTTGCCGAGAGCCATTTCACCGTTTTCGGTACAAGGACCATCTGCAATTACTGAGCCAAATTCAACTTTCTGACCTTCAGAAACAACAACCTTCTGGTTGTAAGAAGTTCCTTGGTTAGAGCGTGAGAACTTTGCGAGTGAATAAGTTTGGTAAGTACCGTCATCGCCCATGACTTTTACTTCATCGGCTGATACTTCAGTAACTACGCCTGCCTTAGTTGCAGTGACAACGTCACCGGCATCTACCGCTGCGCGGAATTCCATACCAGTACCGATTAGCGGCGCTTCAGCGCGCATCAATGGAACTGACTGACGCATCATGTTTGAGCCCATCAACGCGCGGTTAGCATCGTCGTGCTCAAGGAATGGAATCATCGCTGTTGCAACAGAAACCATCTGACGTGGAGAAACATCCATGTAATCAACTTCATCACCGATGATGTATTCAACTTCGCCACCGCGACGACGTACGAGTACGCGTGCTTCTGCGAAGTGACTATCTTCAGTAAGAGGTGCATTTGCCTGCGCGATGATGTGTTCATCTTCTTCATCTGCAGTTAGGTAATCAACCTGATCTGTAACGCGACCCTTTACAACCTTGCGGTATGGAGTCTCGATAAAACCAAATGCTGTTACGCGACCGTAAGTTGCAAGCGAACCGATAAGACCAATGTTTGGTCCTTCGGGAGTTTCGATTGGGCACATACGTCCGTAGTGAGATGGGTGAACGTCACGAACTTCGAAGCCCGCGCGGTCACGAGATAAACCACCGGGTCCAAGCGCTGAAAGACGGCGCTTATGTGTAAGACCTGAAAGTGGATTTGTCTGATCCATAAACTGTGAAAGTTGTGATGTTCCGAAGAACTCCTTGATTGATGCAACAACCGGACGGATGTTGATCAAAGTCTGTGGAGTAATTGCTTCTACATCTTGAGTTGTCATACGTTCACGAACAACGCGTTCCATACGAGATAGACCGATGCGAACTTGGTTCTGAATCAACTCACCAACTGTGCGAAGGCGACGGTTACCGAAGTGATCGATATCGTCCTTTTCAACTCGAACTTCACGGCCGTATTCCATTGTGAGATCGCCGCGGTGTAGCGCTACTAAGTAGCGAAGAGTCGCAACAATGTCAGAAATAGTAAGGATGCTCTGTGAAAGTTCTAGATCAAGACCGAGCTTCTTATTAACCTTAAAGCGACCGACCTTAGCCAAGTCATAGCGCTTAACGTTGAAATAAAGGTTTTCGATTAAGTTCTGTGCAGCTTCCTTTGTGGGAGGCTCACCTGGACGAAGCTTGCGATAGATATCTAGCAGCGCTTCATCTTGGGTCTTTACAGTGTCTTTTTCAAGAGTTGCGCGCATTGATTCGAAGTCACCAAACTCTTCAAGAATTTGTTCTTCAGTCCAACCAAGTGCCTTTAAGAAAACAGTTACTGATTGCTTGCGCTTGCGGTCGATGCGAACACCGACGAGATCTTTCTTATCAACTTCGAATTCCAACCAAGCGCCGCGGCTTGGGATGATCTTTGAAGTGAAAACATCTTTATCTGAAGTCTTTTCAATTGTGCGTTCGAAGTAAACGCCTGGTGAGCGAACGAGTTGTGAAACAACTACGCGCTCGGTTCCGTTAATGACGAATGTTCCGCGAGGAGTCATTACTGGGAAGTCGCCCATGAAAACAGTCTGTGACTTGATTTCACCGGTCTCGTTATTTGTAAATTCTGCTGTTACGAAGAGGGGCTGCGAATAAGTTGTGTCGCGCTCTTTGCACTGTGCGATTGAGTACTTAGGTGGCTCAAAGCGGTGGTCGCGGAATGAAAGCGACATAGTGCCTTGGAAGTCTTCGATTGGTGAAATCTCTTCGAAGATTTCTTCCAAACCTGATTTTGATGGAAGTTCTCCACGGTTTGTATTTGTAGATTGCGCCAGACGCGCGCGCCACAAGTCATTACCTAACAACCAGTCAACACTCTCAACTTGCAGCGCGAGTAGGTTAGGAACTTCAAGAGGTTCGCGGATCTTGGCGAATGAAATACGTTGCGGAGCTACAGAATTCTTTTTCGCGGCCAAGAGATGTCCTTCCAGACAATGTTCACTTACACAATGTGGGAACGCACAACTATTAGGTCTCAGCCGCTATATGCCCTGACCATAGAAAATTTATGCGAAGGATAAGAGTAACGCTCACCCCCTCGGCCTGTCCAACCGGTGGCTTATACCCCCAAACCCGCCCCTTTGTCAGCCACTTGGGGAAGAAAAAAGCCCGGCCCCACGAGGGGACCGGGCTTTTTGCGTTGAACTTACTTAAGTGTGACCTTTGCGCCAGCTGCTTCGAGAGCTGCTTTTGCTTTGTCTGCTGTCTCCTTGTTTACCTTCTCAAGAAGAGTTGCTGGTGTTGCATCAACAAGGTCCTTTGCCTCTTTCAAGCCAAGGCTTGAATTGAGGTTACGAACTTCCTTGATCACTGCAATCTTCTGTGAACCGGCTTCTTCGAGGATAACTGTGAATTCATCTTGTCCAGCATCTGCTGCGCCACCTGCTGCTGCGCCACCTGCTGCTGCAGCTGCAACTGGTGCTGCTGCTGTTACATCGAATTCAGTTTCAAATGCCTTTACGAACTCTGAGAGCTCAACGAGTGTGAGTTCCTTGAACTGAGCCAAAAGGTCTGCTTGTGAGAGCTTTGCCATTTTATATTTTCCTTTTCTTTATTCCGCTGGAGTTTCTGCTGCATCTGTTGCAGGAGCAACTTCCGCGACAACTTCTTCTGTAACTTCTGCAGTTGCTTCAGCAGCAGGAGCTGCTTCTTCAACTGCTGGGGCTTCTGCAACTACTGGAGCTGCTTCAGCAACTGGTGCAGGAGCTGGTGCGCCCGCTTCCATCTTGATACGAAGTGCATCGAAGATACGCGCTGCCTTAGCAAGCGATCCCTTCATTGCACCAGCAAGCTTTGCCAAAAGAACCTCGCGGGACTCAAGATCAGCTAGCTGCATGATTTCTGCAGTTGTAACGAACTTGCCTTCGTAGATTCCGCCCTTAACAACAAGAAGTGGATTCTCTTTCTGGAAGTTCTTTAAGTTACGTGCTGCATCAATTGGATCGCCCTTGATGAATGCAAGTGCTGAAGGACCAACAAGTAGATCATCAGAGATGTCTACGCCGGCATTCTTTGCTGCAATCTTTGTAAGGGTGTTCTTGACGACGCTGTACTTGGTATCTGCACCAAGGCTGCGACGCAATTCCTTCATCGAAGTCACGGTTAGACCGCGATATTCGGTTAGGTATGTTGCATTAGCTGACTTGAAATCTTCAGTCAGTTCAGCAACTGCTGCTTCTTTTACTGGGCGAGCCATTCGGTTCACCTTTCCTTTTTCATTGTGACTTTGGCATATAAAAGAAAAAATCCGTGACGCGTAAATGCGCACGGATTAATGTGAACACCTACGCGGGCTGAGATTCCTCAATTATCTTCACTCTTGCGAGTTCAGACCTGCGGTCTTTGGTTATGGGGCAACCTTAAGGCTTGCCCGCTTTTCGGGTCAAATCCCCGCGTAAGGCTCACTTCTTTGTGGGGCGAACACGCACCAGAAGCACAGAGGCAATGATCGAAATTACAACAGCCATCAAGACTCCAACGAATTGACCTCTGTCTATCGCGCCTTGTGAATATGCGATGCTGCCAAGAACGAATGAAAACTCACCAACCTGCCCAACTCCAGCTCCCATTTGGAACGGATTTGCCTTTAGCTTTCCAATTTTCGCCAGCAGAACAACTGGCAAACTCTTGCCAATTACTACGATCGCAATAATCAAAAGTGCAAAAGGTAGAGCTTTTGAAATTAGTGCAGGCTCGATCAAGCTTCCGATGATTACGAAGAAGAGAACTGCAAACAGATCTCGGAAAGGCAGAATTGCTTTTCGGACATCATCTGTATCGCGACTCTGGTTGATCGAAAGTCCGGCTACGAAGCCCGCCAGCGCCATTGGAATTCCAAAGACCACGGTTCCAAGCGCAGCAAGAGTTAATCCAATCGCTACTGAGAAAATCAAGAACAAATCTTTCTCCCAGCGGACCAGTCTTAAAATCATTGGAATCAACTTCGCCGCAAGATAGGCAACCGCAACAAATCCAACAATTCCGCCAAGCGCTACTGGAAGAGATCGATCACTTGTGCCAAACAACGCCAAAATAATTGCGGCTACGGTTACACCGGTTACATCTTGCATAACCGCCCATCCGAGCAGAGCTTCTTCTGTATCTGTATCTGTCTTTCTGCGGCGGCTTCTAGTGATATTAACGATCACAACACTTGATGACATTGCGATTGAAAGCGAAAGAAGTAAAGCGCCAAGAAGGGAAATATCTAAGAATAAAAAGACTGGAGTTCCGATAGCCATACCGATAGCCACTTGAGCGGGAACACCCCAAATTAAAGCTTTCTGCTCTCTCCTAATTCGACGTAAATCAATTTCGATTCCAACTTCAAATAGCAGCAGCACAACACCGATATCTGCCAGGAGTGCGAGTTGGTCGTAATCTGCGACGTAACCCGGAGTAAACGGTGAAACAAATAATCCAGTAAGTAGATACCCGACAACGGCAGGTAACCCAGCCTTACGTGCAGCAAATCCCATTGTCGCGGCGCCAAGCAGAACGATGCCAACATCAAGCACCAAGGGTGCGGTATCAACTACGAGGCTGGCCATGCGCTAAGTCTAGAGATCTTTCAAAAGTCGGGGGATATAAAAATCCGGCTCTCGGTGGAGCGCAGGGACTTTAACGAACCAAGTCCCAAGCCCGCCGAGAGCCGGATTTATTTAAAACTAGTTTGCTGCTGGTTCGCGAACGAGGTTTGGATCTACTTGGATTCCAGGTCCCATCGTTGTTGAAACAACTGCCTTTTGCACATAGCGACCCTTTGAAGAGTTTGGCTTTGCGCGGTGTACTTCATCGAGAGCAGCTGCATAGTTCTCTGCAAGTTGAGTTGCAGTAAATGATGCCTTACCGATGATGAAGTGAAGGTTTGAGTTCTTATCAATACGGAATTCAATCTTTCCGCCCTTGATGTCATTCACTGCCTTTGTTACATCGTTTGTAACTGTTCCGGTCTTTGGGTTTGGCATAAGTCCGCGAGTTCCAAGAACTTTACCGAGGCGACCGACTTTACCCATCAAATCTGGTGTTGCAACAACTGCATCGAAATCAAGGCGACCCTTTGAAACTTCATCAATTAGGTCATCGCCACCGACAATGTCCGCACCGGCTGCGCGTGCTTCTTCAGCGCGCTCTCCGTTTGCGAATACAAGTACGCGAGCTGTCTTTCCTGTGCCGTGTGGCAAGTTAACAGTTGAGCGGATTGCTTGATCGGCTTTCTTTGGATCAACGCCAAGAACGAGTGCAACTTCAATAGTTGAGTCGTACTTAGTTGTTGTTGTCTCTTTAGCAAGTGTTACTGCTTCAAGCGGTGTGTAAAGGTGGTCTTTCTTAACCTTTGCTGCTGCTTCTGTGTACTTCTTTGAGCGCTTCATATCTTCCTCATTCCTCGACATTGCTATCGAGCTAGTGGTTGTGGTTAACGAACCAGCGAGGTTCTCCCACATCTACTTCTCACGGTGAGAAGTAGAAATCTAATTAACCGACAGTGATACCCATTGAGCGAGCAGTACCGGCGATGATCTTGCTTGCTGCATCAATGTCATTTGCATTGAGGTCAGCCATCTTTACCTTTGCGATCTCCTGAACCTGAGCCATGGTGATGTTTGCAACCTTGGTCTTGTGTGGAACTGGTGATCCCTTTTCGACGCCAGCAGCCTTCAAGATAAGACGTGATGCTGGTGGAGTCTTGGTGATAAATGTAAATGAGCGATCTTCGTAGACAGTGATCTCTACTGGAATGATCTGACCCTTTTGAGATTCAGTGGCAGCGTTGTAAGCCTTCACGAACTCCATGATGTTGACACCATGCTGACCAAGGGCAGGACCTACTGGTGGAGCAGGTGTTGCTGCGCCAGCTTGGATCTGCAACTTGATGAATCCGGTTGCCTTCTTCTTTGGTGCCATTTTTTATTCCTTTTCTAGTTTTCGTCAGTTAAATCTTTATTAAATCTTTTGTACTTGGGCGAATGAAAGCTCTACTGGTGTTTCGCGTCCGAAGATTGAAACAAGAACCTTGAGTTTTGCCTGCTCAGGCATAATCTCGGAGATTGATGCTGGAAGCGTTGCGAATGGGCCATCCATAACGGTGACTGATTCGCCAACTTCGAAATCGACTACACGGATTTCAGCCTTGTCAGATTTCTTAACTGGACGTGGAGCAAGAATCTTTTCCACTTCATCCATGCTCAGTGGGCTTGGGTGATGTGCATTTCCAACGAAACCTGTTACTCCTGGAGTATTGCGAACTGCAGTCCAAGACTCGTCTGTTAGCTCCATGCGCACAAGCACGTAGCCTGGATAGATATTGCGCTTAACTTGCTTGCGCTGGCCGTTCTTAATTTCAGTCACTTCTTCTTCAGGAACTTCAATCTGGAAAATGTAATCTTCCATATGAAGTGAGTTGATGCGGTTGTGGAGATTGTCGCGAACCTTCTTCTCGTAACCGGCGTAAGAGTGGACTACATACCAATCGCCAATCGCTGCGCGAAGGGTGCGGCGGAATTCTGCATTTGGATCGTTCTCATCTGACTCAATGTCGCCGTCTTCATCGCTAGCGAGCGCAAGATCATCAACGGGTGCATCAGGTGAAATGACTTCTGAAACAACTTCTTCTACAGGTGCGTCAACGCCCACAGTTAACTCATCCGCATTTGCAGCGAGCGCTGCTTCGAAAGCATCAGGGGTCTGGTTCTCAGTCATTTTCTACCTTACCCAAATACCCAGAAGACGAGCTTGGTGATTACCAAGTCAAAGAGTGAAACCACAGCGATAACAAAAGTCACGAAGACCATTACTACTGCGGTGTATGTGCTTAGTTGCTTGCGTGTTGGCCAAACAACTTTAGAAAGTTCAGAAACGATTTGGCGATAGAAAAGGCCAACGCGTGCGAACAGGCCGAGTTTCTCGGCAACGTGTTCTGTTGACTCTGTCATCGTCGTTCCTTCCAATCAGTAAATCGTTAAGTACTTCTTTAAAACTTTAAAAACTACTTGCAGGGCAGGAGGGACTCGAACCCCCAACCGGCCGCTTTGGAGACGGCAACTCTAGCCAATTGAGCTACTGCCCTTCGCGAGGGCAGGACAAAACCTTAGGGAATTGCAAATCCTCGTGAGCGTCGAAGTGTAGACGGTGAATGGGGGGTAGGTAAAACTCGCGCTCAATTTTGCGCTCGTATAGGGCAGACTTGGCCTATGAGCAGAGTTTCCGCAAGAATCGCAGCAATCGCAGAATCGGCCACTTTGGCAGTTGATGCAAAAGCGAAAGCTTTGAAGGCCGCCGGTCGTCCAGTAATTGGTTTTGGCGCTGGCGAACCAGATTTTCCAACCCCTGATTACATTGTGGAAGCCGCTGCTGCTGCAACAAAAGTTGTTGCAAACCATCGCTACACACCTGCCGCTGGTCTGCCAGAAATGCGCGAAGCAATTGTTGCAAAGACAAAGCGTGATTCAAATTATGTAATCACGGCAGATCAAGTACTTGTCACCAACGGTGGAAAGCAAGCGGTCTATCAAGCATTTGCCACAATCATTGATCCAGGTGATGAAGTGCTTCTGCCATCACCGTATTGGACGACTTATCCAGAATGCGTACAACTTGCTGGAGGAAAGTCAGTCGAAGTTTTTGCTGATGAAACGCAGAACTATTTAGTAACTGTTGAACAACTAGAAGCAGCTCGCACTCCAAAGACAAAAGCGCTTCTCTTTTGTTCGCCATCAAACCCAACTGGTTCGGTTTACTCAGGTGAACAAGTAAAAGCGATTGGCGAATGGGCGCTGAAGAATAATATTTGGGTCATCTCTGATGAGATTTACGAACACTTACTTTATGACGGTGCGACTGCACCTTCAATGCCGGTACTAGTTCCAGGGCTTGCCGATACCTGCATCATCATCAACGGCGTTGCCAAGACTTATGCGATGACTGGCTGGCGTGTAGGTTGGATGATCGGTCCCAAGGATGCGATCAAGGCCGCAACTAATTTGCAATCACACCTTTCTTCAAATGTATCTAACGTTTCACAGCGTGCTGCGATCGCCGCACTTACTGGCGATTTATCTGCTGTTCACAAAATGGGTGAAGCATTTGATCGTCGCCGCAAGTTGATCGTTGGCTTGTTAAATGAGATTCCTGGATTCATCTGCCCAACACCAACTGGTGCTTTCTATGTTTATCCATCAGTTAAAGGCGTTCTCGGCAAAACTATCCGTGGCAAAACTCCTAAGACATCTGCAGAACTCGCAACGGTTATTTTGGAAGAAGTAGAAGTGGCCGCAGTTCCAGGTGAGGCATTTGGTCCTTCTGGATACTTACGTTTTTCTTATGCGACAAGCGATGAAGATATCGTCGAAGGTATTGGACGTATCAAGAAGTTGCTTACTGAAGGTTAAGGCCGATCAGATTTACTTCAGTTTCTAAGGTAATTCCGAAAGTATCTTCAACGTGCTTTTGTGCGCTCTTTGCCAGGCTAGCAATATCTTGAGCGGTTGCATTGGCAGCATTTGTCAGCGCAAGTACATGCTTAGTCGATACGCGCGCTCCCCCAAAAGAATCGCCCTTCTTAACTCCAGAGTGCTCAATTAACCAAGCCGCACTAGTTTTAATTCGGCCATCTGCTTGTGGCCAACGTGGTGCATCTGCGGGAAGTTTTGCTGCGGTTGCGGCATCAATGATTGGGTTGGTAAAGAACGAACCGGCAGACCAAGAATCGCGATCGCTCGGATTTAATAACATTCCCTTTGCGGCGCGCAGTTCAAGCACTGCTTTGCGCGTTGCTACAACTGGCGCTTTTTCGCCAATTCCAATCTCTAGCTTATTTGCTAATTCGGCATAGGTAATTGGGTTTGATTCCACACCAATACGCAATTGGAACTGAACTTCGATTACAACGTAGCGTCCGGGGTGTGCTTTGAAATATGAATTACGGTAAGAAAATTGACACTCTTCATTGGTGAAAGTTTTAATCTCTTTCTTTTCACGATCATAAGTGCGCACTCGCGTAATGAATTCACTGACTTCGTGGCCGTATGCTCCGATGTTCTGAATCGGTGACGCTCCCACTGTTCCAGGAATTCCGCTCAGTGTTTCGAGTCCTGCAAAACCGCGTGCAATGGTTGATTTAACTAATTCATCCCAGTTTTCGCCGGCGCCGATGGAAAGTGTTGCTCCACTGCAGGCATCAATTTCTGCTTCAAGTGATTTATTGGTGATACGAATAACTGTGCCGTCGAAACCATTGTCAGCAACCAAGATATTGGTTCCACCACCGATGATAAGAATTGGTGAATCACCAGCTGCTTCTATTGCAGCAACAATCTCTTTTTCATTGTGGGCATCAACAAATTTTTTGGCAGGGCCGCCAACGCGCAAGCTGGTGTAGTGACGAAGTTCGGCCATGAGTACAGGTTACCTGCGTGGGCTTAATATTGCGCTTTTGCCTCTGAAGCGCTCGAGGATGCGGTCGTAATTCTTCTTTGATTGGATCTCGCGGAATTCTTCATCTGTGTCGTAATAACCGTGATGACGCGCTTGTTCAAGCGGTAGTTCCATCTGCAATAACCGACCATTTGATTGGCGCAAGCGCAGAGAGAATTCGATATCAGCGTTACGGTAATAAATTGCGCGATTGTTAAAACCGCCAGCATTTATCGCATCTGCGATGTTCACCGCCAAGAAGTAGCTAAAGATCACATCTACTTCGCCAGCACCCTTGTCATCAACGCTGCGCCATTCATCTTCAGTGTTTACCAAGCCACCATGCCAGCCAGCGGCGCTAAATTCGCCTTTACTTAACTCAGCCACCACTAGGGATATCGCGTCGCCGGTAAACCTGGTCGAAGGATCCATTATTACCAAGTATTTGGAGGAGATATTTTTTAGCAGCGCATTGGCATTTTCACCCCAGCCAAAGTTTTCAGTTATTGATATGACCTGAAATTGCAGATCAATTTCTTCCACGAGTTCGGCCGGATCTCCGCTGACAAGAGCGATTATCGGTGTATCTGTGTGCGCTTTTATGGTGCGCACGGTTTCTGCGGCATCTGCGGTAAATCCATCAATAATCATTGTGATTGCAATGTCGCCATTAATTTTCAGCGCTTTGATATCGCGCGTAGAAGCATAGGTTGGAAAGCGTTCTTTTTCGCGGAATTCAAAGCCGCCCGCAACATCTATTACTTCAAAGCCAAGTGCTGCTATCTGATCGCGAAGTAAGTCAGCTTTAGCAAAATCCTTTGCTGCTCGCGCATCCAATCTTTCTTGCGCTAATGCTTCCTTACTCTTTTCTTCACTCATTTCTTAATTACAACAGCCTTAGCCATACCCAGCACCTTGACTCCGGCCGAGGTTGCGATGAGATCTAACTTGATTTCTTCACCATTTACTTCAATCACAGTTGCGTTGATTGTCAGATCAACTTTGTCGCCCGCCGGGACAATAACTGGCTTGATAAATCGAGCGCCGAATTCTTTAACGCTGGCAGATCCGCCTGACCAATCGGTTACATACTTACCGACAAGTGCCATCGTCAGCATTCCGTGGGCGATTACATTTGGAAGTCCCACAGAGAGCGCAAATTCTTCATTTTGATGAATTGGATTCTGATCTCCGCTGGCATCGGCATAAGCCTTGAGCAGCGCGCGATCTAGATAAACAATCTTTTCGGGAAGTGCGGTTCCGACGCTAATCATGCGCGCACCACAAGTGTTGACCAAGATGAAATAACTAAGTCTTCGCCCCGGTGTAAATCAGAGCGCACGCTAACAATTTCATTACCGGCTGCAACGCGATAACTTTCGATCGTTGCAGAACAGCGCAAGCTATCGCCGGCTTTCACGGGAGCGAATACCTCAAACTTTTGATCGCCATGAACCAGGCGCGACCAGTCCAAGCCAACTTCAGGGCGGGTAAGAATGTTTTGGAATTGATCGAGTGAGATACGAATTGTGAAAGTTGGAGATGCAACGGATGTATCAGTTTCGCCAATTACGGCAGCGAAGGCATCAATTTCAGATTGGCTAATTTTTATGGAATCAGCACCTGCAAAGGTGCGCCCGACAGAATCGGGTGCGAGCATTAGCGAGTTTCGCGGTGAAGAGTTGAAGACTTGCAACGTGGACAGAACTTCTTAAGTTCCATGCGGTCAGGATCGTTGCGGCGGTTCTTCTTGGTGATGTAGTTGCGCTCTTTGCAGTCGACGCAGGCCATGGTGATCTTTGGACGAACGTCCGCGCTCTTGCTTGCCATGGTCTTGCTCCTTCTATCGAGTTTGTTGACTGCTTAGTACGAGGCGCTTAGGTTACCTGAGCGATCTCGTAGCGCGAAATTCACGCTTGTTGAACTAGTAGCGGAGGCGGGATTTGAACCCACGACACAGCGATTATGAGCCGCTTGCTCTACCAAGCTGAGCTACCCCGCCAAGGGTTGTGCACTTTCGAGCCCCCCACCGGAATCGAACCGG
>Ga0315902_10009492_pt1 | contig 13008 bp, 13 predicted proteins | sample LakEriMetagenome_9_FD_203523 | JGI IMG/M metagenome (GOLD analysis project Ga0315902, IMG submission 203523) | Freshwater fungal communities from buoy surface, Lake Erie, Ohio, United States - Buoy 12 MA117 | ecosystem: Environmental > Aquatic > Freshwater > Lake > Lake biofilm | place: USA... | reverse complement strand
AAAAATATCGAATGGAGCTGTTGCTCGGATTGAAGCAGTCGTGAAATTCTGATTGTTGATGAGATAATGCGGATGCTGTTGAAGGGTAGAGTCAAGCGCTCCCGTATGTTCGAAAAGGTAGTTGTAAGATAAGTAGTCCCACTCTCCGCATGGAAATCCTAAACCGCCGGCAGTTCCGTCGCTAAAACATTTGAGCGTATGATACATCAACACCTTTTGGTAATTCACACCATTGTTTGAAGCCGGAAATTGAAACCATCTTCTTCCAGGAGAATCATAGGCGGTCGCAGGATTGTTTTGCGCTTCGAAGGTATAGGTTTGAACAATTGTAGTATCACCCGGTTGTGCGGACGAATGAATAGAAATTCCAAGAAAAATAAGTAGGTAAAAGTGTCTCATGTAAAAATTTTATGCGTTATAAATATAAGTGAAATCGCGGTAAACAGCGTTTTTATGGCATAAGCATTTCTTGACTTTCTTTAATAGTCTCATGAATTTCGGTTCATGAAAGAAGATTACTTACACTTTGTTTGGCGAACACAATCGTTCAGCCAACTGCCTTTAACAACAACAGATGGCAATGTTGTGCATGTTGAATATCCGGGTTTTTTGAACCGACATGCGGGTCCAGATTTTATGGATGCGCGGGTTCAAATCGGCGAAGTACTATGGTGCGGACCGGTAGAACTTCATTTGAAGTCTTCCGACTGGCTGATCCACGGTCATACTGGAGACCCGCGTTACGACAATGTCATTCTGCACGTGGTTTATGAAATGGATCATCACGTTCCCGCGAACATCCCCGTCCTTGAGCTGAAGAATCATATTATTCCAGGTCAATGGGAAACCGTTCAGCAATGGAAAAGTATGAGAGACCATATTCCATGCGGAGGAAATTTCGGGGATGTGCGCAGCGTGGTTCGGACCAATTGGATCAATCGAATGGCTGTTGAACGCCTTGAAAGAAGAGTTTCTGAATGGAGAAGTCGATCAACGGAGTTGAATGGTGATCTCTTGCAACTCTTCTACGAAAAGTTTTTTAGAGCCTTTGGTTTTGGTTTGAACGGTGAATTGTTCGAGCAAGTAGCCGCTCGGTTTACTTTTCGAAGTGCTTTGCGCTTAATGGATGAGCCGGAACTCATGAAGTCTGTCCTTCTTCAATTGTTTGGGTTTGAAAGGCCACGAATGAAGGTTGTTGTTTGGAAACAAGCGTCGGCACTTATTGAAGCAAATCAATGGGCAATACTTACGCCCCAAGCATTGAACACTGGAAAAATTCGTCCGCGCCGAAGTAACAAAGTGAGAGTGGAACAACTCGCAGATGAACTTCCGCACATATCACGCTGGTGGAACATGATTTTCAACAAAGCAGAAATTGGCGAATGGAAATCTGAGTTTTATCGAAAGGGAAGAGTCAATCCATTATTCGCTCATTTAGCGGTGAATGTTTTCGCCCCGTTGTTATTTTTTCTTCATGAAAGAAAAATGGATGAATCCTATGCGGAAAGAGCGTTGGAACTACTTGAGTTAATTCCCTTGGAAGACAACCGCGTGACGCGTTTGTGGAAAATTCATGACGTAGTTGGAAAGAATGCATTGGAATCACAAGGGCTGATTCATTTGTATGGAATGTATTGCGAGTCGAGAAAATGCCTAAATTGCGCTCTAGGAGCCGAAAAACTGAAACGAAATGAATTTGATGAAGTCCTTATTTGATTTTTGTGAACTGCGATTCTTCGGGGTTTGCGAAGCGTTGGGTAAGAAACTCGATATGAATTCGAATCGAATTCGTCTTTCATTCGTTTACCTGTCATTCCTTACGTTCGGTTCGCCCATCGTCATCTATTTGGTTCTTCACTTTTGGCAAAAGCATTCACTCGCCGGATTTCGTGTACGTAAGAAAAACAGAATTTGGGAGTTAGACTAACTTTTTTTCGAGGCTATTCCATTGAATGCTTGGAAGTTTGAAAGTTTTTCGTACTTTTGCCGTCCATTTTAAAATTATATATCATGAATCGTTACGAAACTGTTTTCATTTTGACTCCCGTGCTGTCTGATGATCAGGCGGCGGAAACAGTAGACAAGTTCAAAAAATTTCTGAAGGCAAAAGGTGCTTCGATTAAACACGAAGAGAACTGGGGCTTACGTAAGTTGGCTTATCCAATTCAGAAAAAATCAACTGGTTTCTACTATCTAATGGAGTTTGAGGCTGCTGGAGATGTTATTGGTGTTTTAGAAACTGAATTCCGCCGCGATGAGCGCGTTATCCGTTTCTTAACTACGGTAATGGATAAGTTCCACTTGGAATATTCAGAAAGCCGCAGAAACAAATTAAAAGAAAAGAAAGCCGCTTCTAAAGAGGCATAACCTTAAAACATTGAACAAATGAGCGATAATTCAGAAATCCGCTACCTCAATCCAATTGATATTGAAACCAAGCAAGCAAAGTATTGCCGTTTCAAGAAATCAGGTATCAAATATATTGACTACAAAGACGCTGACTTCTTGTTGAAGTTGTGCAACGAGCAAGGAAAGATTCTTCCTCGTCGTCTTACTGGAACTTCGTTGAAATACCAACGTAAAGTTTCTCAGGCTATTAAAAAAGCGCGTCACTTGGCTTTAATGCCATACGTAGCTGATATGTTGAAATAAATTAAGGAGGACTAGGTCATGCAAATTATATTAAAAGAAAACATTGAGAAATTAGGTGCTAAAGACGAGATCGTTTCAGTTAAGGCTGGATACGCTCGTAATTACCTAATCCCAAGAGGATATGCAGTTCCTGCAACAGATTCAGCATTGAAAATGCACGCAGAGAACTTGAAGCAACGTGCTCACAAGGAAACAAAGATTTTGGCTGAAGCGCAAGCAACTGCTGAGAAAATTGCTTCTGTAAGCATCAAGTTGACTACAAAAGCTTCTGATACTGGAAAGATTTTCGGTAGCATCAACACTATTCAACTTTCTGAAGCTTTAGCTAAAGAAGGTTATGCAATCGACAGAAAGAGCATTAGCATCTCTGAAGAGCACATCAAGAACGTAGGTACTTATGAAGCTCGTGTTAAATTACACAAAGAGGTTAGCGCTACTTTCAACTTCGAAGTTGTAGGCGAATAAATAGCATATAAGTTATTCTTGAAAAGGTCCGATTTCGGACCTTTTTTTGTACCTCAGTTTTTCTAATCTAAATTCGCTCGTATGCAATTCAAATTGATAACAGATTTCACACCAGGGGGTGATCAGCCAACGGCTATTCATGATTTGGTGAAGGGTGTGAATGACAATGAAAAATATCAAACATTGCTTGGTGTTACCGGAAGTGGTAAGACTTTCACGATAGCAAACGTTATACAGCAAACACAACGACCAACGCTGATATTAAGCCACAATAAAACGTTGGCAGCGCAATTGTACTCAGAGTTCAAGCAGTTCTTTCCAGAGAATTTAGTCGAGTACTTTGTGAGTTATTACGATTATTATCAGCCCGAAGCCTATCTGCCCGTTACGAATACCTACATCGAAAAAGATTTAAGTATTAATAAGGAAATTGAAAAGCTGCGTCTAGCCGCGACAAGTGCTTTATTGAGTGGAAGACGCGATGTAATTGTCGTTGCGAGTATTTCGTGTATTTACGGAATTGGTAATCCGCAGGAATTTCATAAAAGCGTAATTCCCATTCACGTGGGAATGAAGTTAGGGAGACAGTCCTTTTTGTACAAGCTGGTAGAGTCTTTGTACAGCAGAACCAACGCGGAATTAGAACGCGGAATGTTCCGTGTAAAAGGTGATACAGTAGATATTTTCTTAGCTTATGCTGACTACGCTTTACGTGTAGTGTTTTTCGGGAATGAAATTGAAAGCATTAAGATGTTGGATCCCGTATTAGGAAAAACATCCACCTCTTTTGACCAGACAACCATCTTTCCAGCAAACTTATTTGTCACATCGAAGGAAACGCTGCACGATGCCATCTGGCAGATTCAGCAAGACATGGTAGTACAAACCGCAAACTTCAACAAAGAAGGGAAAACGCTTGAAGCAAAACGATTGGAAGAGCGTGTGAATTACGATATTGAAATGATGAAGGAACTCGGGTATTGCTCGGGTATTGAGAATTACAGTAGGTACTTTGATCGAAGACAGCCGGGTGAGCGCCCTTTCTGTTTGCTTGATTATTTCCCCGATGATTTTTTAATGGTCATAGATGAGAGTCACGTTTCGGTTCCTCAGGTGGGAGCTATGTTTGGAGGAGATCGTTCACGCAAGGTGAACTTGATTGAACACGGATTTCGATTGATTTCTGCTATGGATAATCGCCCGTTGACATTCGATGAATTCGAGTCTATTCAGAACCAAGTCATTTTCGTTTCTGCAACTCCCGCCGATTTCGAATTGCGTAAAACCGAAGGAGTTGTTATTGAACAAGTCGTTCGCCCTACAGGATTGCTTGACCCTCCTATTGAAGTGCGTCCTTCGTTGAATCAAGTTGATGATTTGATGAATGAAATACAGAAGACCATTGAGGCCGGAGAGCGTGTTCTAGTTACCACATTAACCAAGCGCATGGCCGAAGAATTACACAAATACCTCGAGCGCATGAATGTAAAGTGCAGATACATTCATAGTGAAGTGGACACACTTGAACGAATAAATATACTCGGGCAATTGCGCGAAGGAGAGATCGATGTCCTTATTGGAGTGAATCTATTGAGAGAAGGATTAGATCTTCCGGAAGTAAGCTTGGTTGCAATTTTAGATGCTGATAAAGAAGGCTTTCTAAGGAACAGAAGATCACTTACGCAAACTGCTGGAAGAGCGGCGCGTAATGTGCATGGTAAGGTGATTTTTTACGCAGATAAAATTACGGGTAGTATGGCTCAGACGATTGATGAGACGGAGCGTAGAAGGCAAAAACAAATTGAGTTTAATACTGCGAATGGAATTGAGCCTACGCAGATTGTCAAACATCGCACATCGATTCTTCGTCAAGCAAATGACATTTTAGAAATGAAGCCACGTGTTTATTCCGAAGGTGATTTTGAGAGGCCGTCAATTGCTGCGGATCCAGTTATGGCTCATTGGGGAGAAAAAGAAATTCAAAAAGCGATGTCCGCAGCTCGACGCAAAATGGAAAAAGCGGCAGAGAATTTGGAATTCATGGAAGCGGCCGAATACAGAGATGAAATGAAGGCCTTGGAAGAAAGATTAACAGAACTATATTCAAATCCATTATGAAAAAGAACTTGATTATTTGTGTAGCCGCCATCTTGGTGGTAGTTTTCGCTTCATGCAAGCGAAATAAGGAAGTTGCGGAGGTTCCTGTAAAAAACTTTCCTAGCATCGAAAATATTTTGCCTCTGCAGTTACCTGCCGAGATAAATTACAAAGGACTTGTAAATAATTTTGAGGTTTTGGAAACACGTCAGGAAGGAGGTTTCTTGATGGTTAAAGTTGCTTATTCCGGTGGTTGCAATGAACATTTTTTTGAAGCTTCGTGGGATGAAATGTATATGAAGAGTATGCCTCCTCAAGTGAATTTAAGGCTAACGCACGTGAATAATGATGACTCTTGCCGAGAGAGAATAGAAAAGGAATTAGCCATAGACTTGCGCAAATTGTTTCTTAACACGCCGAACAATGTGCTAATAGTTTTAAATGGAAATGTTGAAGGTAAGATTCTCGCTGCCCCTCAAGACTAGGCGTCTGATGTTGTTTTGATTTTTGTTATTTGGTTTCGGCTTGATTGAATTATCTTCACACTTGAAACCAAAATTCTATGATTAAAAAAGTACTTTCCGTATTCGCTTTTTCGATTGCAATTGCAGCGTCAGCCCAAGTGTCATTCGGCGGATTCCCTTTTAATTGGGAAGACAAGCATGTGAGTTCACAGATTTCATTTACTGCTATGCCTTCAATTGATTTGGATGCATTGGCTGCTGAGGATGCTGTAGTGGATCAGTATAAAGAAGCACCTTATCGATTCGGATTTGAGCATGAGACATCTTTCGGTTTAAATCAAGCGACTTGGAGGTCAATTGAAAACGAAAGAAGTATTTGGCAGTTCGGAATTGAATGCGCTGGCGCAAGAACGATTAATTTGATTTTCGAAGATTTTTATCTTCCAAAAGGAGCTGAAATGTTCATTTGGTCTGCTGACCGTGAAGAATTCTTGGGTTCTTTCAATCACAAAAACAATCAGGAATATAGAGTTTTAGCGACCTCAATTTTACAACACGATAAGGTTGTTGTTGAAGTACAAGCGAACGATGCGGTGAAAGACCAGGTGTCTTTTGTTATTTCAATGGTAGTTCACGGATACCGTCCAGTATTGATGAACCACTTTGCTGATTTCGATGAGGATCGTGGCCCTTATGGAACGAGTGGTTCATGCAACAACAACGTGAACTGTGCCGTAGGATCTGCTTGGCAGGTTGAAAAGAAATCGGTGGCTCTGATCTTAAGTGGCGGAAGCGCAAGCTGCACAGGTGCTTTAGTCAACAACACAGCGAATGATGGAACACCTTATTTTTTAACTGCGAATCACTGTTATTCGGCGGGTGCAACTCCAACTTGGGTGTTTGTTTTCAATCATGAAACTTCAGGCTGCACGGGAACAACAGGCCCAACGAATCAAACGGTTTCAGGCTGTCAGTTGCGTGCAAGAAGAGCAGGTAGTGATTTTTGTTTGGTAGAGCTTAGTTCTGTTCCACCAGCATCTTATGATGTGGAATACGCTGGTTGGGATGCAAGTGATGCAACAACCGTTACTTCTGCGACCTGTATTCATCACCCCTCTGGAGACTTGAAAAAAATATCGTTTGAGAACAATGCCGTTCCTCAAGGAACTTGGTCCGGCGCTCAAACATGGGACGTACAACAGTGGGACGATGGAATTACTGAACCGGGATCTTCAGGTTCTCCATTATTCGATCAAAATCACAGAATCATTGGCCAATTGTATGGCGGAGGATCTGCGTGCAGCGGTTCGAATGAAAACGGACAAGGAGATTCATACGGCAGATTTGGAGTAAGTTGGGACGCGGGTGCGTCTGCTTCTGCAAGATTGAAAGAATGGTTAGATCCAGGGAACACGGGTATTCTTGTTTTAGACGGTTATCCAACAGGATCTGTTAGTTTGCAACTTGATGCCTCTGCGGCAAGTATTTCAAATGTTCCAGCCAATATCTGTGGCTCTTCTGTTTCGCCAGTTTTTTCATTAGTAAATAACGGCTCTTCAACATTGACTTCTTGCACAATTCAATACACTGTGAACGGAGGATCTGTTCAAACGATTAACTGGACGGGCTCAGTCGCGCAGTATGCTTCAACTAACGTGAACCTTCCTGCGATCACACTTTCGAACGGAGCAAATACGATAGTTGTGACTGTTTTAAATCCGAATGGTTCTGCTGATGAAAATGCAAACAACAATTCTGTTTCTGTTACGTGCAATGCGGTGGTAGGCCCTACGGTTAATATTACCGTAGGTATAATCTTCGATGATTATTCGGAAGAAACATCTTGGGAAATTCAACAAAACGGTGCAATTATCGCTTCTTCTAATGGATTGTATCCAGCAGGCGGAACTTCAATCAGCGAGTCGGTATGCTTAGCGCCTGGCTGTTATAATTTTGTGATTTTTGACGATTACGGTGATGGTCTTTGTTGTGCATATGGAAATGGAAGTTACTCGGTTTCCGATGCAACGGGAACGTCATTAGCTGCTGGGGGCTCTTTCACAAATTCTGAAACCACAAACTTCTGTGTTTCAGGAAGCGCTGTAGAGAGTATTGTCGAAAGTGTGGTTACACTCTATCCGAATCCAGCTCAAAACGAAATTCAATTGATTGGAGCTTTGGCGAATTCAGATTTGTATATCATTGATGTTACAGGAAACGTAGTTGTTTCAACTAAAACTTATAGTGCAAATGTTAAAGTTGATACGTCTTCTTTGGCAAACGGTTACTACATCGTGAAGTTAGTTTCAGCCGGAAAAGTTGATTCACTTCCGCTTATCATTAAAAAGTAACGAGAAAGTCTTCTATTGTGAATAAAAAGGGCCGGGTGACCGGCCTTTTTTATTGCTGCAAACCTGCGGTCAGAGTAATTTCGCAACACTCATGGAAAAAACAGTTGCAATCTGGATTTGGAATTTCTCAATCATTGAATTGATCCTACTCGGCTTAGTTGTCGTTTCATTTATCGTTCAAGTATATTATAACTTGAAATATTTTTTATCGGCAACAAAGGGCAAGAAAGTAGAAGGTGAAACACCCGATGGGGTTTCAGTGATTGTTTGTGCAAGAAACGAAGAGGCGAATCTGATGGAGTTGATTCCAGTAATTATGGAACAGGAGTTCCGGAAATTTCAGCTTATTGTCGTAAACGATAGCAGTTGGGACGATACGGCTGACATTCTCAAAGCGCTTCAAGTATCATATCCGGAAATGCATGTCATAGAAATCAATGAAGACAAGCAAATGATGCAAGGGAAAAAGTTTGCGCTAACCCTAGGTATCAAGGCGGCAATGTATGATGTAGTGCTGCTTACAGATGCAGATTGCAGACCTACGAGTAGTCATTGGATTACTGAAATGACCAAGGGCATTGGAGAGCGAAAGGAAATCGGATTAGGATTTAGTGGTTATAAAAAATATCCCGGATACTTGAACAAGCTTATTCGCTTCGATGCATTTATTACAGGTTTGAATTACTTAGGATTTGCGAAAACAGGAGCGCCATATATGGGTGTTGGGCGAAACTTGTGTTACACTAAAACAGCCTTTTTCCGTATTGGAGGTTTTCGTACACATTACAAATTAGCGTCTGGTGATGATGATTTATTTGTTAAAGAAGCATCGACTGCTCGCAATACGCAAAATGTCTTTCATTACGAAGCTCAAACGATTTCTGAACCGCACAAAACTTGGGCAAAATGGTCGTTTCAGAAGAAAAGACATTTCACCACGGCTCCTTTGTACAAGAGTAGCGTTAAGTTTTCTTTAATGCTTTGGCCATCTACTTATTTTGTGCTTTGGATGGCGGCTATAGCCTTGTCAATCATTTATCCAAACTCAATACTTTGGGGAGTTCTAGGAGGTGTGATCTTTTTGAGATATCTTATTCAGTTCATTGTTTTAAATGTGTCTTGCAACAAACTTAAAATATCGAAAGACATCCTCTGGCTGTTTCCGTTGTTAGAGAAGCACCTTTTTTTAGTACATTCGATGCTTTACCTGCATAACCTCGTTCGTAAACCACAGAAATGGAATTGACAGAACATTTATCGGATAAAGCCAAAAAGGATTACCAACTTGTGCTTCGTGCGTTGAACGAAAAAGATCAACGGGCTTATACCGAGCTAATGGGCAGGTACAAGGATTCCGTTTACTTTATGTTGCTGAAGATGGTTAACAATTCCGATGATGCGGAAGACTTAACTATTGAAACCTTCAGCAAAGCTTTCAAGCGTTTGGATCAGTACACACCTCAGTTTGCCTTCTCAACCTGGTTGTTTAAAATCGCGTCCAACCACTCAATTGACTTCATTCGCAAAAAGCGAATTAAAGCCATATCTATTGATCAAGGTTTTTCGAATGAAGACGGAGAGTCTTATGTTATTCCGGTAAAAGAAGATAGCCTAGATCCGGAAGAGTCTATGCAGAAAGATGAGCGCGTGCAGCGCATGCGCGACGTAGTTGAAAAATTGAAGCCGCGCTACAAACGTCTGGTGGAATTGAGATATTTTGAAGAAAAGTCTTACGAGGAAATCTCTGAAATTTTAGAATTACCCTTAGGAACGGTAAAAGCACAGCTCTTCCGTGCACGCGATTTCATGTTTGATTTAATGAAAACAACGAAGGGGAATTTTTAATGTCGATCAGAGAAAAACTAGAACCATACTTCACCTTCACAGAAGTTCAATGGGAACAATTTCAAAAATTAGAAGAAGTAATCCTCGATTGGAACCAACGTGTGAACGTAGTTTCAAGAAAGGATACCAGTGAATTTGTAGAACGACACGTACTACATAGTTTAAGCATCTTCAAGTTTTTACCATTCACGCCGAAATCTCAGGTGCTTGATTTAGGAACAGGTGGCGGGTTTCCCGGTCTTCCCTTGGCTATCGCAAATCCAGAAACTGAGTTTCTGCTCGTAGATAGTATCGGAAAGAAAATCATGGTCGTAAACGAAGCCATTGAATTCATAGGATTGAAAAATGTAAAGACGCTTCACGGAAGAGTTGAATCTGTAAAAGGACAATTCGATTTTGTAGTAAGTCGCGCAGTGGCCCCAGCCGAAGAGCTTTTGATGTGGACAAAGGGTAAATACAAAAAAGCCGATCAGAATGGAATTCCGAACGGCTTAATTTGTTTGAAAGGTGGAGATCTAAAAGAAGAACTTAAATCATTGAAGAAGCATGCTGAACTCTTCGAGATAGCAAGTTACTTCCCTCAGGAATTCTTCGAAACGAAGAAGCTCGTTTATATCCCTCAATAATTATTTTTTCTCGATTGGATTTCTGAAATGGTAACGCTCTGTTACACGGTCTTCATTCGATTGATACGGACGAATGGTTCCTTTCTTGTCGCTGAAAAAACAAGGGTTGAATTTCCCCTGATGTCCCAAAGATTTTGTTGTTGAACTGCAAGAGGCAAGTCCAGTGCTGATTACAACGGCCGCTAAAGCTAATTTTAGTTTGTTCATAGTTGCTAAGTATTCGTTTAGAAAAGGTCTTCTACAAAAAAGGCTCTCAAATTGAAAGCCTTTTTCGTAAACCTGCAAGGGAATTTTGAAACCAACACGCAGCTTGGACTGCGTAACCACCTTAAAGACGATGAGTTAAAGGCAAGGTTGCCTATTGTTTTTAAAGAAATTTATACCCGACTCCGCGAATAGATAGAAAACGCTTGTCAGCGTTGGGATGCGACTCGAAAATTTTTCTAAAATTCAAGATGAAATTATCAATTGTCCTGTTGTGAGTCACTGTATCATACCCCCATACTTTTTCCAAAATTTCTTCTCGACTTACTGCTTCGCCTTGTTTGGAAATGAGCAGTCGAAGCAACATGGCTTCTCTTTTTGTAATGGCGTGTATACCTTCCGGTGTCTCAACTTCGTATTTGTTGAAATGAATGGTGCAAGGGCCAATGGTAAAAGTCTCAAGGTCTTCAATGGTTCTGTGCCCATCTGATTTTCGAACAATAAGCTTTTTGCTTCGAAGCAAAAGCTCTTCCCACTCAAAAGGTTTGGCCAAATAGTCGTCGCCTCCAACCTTCAATCCTTCAACTTTATCCTTTCCTGTTCCCTTTGCCGAGAGGAATAGAACTGGCGTATGATTGCCCCCTAAACGCAGCGATTCGCAAATGGTAATGCCATCCATTTCAGGAAGCATGACATCTAGTATAATTAAGTCGTAGAATTTTTCTTGAGCGTTTTTTAATGCAGCCAAGCCGTTCGACTCAACATGTACCTCAAAGCCTTCCAATTCGAAATTGAGTTTTAAGGTTTTTGCAATGGAATTTTCATCCTCTGCAATCAACAATCGATACGTCTCTTGGTTATTCTTCACACCGCAAATTTATACTACCTTGCGCCCAAATTACAGCTATGGAACATAAATTCCATCCGGAAAATATGATCTCGCATTTGGGGATCGAAATATTGAAAAATGAACCCGGTCGGGTTGAGGCGAGAATGCCTGTTGATAAGCGAACCATTCAGCCGTTTGGACTGCTGCACGGAGGAGCGAGTGCTGTTCTTGCTGAAACAATCGGTAGCATTGGTGCTTACGAGGCAGTGAGAGGAGATGGAGGAAAAGCTGTCGGATTGGAATTGAATATCAATCACCTGAGGTCAGCCACGACCGATTTTGTATACGGAGTAGGTGAGCCCATTCACATGGGAAAAAGAACGCATGTCTGGGACGTGAAGATCAAAGATTATGAAGGAAATCTCATTGCTATTGCTCGTTTAACCGTTATGATTCAACCAGGGAAATGAGCGTTGTGCGATTAAGATTACCTCAGAATGACTTTGAACGAAGTGCAGCTGCTTCGCGGACTTTTATTGTTCAGAGTGATTTTAGAGGTGAAGTGAACAAGGCGAGTTCTGATCTTGAATTCGCGCATCGAGTAGAAGAGGGCATTGAGTTCTTAAATCAAGCTCTTGCAAAAAAAATAGTTTTAAGTCGAATCATTTCTTTTCCTCAGCAAGGATTAACAGCGGAGGGTGTTTTTAATTCGTTCAATGAAAAATTCCCGAATGCCGCGGTGTTCGCTTTTACTGACGAAAACGACGCGCAATGGGTGGGAGCAACACCAGAGCTGCTGTTTAAAAAACGAGGACAGTCCTACACCACGATAAGTTTAGCGGGAACAAGAAAGGCAGGAAGTTCAGAGGAATGGGGAACGAAAGAAATTCAAGAGCAAAACTTAGTGACCGAATTCATTCAAAATGAATTAGAAACACTTGGTGCTGAAAGAGTTTTCTGCGGTGAAGTTCAAACGCGAAATGCGGGATCTATCGAACATCTATGCAACGAAATTACATTTGACTATTCAGGTGATTGGAAAAACGTCATGAAGGCGTTGCATCCGACCCCAGCAATTTGCGGAATGCCCAGAAATGAGGCGAAAGAAATTATTCGGCAAATTGAACCGCACGACCGCGAGTATTATACGGGTCTTATTGGAATTGAACAAGGCGAGAATGTTGATGTCTATGTGATTCTGCGTTGCTTGAAAATAGAAGAGGGAAGGATACATGTTTTTGTAGGTGCAGGAATAACAAAAGATAGCGTTCCTGAGCTTGAAGCGCGCGAGACACGTTGGAAAGCCGAGTCATTAACTGACGTAATTTTTTAATTTTTGAACGATTCATTCGTCGTGGTGTTTCTATCTTCGTGGCCCGCATGAAAATCTCATCGAAAAAAGTAGTTTCCTACATCTTGGGTGCGCTGAAAAGCGCAGGCATAACCGATGTGGTTTTAACCCCTGGTTCTCGCAA
>Ga0315902_10009491_pt1 | contig 13009 bp, 5 predicted proteins | sample LakEriMetagenome_9_FD_203523 | JGI IMG/M metagenome (GOLD analysis project Ga0315902, IMG submission 203523) | Freshwater fungal communities from buoy surface, Lake Erie, Ohio, United States - Buoy 12 MA117 | ecosystem: Environmental > Aquatic > Freshwater > Lake > Lake biofilm | place: USA... | reverse complement strand
GCTAGTTCCAGAAGTTCCTGATGAACCATCTGTTCCGTTAGATCCGCTAGTTCCAGAAGATCCAGAAGTTCCTGATGAACCATCTGTTCCGTTAGATCCGCTAGTTCCAGAAGAACCACTTGTTCCTGAAGAACCATCCGTTCCGTTAGATCCACTTGTTCCTGAACTTCCACTTGTTCCCGAAGAACCATTAGTACCTGATGTTCCGTCTGTTCCGTTAGAACCACTTGTTCCTGAAGATCCGTCTGTTCCGTTAGAACCACTAGTTCCTGATGAACCATCTGTACCGCTAGATCCAGAAGTTCCTGATGAACCATCTGTTCCATTAGATCCACTTGTTCCTGAAGAACCGTCTGTACCACTAGAACCTGATGTTCCTGATGAACCATCTGTGCCACTAGAACCTGATGTTCCTGATGAACCGTCTGTTCCATTAGATCCACTTGTTCCTGAAGATCCACTTGTTCCTGAACTACCATCAGTTCCGTTAGATCCAGAAGTTCCTGATGATCCATCTGTTCCGCTAGATCCAGAAGTTCCTGATGATCCATCTGTTCCGCTAGATCCAGAAGTTCCTGATGAACCGTCTGTTCCGTTAGAACCACTAGTTCCTGATGAACCGTCCGTACCATTTGATCCGCTAGTTCCTGATGAACCGTCCGTACCATTTGATCCGCTAGTTCCTGAAGAACCTGAAGTTCCTGATGAACCTGAAGTTCCATTAACACCACTTATACCTGAAGTTCCACTTGTTCCTGAACTACCATCAATACCTGAAGTACCACTTGAACCATCTATTCCGCTAGTACCTGATGAACCGTCTGTTCCGTTAGAACCACTAGTTCCTGAAGAACCATCTGTTCCGCTAGATCCAGAAGTTCCTGATGAACCGTCTGTTCCGTTAGAACCACTAGTTCCTGAAGAACCATCTGTTCCACTTGAACCTGAAGTTCCTGAAGAACCGTCTATTCCGCTAGTTCCTGATGAACCGTCTGTTCCATTAGATCCACTTGTTCCTGAAGAACCGTCCGTACCATTACTTCCGCTAGTTCCTGATGAACCATCGGTACCATTACTTCCGCTAGTTCCTGATGAACCATCGGTACCACTTGATCCAGAAGTACCTGAAGAACCGTCTGTTCCACTACTTCCGCTAGTTCCTGAAGAACCATCTGTTCCATTAGATCCGCTAGTTCCTGAAGAACCATCTGTTCCATTAGATCCGCTAGTCCCTGAAGAACCATCTGTTCCACTACTTCCACTAGTTCCTGAAGAACCATTTGTTCCACTAGTTCCTGAAGAACCATCTGTTCCACTTGAACCTGAAGTTCCAGAACTTCCATCTATACCGCTAGTTCCTGATGAACCATTTGTACCACTTGTTCCATCTATACCACTTACACCTGAAGTACCACTAGTACCTGAAGAACCATCTGTTCCGTTAGAACCACTTGTTCCTGAAGATCCGTCTGTTCCACTTGAACCATCTGTTCCGCTTGATCCAGATGTTCCTGATGAACCGTCTATTCCGCTAGTTCCTGATGAACCACTTGTTCCTGATGAACCATCTGTTCCATTAGATCCAGAAGTTCCTGAAGAACCATCTGTACCTGAGCTACCACTTGTTCCTGAAGAACCATCTGTACCACTAGAACCTGAAGTTCCTGATGAACCATCTGTTCCGTTACTTCCGCTAGTTCCTGAACTACCATCTGTTCCGTTTGAACCTGAAGTTCCTGAACTACCATCTATACCACTTGTTCCTGAAGATCCGTCTGTACCATTACTTCCACTAGTTCCTGATGAACCATCTGTACCATTACTTCCACTAGTTCCTGAAGTTCCTGAAGAACCTGAAGTTCCTGAAGATCCTGAGGTCCCACTTGATCCGTCTACACCACTAGTTCCTGAAGAACCATCTGTTCCGTTAGAACCGCTAGTTCCTGAAGAACCGTCTGTACCACTAGAACCTGATGTTCCTGAAGATCCGTCTGTACCATTACTTCCACTAGTTCCTGAAGAACCATCTGTACCACTTGATCCACTAGTTCCTGAAGAACCATCTGTTCCGTTAGAACCGCTAGTTCCTGATGAACCTGAAGTTCCTGAAGAACCATCTATTCCACTTGTTCCTGAGCTACCATCTGTTCCGTTAGAACCACTAGTTCCTGATGAACCATCTGTACCATTAGAACCTGAAGTTCCTGATGAACCATCTGTACCATTAGAACCTGAAGTTCCTGATGAACCATCTGTTCCGTTACTTCCACTAGTTCCTGAAGAACCATCTATTCCACTAGTTCCTGAAGAACCATCTATTCCACTTGTTCCTGAAGATCCGTCTGTACCATTACTTCCGCTAGTTCCTGATGAACCATCTGTTCCGTTAGATCCGCTAGTTCCTGATGAACCATCTGTTCCGCTAGATCCGCTAGTTCCTGAAGAACCATCTGTTCCATTACTTCCGTTAGTTCCTGAAGAACCGCTTGATCCAGAAGTTCCTGAAGAACCGTCCGTACCATTTGATCCGCTTGTTCCTGAAGAACCGTCTACACCTGAGCTTCCACTTGTTCCTGAAGATCCACTTGAACCATTTGTTCCTGAAGATCCGCTTGTTCCATCTGTACCATCAACACCTGATATACCACTAGTTCCTGATGAACCGTCTGTTCCATTACTTCCACTAGTTCCTGAAGAACCATCTATTCCACTTGTTCCTGAAGTTCCTGAGCTACCGCTAGTTCCTGAGCTACCATCTGTTCCGTTAGAACCACTAGTTCCTGAAGAACCGTCTATTCCACTTGTTCCTGATGAACCACTTGTTCCTGATGAACCATCTGTTCCGTTAGAACCACTTGTTCCTGAAGAACCGTCGGTACCATTTGATCCGCTAGTTCCTGAAGAACCGTCGGTACCATTTGATCCGCTAGTTCCTGATGAACCAGAAGTTCCGCCTGTAAATTCTATAATTGCTAATCCTGTGCCTCCACTTGTCACAGTACCTCCTGAAACAGTTAGTCCTGTAACTGAAGTTACTGTTGTAACACCATCAGATACCGATAGTGATCCACCACCTGATGCACCTGTTGTAAAAACTCTCCATCTCGCATTTGCTCTTAAAACACCATTAACACCTTCAATTGTGGAACCTGTCCACGCATTTACAAAGTTTTGACCTGCAACTGTTCCGTTTGTACAAATATAATTGTCACCAGAAGGTGCTAAAGCACCTGAAGTTTCAGCAGCGTTCCATAGGGTTGCGTAGTTATCAATTTGTAATTGATAAGTTGTATCTGCCGTAATAACGTATACTAACATACCTAATCTACGTCTACCTGTTGAAATCTCATCACTATTGACGTAAACCTGATCAGGAACCGAAAAAGGCTCATTATAAGCAAATTCAATTGGAATTGTATTTGCGGAATTTGTTACTGATCCGCCCGGTCCTATTGGATCATATATTAAATCTTGATGTGAATAAACTTCCATATATCCTCCAATGGATAATACTGAGAAGTTTGTACCTTGCGGATTATCAAGTGCAACCGAGTCGGGTCCGTTTAATAACGTTCCTGAAATTGGATTTTTGTACTGAAAGCTCATGTGTTTTTTATTTTTTTTATATTAGGGTGTTACCTTTAAAGTAAATATCGGAAACTGATGCGTTTATTCTGAAATCTGTATTAGTATTTGAAGTATAAACTCTGTAAGTTCCTGCTGGTATTGTACCTCCAGTGTATTCTACAGTCAGATTATAATATGATGCTGTCATATTTCTTGCAGTAAGCGCGTTTGGATTACCCGCAATGTTTGTAGAAATTTGACTAATTTTCTGTCCGTTTGTTGCTCCTGTTGAAACTATCCATGTATACCATGCATTTCCAGCGGTTCCGCCAGAAACTTTAGTTGTTTGGAATAGATAAGCACTTATAGGATTACCATAGGCGTCATTACCTCCCGAAGTTGTAGAAACTGGCCCCGTCAAGATAGAAGGTGCTGTTCCTCCCCATCCTGAGAACGATAGATATGCATTTAATTGATCATTAAATGTCACAGGGTTTGCCGTTGTCGGTGTATTAACCCAGAATCCTCTCCATGCCGATCCTTGAGATGCCATCCATCCGTTAAATTGTGGTATTGCCGCCTGTGGTTCAATTAAAAGATAACCTACTAATGGTGCTGGAGTTGGAGTTGGTGTTGGTGACTCTGTTGGCGTTATTGTTGCCGTAGGAGTTTGTGACTGACTAGGAGTCATTGTTTGAGTTATTGTTGGTGTTTGAGTTATTGTTGGTGTTTGAGTCAGAGTCGGCGTTTGAGTCTCAGTCGGTGTTTGAGTCATAGTCTCGGTTGGAGACGCAGTAATCGATGGCGTCGGTGTCATCGTTTCAGTTGGAGACGCAGTAATCGATGGCGTCGGTGTCATTGTTGGAGTCTCGGTTGGTGTTGGAGTTTCTGTTGCAGTTAAAGTTGTAGTTGTTGTTGGTGTTTGTGTTTGAGTTGGTGTCTCGGTTGGTGTTTCTGTAGGAGTCGGAGTTTGAGTTTCTGTCGCAGTTAATGTTGTTGTAGTTGTAGGAGTTTGAGTTTGTGTCTGAGTTGGAGTTTCTGTCTGAGTAGGTGTTTGGGTAGGTGTTTGTGTTTCAGTCTGAGTTGGAGTCTCGGTTGGTGTTGGAGTTTCTGTCGCAGTTAATGTTGTTGTAGTTGTAGGTGTTTGTGTTTGAGTTGGAGTCGGTGTTTCAGTCGCAGTCAATGTTGTTGTAGTTGTAGGCGTTTGAGTCTGAGTTGGAGTTTCCGTTGGAGTTTCCGTTGGAGTTTCAGTTGGAGTTGCCGTTAAGGTTGTAGTTGTTGTCGGAGTTTGTGTTTGTGTTTGAGTTTGTGTTTGAGTAGGTGTTGGTGTCTCAGTTGGAGTTTCAGTTGGAGTCGCAGTTAAAGTTGTAGTTGTTGTCGGAGTTTGTGTCTGAGTAGGTGTAGGTGTCTGAGTTGAAGTTTCAGTTGGAGTTGCGGTTAAAGTTGTAGTTGTTGTTGGAGTTTGCGTTTGTGTTTGAGTCTGAGTTGGTGTTTCAGTTGCAGTAGCTGTTAATGTTGTTGTAGTTGTTGGAGTCTGAGTTTGAGTAGGAGTTTGTGTTTGAGTAGGTGTCGAAGTCGTTCCTGGCGTTTGTGTTGTTGTGTTTGAAGGTGTGTTAGTTGGAGTCGTGGTTTGTGTTGGAGTCTCGGTTGCAGTTGCTGAAATTGAAGGTGTGTTAGTTGGTGTTGCTGAAGGAGTTTCTGTTGGTGTTGGTGTTAATCCTGTTGTAACTGTTGGCGTTGGTGTTGGTGTATTAGATGGTGTTGGAGTTAGAGTACATTCAAATTCAACAACAACCCCATTAAACATATCATATCTCGTAACAGCTGAGTATAAAATATTTGCAGGTAAGATAGCATCTAAGTAGATATCAAATGGTCCTAATGCGTTTGAGTTTGAGGCTAAACGAATGATGTAATTTGTACATCCTGAGACAGTAAGCTGTTGTTCAATTATATTGTCACATCCAGGTGCAGTATTAACAACGAATATAGAGTAGAGGGCCATTCAAGATTTTTTTAATAAATACCTTTTTTTACCGATTTATTTTACGATACTTCAAAAATTTTATGTTGTCACCAAATTATAGTCACATGTTGGGTCTGTAACCGCTAATGTTGTTACACAACTTGCCTCAACAATCGCTAATCCTCCAACGTCACAACTTGAGCTTTGGATGGTAATATCCGTAACGCAAGAACCTTCTTGTATTGTTATTAAGAAAGAACATCCAAATCTACATTCTAATAATTCAATTTTTTCACAACCATTAGCATCAACCATTTTAAGTAAAATGGCAGGAGCAGTTGCAAAAGTTGAAGATAATGTAGCACCTGTTGCAGGAGGTATCGTATTACCTGAAGTAATAGTATAGATTAATGTCTCGTAATTACCGTAATAATCAGAGACATAAACATTAATGGGATATGTTCCCCCCGTAACTGCTGAAATTTCTATTCTTGTCATGTCAAGCACATAATATCGTATACTATAATTAGTTCGATAATTACTTCTTGACCATTAAGTGATGTTTCACTTCTATCTGTTTCTATGGTTATTTCGTTTGTTAACTGATTTACAGTTACATTTCCTATTCCATAGATACTTTCTAACATAGATTCTATTGTAGAATACCACAAACTATCGGATGGTGGTTGAATTAAACTTGTTCCTGTGAAAAATAATTGTTCTAAAACAACTCCAATTGGTTGAACTTGTACTTTTGCATAAAATTCTGTAGTAACAAGATCACAATTTGTATTTCCTGTGGTTAAATCATCAAATCCTTCATTCAACATTTGTAAAATTCCTCTCTTTGTTGGAGACACTAAATTAAATTGTTCAGCCCCCATTACATAAGATTGATATGACACATATGTTTTATCACAGTCAATAATTGTTGTTCTTGTTTGAGAACATCCGCTTGAATCTAAAACAGTTAAAGAGTAAGTACCGGCAGTTAAACCCGTAACTTTGATTTGTTGTGGGTTTGAATCAACATTATCTGACCAATCATATGTAAATGGAGGAATTCCATCAGATATAAATGCAGTTATTGTTCCTTCAGATCCTTGTCCACACGAAGTTGAGTATAAATTGTAAATTAATGGTGTGCTTGGTGTTATGGTAACTTGTTGTGTTTGAGTACATCCTGAGGCGTCGGTAACAGATATCGTATGCTGACCTGCACTTACGTTAGAAAACGTGACCGCACTTGCAGTTGTATCAATTACATTCTGAATTCCGTCTAAAGAATAATCAAATGGTGAAGTTCCACCGACTGATTTTTCAACAACAATGGTTCCATTATTAGCAGCACATGTTGTTCCCGTTGTTGTGGCGGTTATTGTAAAACTATTTTGTGAAAGTATGGCACTTTCACTTAAAAAGTAACATCCTGAGGAGTCTTCTAATATAACAGTATACGTTCCACCCGATAATTCAGAAAACGTATATGACGCGGCATTTGATGTTATTGAAAATGTTGAGGAGTCAGGATAAACTAAAGTATACGTAAATGGTGATGTACCTCCCAAGGCGGTCACCAATATCGATCCGTCAGCATTACTACAGAAAGAAGGATTAACCTCCAAAATAATGTCTGAAATTCCATTTTCGGTGGCAACATCAACACCCGTAGTAAATTTACAGAGAGCTGCGTCAGTTACTGAGAAATTATAAGATCCTGCAGGTATTCCATTTAAAGTAAAACTTTGAGAATAACTAACGTCAATTGCTCCTGTTGAGGCTGAATAATAGTATGGACCTGTTCCACCTGTAATTGTCATTGTAAGCACACCGTCTGTGTTTAAACACGTCGGAATTGCATCAATAGTAAATGCTCCCAATCCAACAGGATCTATTTGACCGATTGTCTGTTCTTTGATAGTAAAACATCCTGTTGCATCTGTTACTTTAACTGAATATGTTCCTGCTGTAAGTCCTGATAAGGTACTACCTGTTGATCCATCATTCCATTGATATGTAAATGGTTGAACACCAGTTTGTCCTGTCACGATAATTTTTCCTGAGGCTTGTCCACATTGAGTATCATCAACAGGATAAAATCCAAAATCAACAACAACTGAATTGTTTACTATAAAAGTAGAGCTTGTTCCTGAACACCCACCATAATCAACACTAGTCACAAAATAGGTACCAGCAGAAAGATTCTGGAAAGTAAACAAACCTAAACCTGTCAAACCAGATTGTAATAATTCATTATTTGACGTGTATAAAAAATAACCTGTTTCACTAAAATCACTACTTGCATCGGCAGTAACACTACCACTATCTGTATTACAAGTTGTTGCAGATACATCAAGAATACTAGTACAGTTACCTGAAGATACTGGAACGTTAACGTCATATTCTAAGTTAGTTGGTACCGTTGAGTCATTAACTCTAAAAGAGTAGGTTGCTGCAGAGAGTCCACTAACAAAAGAATAAGTTTCATATGTAGTTGTTGGATTAAGTGGATCGAAGTCATAAATCAAAACAGATGTTTGATTTATTGGAGGAGCCCACGCAATAGTATATGGAGGAGTTCCGCCAGAAAATCCAACTTGTATTGCTCCAGAACCATTGTTCTGACAGTCTCCTGTTAAATTAATGTTATAATTAAATGATGCCACTATCGCAACTTATACTAATGTTTATCCCCACATTTAAGCTCAGGGTACTATTCAAATTCTTTGGTACACAATCCATATTCGTTACATTCAATATATTACCGTTAACGAAGTAATTCAACCCATAATCATATAGATTATCCAAATACTCCCCAACAGCATTCTTCCACATACTTCTTGATGGTACATCATTTAAACCATTACCAGTATAGAATGGTTCATAAATTAAATACTCGTCACCTATTTTCATTTCAACAACCCACTGTGTTTGTAAAGTACTTGTAATACAGTCATTTAAAGTAAGACCACTTTCACTTAAGAAGTTTTGTAATCTATTCGAAAGGATTCCATTGAAGTTAGACACTGTTGAGTCACCATTTAACCATGGGAACACAGCGAATTCAACAAACTCTGTTGAACAATCGTAATTGAATACATTTCCGATAATATAACATGCATCTGCAGGTACAGGTACAAACTGACAACCTCTTTGTCTTCTGTAAACAAACTTTTGTTTTTGAAAAATAGAATTTTCAAATCTTGTACCTGAATTCCATATTGTTGTAGCCGGAATCATTTGTTCTACTAACTTCATCCAATAAGGACCAAGTCCTTCCACATAGTCAATTAACTTTTGGTAAGTGTATTGGTTGTTTGGTATTCCAATTGTTTGTTCTTGTTCGAGATATTTCCAAAATATCGATGAAAGAGTTGGATATCCTCCGGTATGTCCGTCTGTGATATACATTCTATTTCTAACATTAATTGTGTTTTGCCAAAATGTTTGAGCAAATTCAAAGAAAGTTTTTTTCTTTGGTTCTGGATTAATAAATGTCCAATCTACTCCACCTATCGTTGGATATGGACTAGTCATTCCTGTTTCAGGTATTGGGTAGTCATAACTTCTTGATTGATACCAAACATCGTATGTTAATCCTTGACCAGGATTAAGAAACAAATCCACGTTTTTAACGTTCAATACTAATTTTTCACTATCCAAATAATAATACGATTCATATCCCGCATCTGTGGCAATTCTTAGATCCTCGTCATTGGAAACCCAAGATTTTTTATTATCTATTGTTTTTTGTAATTTGAATCCCTCAGTCATATATGGAAAGTCTCTAAATCTTTCGAGATAAATTTGGCCATATGTGAAAGGTTCTAAATTTGTTTGAACATCAGGGTTAGCCCCTGTAAAAGTTGCAATATTAACAGGTAATGCAGGACTTCTATGTTGTGGCGTTTGTTGATACCATCCAGCACCTTTTTGAAAGAAGAAGTCTTCAGTTGGTATTGGAGCCTTTGGATATCCTTCAATATCAACAGGATAATCCGCCTCTTCTAAAGTAACGTTTTCATAAAATGTTGTTGACGTAAATCCTGTAAAAGTTTGACCTTGTATTCTATAAACATTTGTTGGAGATAACCCCGGTACATCATCCGCATAAGTTCCACCAGAGATTCTAGCAAATTGCGTTGTGAACTGCTCCATATTAATCTTCTGATCCGCAAGATAGATATTCTCATTGAACTCAATAACAGAGTCAGGAGCTCCAACCAATCTTAACAAAAACTCAACGGATCTTCTTGTACCCTTTGATCTGAAAAGATATCCCGCATTTAATATTAAGTTTCTATAATATTGATAATTTAATTCAGTTGGCGTTAGTCCTCTCGCATAACCCGGAAAGGTTGGTGCGTTTGTATCACCAAAAATTGAATCCAAAAAGTTTTCATTTGTAATTGGTGATATGTTTGGTTCCCACCCTAAAGTGTCTGCTAAGTTTTTTAATAATAATGAAGGGATATCATTATTACCTATATTATAGTTTACCGATGTCATGTTTGCCATACCATCAATAAACTTCTTTATCTCATCGAAACTTCTACCATAAATTTGTAATATCTTCTCAACTTTTCTGTCTCTTGTATCAAATTCTTTGAATGACTCTTGTGTTAAAAATCTTGATAATAAATCTGTTTTGTATATGTCGAAATCAACGGCAATCTTGTTAATTTGTTCAAGATATAAATCGAATGACGGAGTTCTGATATCTAGATTCCATGGTCCATCCAACGGCCATGTAACCGTACTTATACTTGTTGTGAATTGACCATTTTCATTTTCAGATGGTATTTGAAAAACAGCACTATATGGTGGTTCAACTAATCTATTCAATAAAAACTTTTCAACCTCATCAAACACTTCCGCAAAAACTTGATCAACAACCAAGTCATTAGGTCTAATTTGATAGTTACTTGAAACAGTGCTTGCGGTAGTTCCAAACGGTGCTCCTGATACGAAAAATTCTATTTGTCCCGAAGATAAACTGTCGGATGGAGTAAATGAATTCACCCTGTAAATGTCAGGCTCGTTATTTGCATCTAAAACCGCAATACAATAGTCCAAATATGTTTGGTTCATATTCCTAAGTGGAGATGTAACTATCTCTCTCGCAACTATATTTGTTGCCGCAGATATAGAATAATCTATATCAAACGGGTTAACTAATCTTTCAACATTAACAGTGAAGAAAGTTTCATTATTAATACTATCATAAAAAATGTTCTCAGCAGTGAATCCAGTTGTTGATTGTAAATTTACATATCTAACATCCAAAGCGGCAGGGAACTGATTAATTATTCTTGTTATCGAAACCTCTAATCTTTTAGTAAGTGACCCGTACATTGAGAAGTTACTAACTTCACTTAAATCCAAATTTGGATAGACCCTAAACTCTTTTGCAAAAATAATTCTACTTTGAATAATCTGATCAACATCCATATCCTCCAAACTTATTGGTTCAGAGAATGCTCCGATATTGAAATCCCTATTAACCTTTTCAGTTATAGCAGTAGTAAACTCAAAGTTGCCCTGCGTAAGACCACCCCCATCGGTAAGTTGTAAACCTACGATGTTATCTGAAAAAGTATTGGTTCCAGATCCTGGTCTTGGTGGGTAAAAATATTTTTCTACTGCTGCCATTAGCTAATAATCGTGTTAAAGTTTTTACTGAAATCGATATTATCACCTCTATTCTGTCTAACTTCATACAGAAGGTCATTAAACTGATCTCTAATTTCAAACAGGTTGTACTGTCTGTATATGTTATTATCCGAGTCGTAGATAGTGTAGATACCGTCATCAATAGACTTAGTCTGATTACCGTAAAGAGCTATCGCAAGTGATGATACATCATATTCAACCATTTCAATATCAATCGTTAACGGATTGAAGAAAGTGTTTGATAAGATAATATCTTGGTCTGGTTGACCAATATATGGTGTTGCATTTGGTTTAGTTGTCGGTGAAGATGATGGTGATAATGTTAAAAACATTAAGTTTGAATTACTATCAACATATCTGTATCGAATAGACTTTTGTTGTGTGTTAACTTGGTTTGTAACCACGGGTTCACAATAAAAATTCGATGTTACAATTCTGAAAAAGTTTGGAATTTTAGTTCCATCGTTATTCAAATATTCTATTCTGAATCCAACTAATCCTTGTGGCGTAAATTTATTTCGATATTCTTGAGGGATTAATGTCAAATCCAATATTATTCCTCTTACGTTTGGTAATGCACTTAAAACACCACAATCTATGATTGCAGTTCTGATTTGTGCGGGTCTGATCAACATCGTGTAAATCCCAAGAGCGTTAAACTCTGTTGCCGGCAATGTAAGATTGTATAGTCCACCTAAAATTTCAACAGGTGATCCTCCAATATCTTGATTACTGAAATATGGTCTTAGTAATGTTTTAGCGTCTAATTTTCTAAGTACAAAATTGTTTGTAACGTCTCTTGACGGAGTGTAGTTCAATATGATCTCCATATCGTCAGGTGAAACGTCAGCTGGTCTGATTGTACCGTATGATGCTATAGCCATGTGTTAATTTATTTTCTATAAATAGTTTATCTGTTTATTTGGTTTCAACATTAAAGAATCCGTAACCATAATTTATTAAGTCTCCGACATTATCCACCTCCCCTAATCTTTGAATTCTTTCGTATGCAGAATTTTTACCTCTTTCGATGTATAAATTTGTTACAATTTCAGCCTGAAATACACTCTTTTGTAATGCAGAGTTTTTTGTAATTGGAACTGCAGTTGTGTTTTCCTCAGTAAATCCAGAACTACCAACAAAATAAAGTGTCTCTCCATTATTGTAATCATAATAGTCCATGTTTGAAATAGTATACGCTGTGTATATTGGAGATATGTCATTAATAACTCCAAACACTTCGTTGTTCTTAATAACAGGAGCACCAACGATGAACTTTTGTGGTCCGTATTGTGCTAACTCATTCAATCTTGACTGTGTCAGTCCCGAAACAGTATAGGGTACTGTAACATAACCAGAAGATATTTGATCTTGAACATTATTTTCAGCATCTCCTGAAAATATAAAATCATAACTTACTGGTGTAGCAGACCAACTACCAGTATTCGGTGTGAAATAGGCAGTTCCATTTGGATTAGTTATTGTTGCCAATCTATATGGTGTAACAATTTCTTTTTGAACCTTGTTTGTTCCCCATGGATTTGTCTGTGTTAATGTAATTGTATAGGCACTTACTGTTACAGGATATCTATGTGATATTGATGCTGGTGATAACTGATTGAACGAATTAGTAGGTGACCCATCCCCCCAATCAATCGTATATGTAGACAACTCGAGGAATTTCTTGAATTCATCCGAGGTATTATAAACGTAATAGGTATAGGTATCTGCAGTACTTGCTGAAAAGATAAAATTAGTTACAACATCTTTTTGTATAACCGCTCCATCAAATGGAGAATAGTA
>Ga0315902_10009489_pt1 | contig 13011 bp, 13 predicted proteins | sample LakEriMetagenome_9_FD_203523 | JGI IMG/M metagenome (GOLD analysis project Ga0315902, IMG submission 203523) | Freshwater fungal communities from buoy surface, Lake Erie, Ohio, United States - Buoy 12 MA117 | ecosystem: Environmental > Aquatic > Freshwater > Lake > Lake biofilm | place: USA... | reverse complement strand
TGATCTGCTGATGGCCATGGCTGAAGCCCACGATGCCGGTGCACGGCCCAGCCGCCAGGCGGTGCAGGCCCTGGTGAACGGCGCCAGTCCCGAGAACGCCCTGGCCGCAGCAGGCCAGGCGGCAGACGCCGCCGCCCTGGCTGTCATGCGCGAACTCGCCGAAGCCGACCGCCTGATGGCACGCGACGCCGAGATCGAGGGCCTGCTCAAGGCGCTGGACGGCCGCTACGTGCGCCCGGCCCCGGGCGGCGATCTGCTGCGCACGCCCGCCGTGCTGCCCACAGGGCGCAACCTGCACGGCTTCGACCCCTTCCGCATTCCCAGCGCTTACGCGGTGGAGGACGGCGCGCGGCAGGCCCAGCGCCTGATCGACCGGCATCTGGCCGACGGCCACGCCCTCCCGGAGTCCGTGGCCCTGGTGCTGTGGGGCAGCGACAACCTGAAGAACGAGGGCGCCCCCATCGGCCAGGCCCTGGCGCTCATGGGCGCACTGCCGCGCTTCGACAGCTACGGGCGGGTGGCCGGCGCGACGCTGATCCCGCTGGAGCAACTCGGCCGCCCGCGCATCGATGTGGTGGTGACGCTGTCGGGCATCTTCCGCGACCTGCTGCCGCTGCAGATCCGCGTGCTGGCCGATGCGGCCTGGCTGTGCGCCAGCGCCGAGGAGGCCGATGAGCACAACTTCGTGCGCAAGCACGCCCTGGCCTACCAGCGCGAGCACGGCTGCACCCTGGAGGTGGCCTCGCTGCGCGTATACGGCAACGCCGAGGGCGCCTACGGCTCCAACGTCAACCACCTGGTGGAGAGCGGCAACTGGAACGACGAGTGCGAACTCGCCGAGACCTACTCGCGCCGCAAGGGCTTCGCCTACGGCCGCAACGGACGCCCGCAGGCCCAGGGCGCGCTGCTCAAGAGCGTGCTGGCCGACGTGGAACTCGCCTACCAGAACCTGGACTCGGTGGAGCTGGGCGTGACCACCGTGGACAACTACTTCGATACCCTGGGCGGCATCTCGCAGGCCGTGCGCCGGGCGCGCGGCGAGGCCGGCGGCAAGCCGCCACCCGTGTACATCGGCGACCAGACCCGCGGCGAGGGCACGGTGCGCTCGCTGCGCGAGCAGGTCGCCCTGGAGACCCGCACCCGCATGCTCAACCCCAAGTGGTACGAGGGCATGCTCGAGCACGGCTACGAGGGCGTGCGCCAGATCGAGGTGCACGTCACCAACACCATGGGCTGGTCGGCCACCACCGGGCAGGTCCAGCCCTGGGTCTACCAGCAGCTCACCGAGACCTTCATGCTCGACGCGGCCATGCGCGAGCGGCTCGCGAGCCTGAATCCCACGGCCTCGGCGCGGGTGGCCAACCGCCTGCTCGAGGCCTCTGAACGCCAGTACTGGTCGCCCGACGCCCAGACCCTGGAAGCCCTCCGCCGAGCCGGCGAGGAACTGGAAGACCGCCTCGAAGGCGTATTCGAAAAGGCTGCCGCATGACTGTCGCCACCGTACCCATCAACCAGATCGGACGAGGAGGCCGCCCCGATGGCGAGGGCAGCGTCCAGGTGCAACTCGACCCCACGGTGAAGATCGGCACCGCCAAGGTCTTCGCCGTCTACGGCAAGGGCGGCATCGGCAAGAGCACCACCTCATCGAACCTGAGCGTGGCCTTCTCCAAGCTCGGCAAGCGGGTGCTGCAGATCGGCTGCGATCCCAAGCACGACAGCACCTTCACGCTGACCAAGAAGATGCTGCCCACCGTCATCGACGTGCTCGAGACCGTGGACTTCCACGCCGAGGAGCTGCGCCCCGAGGACTTCGTCTACGAGGGCTACAACGGCGTGATGTGCGTCGAAGCCGGCGGGCCGCCCGCGGGCACCGGCTGCGGCGGCTACGTGGTGGGCCAGACGGTCAAGCTGCTCAAGGAGCACCACCTGCTGGAAGACACCGATGTGGTGATCTTCGACGTGCTGGGCGACGTCGTCTGCGGCGGCTTCGCCGCACCGCTGCAGCACGCCGACCGCGCTCTCATCGTCACCGCCAACGACTTCGACTCGATCTTCGCGATGAACCGCATCGTGCAGGCCATCGGCGCGAAGTCCAAGAACTACAACGTGCGCCTGGGCGGCGTGATCGCCAACCGCAGCGCGGCCACCGACCAGATCGACAAGTTCAACGATCGCATCGGGCTGAAGACCATGGCCCAGTTCCCCGACCTGGATGTCATACGACGCAGCCGGCTGAAGAAGTCCACCCTCTTCGAGATGGAGGACTCGCCCGAACTGCGCGCGGTGCAGGAGGAGTACCTGCGGCTGGCCGCCCGGCTGTGGGCCGGCGTGGAGCCCCTGGCGGCCACGCCGATGAAGGACCGGGACATCTTCGACCTGCTGGGTTTCGACTGACGATGGACACGCCACAGGCCCACTACCAGCAGCGCCGCGGCCAGATCGAGGACTACTTCGATCGCACCGCGGTGCGGGCGTGGGAGCAGCTCACCTCCGACGCGCCGGTCGGCCGCATCCGCGCCACCGTGCGCGCGGGGCGCGACCGCATGCGCGAGACGCTGCTGCAGTGGCTGCCGCAGGACCTGCACGGCGCCCGGATCATGGACGCCGGCTGCGGCACCGGCGCACTGGCGGTGGAGGCCGCGCGGCGCGGCGCGCAGGTGCTGGCCATCGACCTGTCGCCGCAGCTCGTGGGCGTGGCCCGCCAGCGCATCGCCGCCTTGGCCGACGGCCCGGCGCTGCTGCGGCGCATCGATTTGCGCAGCGGCGACATGCTCGACCCCGCGCTGGGCGCCTTCGACCACGTGGTGGCGATGGACTCGCTCATCCACTACTCGGTGTTCGACGCCGTGCGCCTGCTCGAGGGCTGGGCCTGGCGCACCCGCAGTTCGATCGCCTTCACCTTCGCGCCGCGCAACCCGATGCTGGTGGCGATGCGCTCGGTGGGGCGGCTGTTCCCCCGCAGCAACCGCGCGCCCTGGATCGAGCCGATGGCCGAGGGCGAGCTGCGCCGCATGATCAGCCGCAGCCCCGCGTTGTCGGGCTGGAGCGCGGCGCGCACCCAGCGCATCTCCAGCGGCTTCTACACCTCCCAGGCGCTGGAGGTTGCCCGCTGATGGTCAAGGCCTCGGCAGCCGCCCGCAAGCCGGTGGGGGTCCGCGTGATCCAGGCCTGGTCAAGCCTGGGGCCGCGCTACCTGCCGTTTGCCGACGCGGCCAGCAAAGACCTGCCGCTGGGCCGGCTGCTGCGCCTGTCGCTGTTCCAGGTGACGGTGGGCATGGCCACCGCGCTGATGGTGGGCACGCTCAACCGGGTGATGATCGTCGAGCTCGGCGTAGCGGCCTGGCTGGTGGCCGTGATGGTGGGTCTGCCGGTGCTGGTGGCGCCGCTGCGCGCCCTGACCGGCTTTCGCTCCGACACCCACCGCTCGGCCTTCGGCTGGCGCCGCGTGCCCTTCATCTGGACGGGCACCCTGCTGCAGTTCTTCGGCCTGGCCATCATGCCCTTCGCGGTGCTGCTGCTGTCGGGCGGGGCGGCGGTGCAGGTGCCGGCCTGGGTGGCGCCGGCCTCGGCGGGCTTCGCCTTCCTGGTGGTGGGCGTCGGGCTGCAGACGGCGCAGACGGCCGGCCTGGCCCTGGCCACCGACCAGGCCAGTGACGAGACACGGCCCCGCGTGGTGGCCCTGATGTACGTCATGCTGCTGCTGGGCATGGTGGGCAGCGGGTTCGCCTTCAGCCTGCTGCTGGCCGATTTCTCGCCGCAGCGCCTGGTGCAGGTGGTGCAGGGCAGTGCCGTGGTGAGCCTGCTCGTCAACGCCGTGGCACTGTGGAAGCAGGAACCGCGCGACCCGGCCCGCGCAGCGGCCATGAAGACCCAGGCCGAAGCGCCCTTCCTGCCGGCGTGGAAGCGCTTCATCGACAACGGTCGCGCACGCCGCTTCCTGTGGGCCGTGGGCCTGGGCACGGCCGCCTTCAACATGCAGGACATCGTGCTGGAGCCCTACGGCGGACAGATCCTGGGGCTGAGCGTCGGCCAGACCAGCGCGCTCACCGCGCTCATGGCCATGGGATCGCTGGGCGGTTTCGCGCTGGCCGCGCGCTACCTGAGCCGGGGCACCGACCCGCTGCGTCTGGCAGCCTATGGCGCCCTCGCGGGCCTGCCGGCGTTCTCGGCCGTCATCTTTGCCGCACCGCTGGAGGCCGGATGGCTGTTCCGGGCCGGCACTGTGGCCATCGGCTTCGGCGGCGGACTCTTTGCCGTGGGCACCCTGTCGGCGGCCATGCGAATGGAGGAACGCGCCTTCGTCGGCCTGGCCCTGGGCGCCTGGGGCGCCGTGCAGGCCACCGCCGTGGGCGCCTCCGTGGCCTTCGGTGGCGCGCTGCGCGACATCGTGTCCGCCCTGGCCACCGAGGGGGCGCTGGGAAGCGCGCTGGCCTCGCCGGTCACCGGCTACAGCGCGGTCTACCACCTCGAGATGTTCCTGCTCTTCGTCACCCTGGTTGCGATCGGTCCCCTTGTCGGGAGACGGGCCGCAGCCCCCACCGTACCGCGCAAGTTCGGCCTGGCCGACCTGCCGGGTTAGCCGCCACTCCCAAGGAGAAACACCATGCAATTCGGTGCCATAACGGGCTATGTCGATCTGGCCCAGATCCTGCTGTACGCCTTCTGGCTGTTCTTCGCAGGCCTCATCTACTACCTCGTGCGCGAGGGCCACCGGGAGGGATACCCGATGGAGTCCGACAGCCTGGGCAACGCCCAGATCAAGGGCTGGCCCATCCCCGAGCCCAAGACCTTCAGGCTGGCCGACGGCAGCTCGGTCACCGTGCCTGACCTGAACCGCCCTGAGCCCGGCATCTCGGCGGTCTCCACCGGAGCCTCCCCGGGCTCGCCGATCGAGCCCACGGGCGACCCGATGCTGGCCGGCGTGGGTGCCGGCGCGTATTCGATGCGCGCAGACAAGCCCGACCTGGACCTGCACGGCCACCCCAGGATCGTGCCGCTTCGCGCGGCGCAGGACTACGCCGTGTCGCAGCACGACAGCGACCCGCGCGGGCTGCCCGTCAAGGGCGCCGACGGCAAGACGGCGGGGACCGTGCGCGAGCTCTGGGTCGACCGCATGGAGATGATGTTCCGGTTCCTGGAGGTCGAGACCACCTCGGGAAGGACCATCCTGCTGCCGGTGCCCTTCGCGCGCATCCGCCGTCACGAGATCGAGGTGAACTCCATCCACTCGCACCAGTTCGACAAGGTCCCGACCACCCGCGACCGCGATCAGGTGACGCTGCTCGAGGAAGAGAAGATCACCGCCTACTTCGGCGCCGGCACGCTGTACGCGGACCCAAGCCGCAGCGAGCCCTTGCTCTGACCCCTCGGAGGCCGCGATGACGATCGACAGCCACGGCCACGAGCACGAGCTCGAGCCCCAGTACGGGCTGCCCGAGCGCCTGCCCGATGGCGAGCGCATCCTGTGGCAAGGCTCGCCCGATGCCGGTGAACTGGCGCGAAGCGCCTTTCACCTGCGCAAGCTGCTGCTGTACTTCGGCGCGCTGATCGCCCTGCGGGGCGCCACGGTGCTGGCTGACGGCGGCAGCTGGGCCGACGCGGCGTGGTCGCTGCTGCTGCCTTCGGCCCTGGCACTCACCGGTCTGATGGCAGTGGGCCTGCTGGCCTGGCTCACGGCGCGCACGGCGGTCTACACCGTCACCGACCGTCGGGTCGTCATGCGCATCGGCATCGTGCTGACCCTGACCTTCAACCTGCCGCTGCGCATGGTGGAGTCTGCCGCCCTTCGGCCCGGCCAGCGCGGCCACGGCGACATCGTGCTGCGCCTGAAGGGCCCGGACCGCATCGCCTGGCTGCACCTGTGGCCACACGCCAGACCCTGGAAGCTGGCCCAGCCTGAGCCCATGCTGCGTGCGGTGCCCGATGCCGCCGTCGTGGCGGCCCGTCTGGCCAACGCGTGGTCGGCGGCCACCGGCGTGGCGCTGGACCCAGCCGCCTCTGCGGCTGCGACAGGCCCCGAGGCCAGTTCCGGCGTCCAAGCGCCTTCAGGCCGGCTGCAGCCCGGCCTGACCTGAGCGGCTGCACGAAAGCCCCGACACGCCATGAGCACCATCCGCCGCACCACAACGGGCGAGATCGCCCCGGACAGCTTCCCCCGGGCCTTCGTGCTCGGTGCAGGCGCCCTGATCTGCTTTTCGCTGATCGCTGTGGGTGTCGTGCGCCTGACCGGCAACGGGCCGGACCAGCGGCGCGCCGCCGAAGGCGTCACGGCCGAGAGGTCGCTGCGCTTCGAGGACCGCCCCGACGGCAGCATCGCGGTCATCGACGGGCGCACCGGTGCCGCCGTGACCTCGGTGCAGGGCGAGCAGGGCTTCCTGCGCGGGGCCTTGCGTGCCCTGGCGCGCGAGCGCAAGGCCCGCGGCCTGGGCGGGGAGCAACCCTTCGAGCTGATCGCGCGGCCCGATGGCCGTCTCACCCTGGTCGACCCGGTGACCGAGCAGCGCATCGACCTGGGCTCCTTCGGCCCCACGCACGCGGGCACCTTCGCTGCGCTGATGGGCCCCGAACGCCGGTGAAGCCCGCCAAGGCCCCAACCTCACACCCCTGATCTGCACACGCACACCACGGAGCACCCCATGAGCACCGCATCCGCCGCACTCGACAGCGCAGACGCCGTGGCGCGCCGCGCCAAGACCGAGTCGCTGATCAGCCCGCGCTTCTACACCACCGACTTCGCGGCGATGGACCGGCTGGACATCTCGCCGGTGCGTGCCGAGTGGGACGAGATGATGAAGGAGTACGAGGGCGACAACAACCAGGACCACTTCCAGCGCGACGCGCGGTTTGCCGAGGAGGTCCACGAGGTCTTCTCCCAGGTCTCGCCGGAGTTGCGCCAGGAGTTTGTGGACTTCCTGATCACGTCGGTCACCAGCGAGTTCAGCGGCTGCATCCTCTACAAGGAGATAGAGAAGCACATCTCCAACCCCGACATCAAGCAGCTCATGCACTTCATGGCGCGTGACGAGTCGCGCCACGCCGGCTTCATCAACCAGAGCCTCAAGGACTTCGGCCTCGGGCTGGACCTGGGGGACCTGAAGCGCACCAAGGCCTACACCTACTTCAAGCCCAAGTACATCTTCTATGCGACCTACCTGTCGGAGAAGATCGGCTACGCGCGCTACATCACCATCTTCCGGCAGCTGCAGCGCCACCCGGACAAGCGCTTCCACCCGATATTCCGCTGGTTCGAGCGCTGGTGCAACGACGAGTTCCGCCACGGCGAGTCGTTCGCGCTGATCATGCGCGCCAACCCGCACCTGCTGCGTGGTGTGAACGTGTACTGGATCCGCTTCTTCCTGCTGGCCGTCTACGCCACCATGTACGTGCGCGACCACACCCGGCCCATGCTGCACAACGCCATGGGGCTGGACTCCACCCACTACGACTACCAGGTCTTCGACATCACCACCGAGATCAGCAAGCAGGTCTTCCCGGTCTCGCTGGATACCGACAACCCCGCCTTCCGCGCGGGCTTGAGCCGGCTGTGCGACCTCCAGCGCCGCGTCAACGAGGCGCGGGCGCAGGGCGGCGTGATGGGCCGGCTGCGCCAGGGCGGCCTGGCGGTCGCCGCAGCGCTGACCTTCACCCGCCTGTACCTGCTGCCCGTGCGGCGCCACGACCTCCCGGCCCAGGTGCGCGTGGCACCGGCCTGGTGAGGCGCAGGCCCCGGGCGCACCTCCCGCCATCGCCGCGATGTCCTCTCCCCTCGTCGCGGTCGCGTTCGCCATCTTCGTCTGGTGGTTCAGCACCGGGCTGGTGCTGCTGCTGAACCGGCTGTCGCGCACCGGCGTGCGCACCAGCCAGGCGCTGTCCACCGCGGTGGCAGCGCTGGCGCTGATCGGCCTGTCGCACACCGCCAGCCAGACCAGCCTGAGCGGCGCCTACTGCGCCTTCACCAGTGCGCTGCTGGTGTGGGGATGGCAGGAGCTGAGCTTTCTCAGCGGCTGGGTCACCGGCCCTCGCCGCAGCGCGCTGCCGGCGGGCCTGACGGGGTGGCCGCGCTTCGTGCAGTCGGTGCGCGCGCTGCTGTGGCACGAGCTGGCCATCATCGCCGGCGGCGTGGCCATCGTGGCCCTGACCTGGGGCCAGCCCAACCAGGTGGGCACCGGCACCTACGCCGTGCTGTGGGCCATGCGCACGAGCGCCAAGCTCAACCTGTTCTTCGGTGTGCGCAACCTCAGCGAGGACTTCCTGCCGCCCCACCTGGCCTACCTGCCCAGCTTCTTCCGCCGCCGCCGCATGAACGCCTTCCTGCCCCTGGCGCTGGCCGGTGCGCTGGCCGTGCTGGCCGCGCTGGTGCTGCACGCGGCGCAGCCCGGGGCTGCCGAGGCCACGCGCGTGGGGGCCACCCTGGTGGCCACGCTGCTGGCCATGGCCATCGTCGAACACCTCATGCTGGTATTGCCCCTGGACACCACGGCCCTGTGGCGCTGGGCCCTACGCTCTGCGGCCACACCCCGGCCCGGGCAGCCTTGACGTCCGGTCGGATCGGACCCCCTCCACAGCCCGGCCTGCCCCGCCCGCCCCCGACATGACCTCCGCCTCGACCTCCTCCCTGTTCACGCCCGCCGAAACCGGCGGGCTGCCGCCCGCAGGGATGCGGCCAGGACAGCCCGGGGTCGACGCGGTGACCGGCGGCGTGCGCCGCGCCGGCCCGCACGCGCCCCTGGCCCTGGTCATCGGCAGCGGCTTCGGCGGGCTGGCGGCTGCGATCCGGCTGGCCTGCCGCGGCTGGCGCGTGCAGGTCCTGGAAAAGCTCGACGCGCCCGGCGGCCGGGCCTACGTCTGGAAGCAGGACGGCTTCAGCTTCGACGCCGGGCCGACCATCATCACCGCCCCCTTCCTCCTTGACGAGCTGTGGGCCACGGCCGGACGGCGCTTTGCCGACGACGTCGAGCTCAAGCTGATGGACCCGTTCTACCGGATCCGCTTCGACGACGGCACCTGGTTCGATTACTGCGGCGACGCCCAGCGCATGCGTGACGAGGTGGCGCGCTTCGCTCCCGACGACCTGCCCGGCTACGAGCGCTTTCTGGAAGAGGCCGCCAAGTGCTACCAGCTTGGCTTCATCGAGCTCGGCGCGATCGCCTACAACAACCTGAGCGACCTGATCGTGGCGCTGCCGAACATGGTGCGCATGAGAGGTTGGAAGAGCATCTGGCGCCTGGCTTGCCAGCACCTGCGCAACCCCAAGCTGCGCGTCGTCTTCAGCTTCCACCCCCTGCTCATCGGCGGCAACCCGCTGGCCGTCACGGGCATCTACAGCCTCATCAACACTCTGGAGCGCCGCTTCGGCGTGCACTGGGCGATGGGCGGCACGGGGGCCATCATCCGTGCCATGGTCAAGCTGCTGCAGGACCTGGGCGGGCAGATCCGCTACGACGCCGAGGTGCGGCGCATCAACGTGGAGCACGGCCCGGGCGGGCGGCCGCAGGCCACGGGGGTGACGCTGGCCAACGGCGAGCGTCTGGACGCGGCCATCGTGGTCTCCAACGCCGACACCATGTGGACCTACCGGCACCTCATCGAGCCGCAGTACCGCCGGCGCTGGACCGACGCGAAGATCGCCCGCGGCCGCCACTCGATGAGCCTGTTCGTCTGGTACTTCGGCACCAACCGGCGCTGGGACGAGGTGCCCCACCACATGCTGGTGCTCGGGCCGCGCTACGAGGAACTGCTCAAGGACATCTTCAAGCGCCACATCGTGCCCGAGGACTTCAGCCTCTACCTGCACCGGCCCAGCGCGAGCGACCCCTCGGTCGCACCGCCCGGCTGCGATGCCTTCTACGTGCTCAGCCCCGTGTCGCACCTGGACAGCGGGACCGACTGGCCCGCCTTCGCCGAGACCTACCGGCGCAAGGTCGAGCAGGTGCTGGAACGCACCGTGCTGCCGGGCCTGTCGCAGCACGTGGTGAGCTCGCGCGTGACCACGCCGCAGGACTTCCAGGACCGCTTGCTGTCGTACAAGGGTGCGGCCTTCGGGCTCGAACCGCTGCTGCTGCAAAGCGCATGGTTCCGTCCTCACAACCTCAGCGAGGACGTCGACCGGCTGTTCATGGTCGGCGCCGGCACCCACCCCGGCGCGGGCGTGCCGGGGGTGCTGATGTCGGCACGCACGCTGGAGCAGGTGCTGCCCGACGTGAGCGCCTTCGCCTGATGCGCAGGCACCCCCACAAGACCGTTGGCACACAGGACACCTGACATGAGCGCCACACCAGACTCGCCGGGTTCCGCCACTCCGGCCGCAGACGCGGCCCGCCCGGCCGCGGTGCTGCTGAACCTGCCGACGCTGGACGCACAGGCGCGCCGGGCGCTGATGCGGGGAGGCTCCAAGACCTTCTTCGCCGCCTCGCTGCTGCTGCCGCCTCGCGTGCGCGAACCGGCCACAGCGCTGTACGCGTACTGCCGCCTGGCCGATGACGCCGTCGACCTGGGCAGCGACCCGCACGCCGCCATGCGCGACCTGTCCGCGCGGCTGGACGCCATCTACGAAGGACGGCCGGGCCCGGAGGATGCCGACCGCGCCCTGGCCCAGGTGGTGCACCGCTTCGCCGTCCCCCGCGCCCTGCTCGATGCCCTGCTGGACGGCTTCCTCTGGGACGCGCAGGGCCGGCGCTACGAGACCCTCTCCCAGGTGCTGGACTACAGCGCGCGCGTGGCTGGCACGGTGGGCGCCATGATGGCCCTGGTCATGGAGACCCGCACGCCGCAGGCCGTGGCCCGCGCATGCGAGTTGGGCCTGGCGATGCAGCTGACCAACATCGCCCGCGACGTGGGCGAGGACGCGCGCAACGGCCGCCTCTACCTGCCGCGCCAGTGGATGGCCGAGGCCGGCCTGGACGTCGACGCCTTCCTGCGCGCGCCCGTGTTCAGCCCGGCGCTGGGCGCCGTGGTGCAGCGCCTGCTGCAGGCGGCCGACCGCCTGTACCTGAGGGCCGAGGCGGGCATCGCCGAGCTGCCGCTGGACTGCCGGCCGGCCATCCAGTCGGCGCGACGCGTGTATGCCGAGATCGGCCACCAGCTGGTGCGCGAGGGGCTGGACTCGGTGTCCCACCGGGCCGTGGTGTCGCGGGGTCGCAAGCTCGCGCTGTTGGCCGCGTCCACCGGCGCGGCACTGATGGCCGTGCCTGCGGGGGCCGATGCCGAGCCTCAGACCGAGATCGCCTTCCTGGTGGACGCGGTGGACCGCTGCCCGCTGCCGCCCCACCTGGCGCGCCGGCGCAGCCTGGACGACCGCATGGAGTGGGCCAGCCGTGTGCACGAGCGGCTGCTCGAGCTCGAGCACGAGCGCGCGATGGCCCGCCAGAAGAAGCCGTGAGCGCAACCATGCCCTGGTTGAAGGCGGTCGAGGTGCTGGTGCTGCTGGCAGCGGGGGTGGCCTTCTGCTGGTGGCAGTGGCGCGACGCATCCCGGGCGCAGGAGCAGTCGCGCCGAGAGCGCGAGGCGCGACAGCGTGCCCAGGAGCAGGGGCCGACGCCATGAACAGCACGTTGAAGATCGCCCACGTCCTGTGCGCCTGCCTGTTCGTGGGCAATGTGGTGGTCAGCGGCGTGTGGGCGGCCGTGGCCGAGCGCACCCGTGACCACACCATCATCTCCTTCAGCAACCGCATGGTGCTGCTCACCGACCTCATCTTCACCCTCGGTGGATCGGTCGGCGTGGTGGTCACCGGCTACCTGATGGCACACCGCTGGGGCGGCGAGTCGGCCCACCCGTGGATCCAGTGGTCCTACATCCTGTTCGGCCTGTCCGGCCTCATCTGGCTGCTGGTGCTGCTGCCACTGCAACTGCGCCAGCGGCAGATCCTGCGCCAGACCACCCGCATCACGCCGCAGTACCTGCGCCTGTCGCGGCTGTGGCAGGTCTGGGGGGCGGTGGCGACGCTGCTGCCGCTGCCAATCTTCTATTTCATGATCACCAAGTCCACGGGGTGAGCGGCACCGGCATCTCGCGGACGGACGGCGGCGCAGGCGATGGCACCGACGGCGCGCGGGTGGTGCTGATCACCGGAGGCGCCTCGGGCCTGGGGGCTGCAGGAGCGCTGGAACTGCGCCGTCGCGGCTGGCATCCGGTGCTGGTGGACCAGGACCGTGCAGGTCTGGACGCCGTGTCGGCACAGGTCGCGGCGATCGCCGGCGATGCGCAGGGTGCCCTGGCGGTGCAGGCCGACGTCACCGATCTCGGCGCCTGCGAGGCCGCCGTGCAGGCCACCCTGACACGCCATGGCCGTCTGGACTGCGTGTGGGCCAATGCCGGCATGGCCAGCTTCGGCCCGCTGGCGCACACCGACCCGGGGGCCTGGCGGCGCTGCATCGACGTCAACGTCAGCGGCGTTTTCCACACCGTCCGCGCGGCGCTGCCGCCCCTGCTGGTCCAGCGTGGCCAGGTGTGCATCACCGCCTCGGTGGCCTCGTTTGCGCACCCGCCGCTGATGTCGGCCTACGCCGCCTCCAAGGCGGCCGTCGAGGCCATGGCCAACGCCTGGCGCATCGAGCTGGCCCCCCACGGCGTGGGCGTGGGCGTGGTGCACGCCTCGTGGGTGGGCACGCCCATGGTGAGCGACGGTGCGCAGCACCCGGCCTTCACCCGGCTGCGCGACACGTCGCCGCCGCCTCTGCGCCAGGTGATGAGCGCCGAGGACGCCGCACGCCGCATCGCCGACGGCATCGAGCGCCGGGACCGCCGTATCTGGGTGCCGGGCTGGGTGCGCTGGCTGCACCGCCTGCGTGCCCTGCTGCACACGCCCCTGGGCGAGCGGGAACTGCAGCGCGCTGCGCCTGAACTGGAGTCGCTGTACCTGCAGGTGCTGCGCGAGCAAGGCGCGATGGCCTCGTCCTACGCGCCCCGCGAATTGCAGCGGGCACTGGACCGGGAGGCCGGACCGCTCTCGGGCTGAAGCGACCCAGGCCCAGCCACGCGCCGTGCCGCAGGACGCAGGCTCAGGGCCGGCGC
>Ga0315902_10009487_pt1 | contig 13012 bp, 18 predicted proteins | sample LakEriMetagenome_9_FD_203523 | JGI IMG/M metagenome (GOLD analysis project Ga0315902, IMG submission 203523) | Freshwater fungal communities from buoy surface, Lake Erie, Ohio, United States - Buoy 12 MA117 | ecosystem: Environmental > Aquatic > Freshwater > Lake > Lake biofilm | place: USA... | reverse complement strand
TGGATGACGCACATGCCCATGCGGGCGTTGTGCGAGCGGTGGACTATTTCCCGTGACCAAGTCATCCGCCTGGCCGTCGTGTGGGAGTTGCCACGCCGGCACGACCGCAAACTGCGTGCGAAGCCTGTTCGGCAGCGAGATCCGACAACTACCGAGATCCAGCAGGCCTGCATTCAGATCCAGGCGACGTGGAGCGATGACGTGAGAGAGGACCGGCGAGTCACAAAGACGCAGTTGGTGTCGCTCAAGCGAATCCCTCTCGACAGCGAGACCAGAGAACACACGGCCTACGACGGCGACGCTGACTTGTGGGAGGCCAACCGATGACGCTGTCACCACGGGGCAAGGAAGACGTGCTGCGGCGAATCGTCATTGAGTACGGGCAGCTGTACGCCTACATCTACCTTACCGATGGCCACGGCAAACTGCTCGACGAAGAGGTTTTCAAGCAGCCGTTTCGGCTGGACCGGAAAGACGCATTCGAGGAGGCCAAAGACGCCTACGACGCTGCGTACGATTGGATCAACGAAATCGTCAACGTGACGCCACTGCAAGAGGACGACGACGGTGAGGCAGAATCCGAAGAGGAGGACTAGCCTTGCCAAACTACGAAGCCACGCCGGCCGAGCTCGAGAAGTACGGCGGCAACCTGTCGATTTGGGACCAAATCCGCCTCCTGCAAGCGTGGGCACCGCTCGTCGGCTACGCCCAGCGGTTTGTGCAGACGGCCGACCCGTACGCCAAGGCCGTGGTGGTGAGCGATGCCGCCGAATGGGTGGCCAGCAAAACTGACGCCCAGGTGGACGACCAGCTGGTGCGGATGCTTGGCGACTTGCTGAAGACCAAGGAAGGCGAAGCCCTGGTTCGGTGGTGCCTGCTGCAGGTGGAGGCCGCCCGTTGAGCGATGAAAGCGTCATACGCCTCGCAGCCGTGGTGGCGGCGGTTGCTCTGCTGGCCGCCCCGTATCGGGACCGGATCGCTGGCTGGCTCTCTACGGCCGCCCAAGCCTGCTACGCCGAGCGTGCCACCCTCGGCCGAATCGCCGCCGCACTCCTCCTAGTGGCTGCGGCCTGGGGCAAGCTGCCTGTGCCAAGGCTTCCGGCGGCTCCCGCCGTCAGCGTGAACGTGGAGACTCCGAGCGTGGAGATGCAGCAGTTGGTGAAGCCGGTGGCCGAGGCTCTGAAGTCACTCCCAATGGGCGACCGGATGCTATGGGCTCAGGTGTGGAGCAAGGCCGCCGTGGTTGTGGCCGGCGACGCCGTGACTACGGAAGTGGCGTTCACTGATACCCGCTCGCTGCGAATGTTCACCACGCTGGCAATCGACATCGCCTGGCGTCGGATTGGGCAGCACCAGCCAGGAAGCAATGAGCCGCTCAGGACTGCCGTGGAGGCCGCCTACGGTCAGGCTGTTGGCACGGACGTGGTTGCAGTCACTGCGGACGTGAGAAGCCGCTACACCGCATTTGCGAAGGCCGTAGCGTGGGCCGGCGTCGGCAAGGAGTGACGCATGGCCGACCATGGCATGGGCTACCTGCCCGATCCCGAAGGTGCTGAAGCGTTTGTTGCGACGTTGCCGCACCCCACGCTTGCGACTGCCGGCCCAGACCTAAAGGCCGCAGACCAAGACGTGATGCTGTACCCGGCTCTGCTGGCGTGTGACAGCAAGTGGAAGCGTGGCTCTCAGGGCAACGTGGGCTCGTGCGTCGGCTGGGGCGCGAGCCTTGCAGTGGACGTGCTCGCCGCCTGCGACATTCACTGGCGGAAAGAGCCCGAGGCATGGAAGGGCCGCACAATCGAAGCCAGTTTGTATGGCTTTTCCCGCGTAGAGGCTCGCGGGCAGAAAAGCAACCAAGGCGGTGACGGGTCCACTGGATTCCATGCCGCCAAGGCCATCCGAGATTTCGGCTCGCTGCACTACGGCGTTGACTACGGCGGCACCGTGATCCGCGAGGAAGGCAAGCAGCAGCGGGACCGTGAGTGGGGACGCAATGGCGTGCCAAACGTGCTCGAGCCGTTTGCTAAGGAGCGGCGGTGCAGCGAAACGACGCTGGCCACCAACTTCAATGAGGCTGCCGCAGCGATCAGCAACGGCTACCCGGTAGTGGTGTGCAGCGGCCAGGGCTTCAGCATGAGCCGAGACGATGACGGCTTTTGCAAGGCCGGTGGCGTTTGGTGGCACTGTATGTGCCTGATTGGCCTTCGTGGCGGCAAGCGTCCAGGCCTGCTGTGTGCCAACTCGTGGGGCGAATCCAACACGGTTGGCAAGCATTACCCGCACGACATTCCGCCTGCCGTCCGCAACTGTTCTTTCTGGATCGACGCCGACGTGTGCGACCGCATGCTCTCAGGGCGTGATTCCTACGTCTACGCCGGATACAGCGGGTTCAAGCCGTCCACGCTCCCAGATAACTGGCTCCGAGGTGTGCTGTGAGATTTCTTATCTGCCTCGCTGTCGTGCTGATTGGCTGCGTGGCCACGCTACCCGATGACCAGGGCGTATCCGCTGACATGGCCTGCGAGACAGCCCGCATGGTGACGCAGCTGCGGCACGAGATCGCACCCACTCCGGTGAGCGACAAGTGCGACAACTGCGTGGACGGCTTCATCGGTGACGGGAAGATCAAAATCACTTGCCCCGTCTGCAAAGGAACCGGCAAGCGATGACGCTCACCGACTTGGAATCGCACGTCTGGGGCCAGCTGCCCACGCTCCAGCGTGTTGCCGGCCGACGCATTGCTAACCGTGTCGTGCGTCGAGCCGTCGCCGGCTGGCCCATCCCGGTGCTTGAGCAGTGCGACGATGCCGAGGCCGCCGTGGTGGCGAAGTACTACACCCGCACGGTTGAACGCTCAGTGCGAGCAGACATGCAGATGGGCTTCTTTACGCTGCTGATCTTCTCGGCACTGGTGCAAGAGATCGTGAAGATTCTTGTACGGTGGTGGATGGAGAAGAGCGAGAACCGCAGCCAGATGCGGCTGATTGCCAAGGAAGCCCGCAATGACTGACGCTGCGAAGGAAACCATGTATGGCATCATTGAGCGGTGGGGATTTCCCACTTTGGTAGCCATTGCTTGCGGCTGGGTGCTTCGCCAAGACGTGCTGCTGCCCTTGGTTGAAGAGCATCGCTCGTTCGTGAAGAGCCTGAGCGAGACGCAGCGTGAGATCAGTAAGGCCGTGAGCGAGCAGACACGACTGCTGTATGCCCTGCAGCCACGGGCCAGCGACATGCCGCAGGAGAACTGAGCCATGGTGATGAGTCCACGACTTCTGCGGCCACGGGCCACGGGCTTCAATCCGAAGAGCATTAGCGGTCTGAAGCTGTGGCTGGACGTTGCCAATACGTCATCGCTCACATTCAACGGTTCCACCGTTTCGCAAGTGAACGACCTGAGCGGCAACGGGTTTCATGCCACGCAAGGCACGGCGAACAACCAGCCGACGTATCAAGCGACTGGCGCGAACGGAAAGCCGACGCTGTTTATAGACAGCACCGACACGCTCACTTCAACTGCCACAGTTGCTGACTATGTTTTGACGCCAACGACAAACCCGATCACAACGATTATGTATGTGGGGTACATGCCCACGCTTGCCAACTCTGGGAACATTACATTTGGTAGCGACAGCCAAGCAAACGGAAGGTTTTTCCTTTCCTTGTTTTTTGGTGGTGCAACCATGTTTCTGGACGTTGCCAATGCGTCTGGCGGCAGATTGAGCGCAACTTTGTCAGCGTCTGATTTTACGTCGCCAGTGGTGCTGACTGTGTTGCGTCATGGCGCAACCATGCGAGTCCGCAGAAACGGCGTGACGATTGCTTCAAAAACAAATGCGTCAGGCAACTATTCCACGACAACTGCTGCGTTCCGCGTGCCAGAATCTACGACCAGTCAGCAGTACCTTTCCGAGCTGCTGGCTTACCAAGCGGCTCTATCGGATTCTGAGATCGCTACGGCAGAGCGTGGCCTTGGCAAAAAGTGGGGGATCACCGTCGCATGAGATACTTTCGTTGCGAGGCTGGCGACGAGGTGTACGAGCAGGCAAGGCTTGCACTGGATGCCGCATGGGGCCACCCGAACGCCGAGACGAAGACGCAGACGTGCATTGACCCCGCCGCCGTCGCTCCACGGGACGCAGCCGGCCGCATTGTTCTGGCAGTCAATGACGAGTTCTGTGCCTACCCTGCTGCCGAGCAGATGCTTGGCTACATGATTGGCAGCGGTGCCGCAGCAGAGATCACCGAGGCCGAGTACCGAGATGCGGTGCAGCAGTCACTGCAAGAGTAACCACCCCAGCCCATACCCTAGACCGCACAGGAGCTACCCATGGCCGACAACATTCTGAGCCGCAAGAACCGAGACATCGACATTACGCTGCACACGGCCACAGCATCGGCTACCACGCTCGACATGCGTGATGTGGCTGGTGCTGTTGTGACGCTGGGCACCATGAGCACCAACGCCAGCACGCTCCAGATGTGGGCAGGAACCACGCCTACTGGTACGTTCCGCCGCCTGTACAAGGCTGATGGCAGCGTGGCTGACCTCACGCTTGCGGCCTCGAGCACGGACGGGCGAGCGTATGCCCTGCCTGATGAAGTGTTCGGGGTTGAGTATCTCAAGATCGTCTCGGCCACCACGAACAGCACAGGCACGGTTGGCGTGGTGATGCTGAAGAGCTAATGCCGCAACGTATCCCATGCCACAGGCCGCTGCGTCTGCGTGCGTCACGCCCCCAGCGAGACGAGAGTACCAGGCCCAACGCGGCAGCCCGTGGCTATTGCTCACGGCAGCACCGCCTCTGGCGTCAGGCCGTGCTCACCCGTGATGCGTGGCAGTGTCAGTCCTGTGGGGTGGTCTGCTCACAAAAGGGGCAAGCCCACGCTGACCACATATCCCCTGTCATGGAAGGTAGCGACAGGTGCATGGATGGCAGGAGCCGCTACGACGTTGCTGCAGGCCAGTGTCTGTGCCATGGATGCCACACACGCAAGACCAACCGTGATGGCGTCTAATGCGAACTGGTAAGCCTGGGGAGGGCACCTGCGATCATCAGACCCCAGCCTGACGAAAACCAGCGGTTCGGTCTGTAGGCGTGGCCGAAATTGGCGTCCCCTAGTGCGTGGCGTCGCCGCTGTGGGCCGACTGCGACGCAGCCGAGTGTTGAAGCCACCTCGTTCTGACGCATGCGTAGACGCACGCTGATGCGTCTGGCAATGGGTTATTTTCTGCACACTCTCGCAGCGTTTTCGTGCCTGAAAAATAGGCTCAAAAAGCATCTGGCCAAGGCTTGAATCGGTGCCGATGTAGAGCGTATGTTTCGGCATCTCAGGAGGTGCGTGCCATGGCCGTGATGCTTGCGAAGACGTGGAGCGGTTCAGATCCCAGCGGCTGGTGGATGTCGGAAAAGCTCGACGGCGTGCGTGCGTTGTGGAACGGTTACCGACTCACCACTCGCACTGGCAGCGAGATCCACGCCCCGGAGTCGTTCGTGGCATCGCTTCCTGTTGGCGTAAGCCTCGACGGCGAGTTGTGGGCTGGCCGTGGCACGTTCCAGCAAGTGAGCGGTGCATACCGACGCATCGACCAGGCGGTGTGGAAGCCGATTCGCTACGCCGTGTTTGACGCACCCGAGGCATCCGGTGGATTTGAGGAGCGGCAGCAGCTGCTCCGTGAAGTGCTCGCCGGCAGCACCGGCCCGGCGTTTGTGCTCGAGCAGCGACGGTGCGGCAGCCGTGATGATCTCACGGCCATGCTGTCTGACATCGTGTACGGCGGCGGCGAGGGCGTGATGCTGCGTGAGCCAGGCAGTGCGTATGAGCCGAAGCGGTCTGCGTCGCTCCTTAAGGTGAAGACGTTTGAGGACGCCGAGGCCACGGTCATTGGCCACGAGCCAGGTACTGGCCGCAACAGTTCTGGCGTCGGTGCCCTGGTGGCACGGATGCAAGATGGCACGGTGTTTCGTGTATCGTCAGGGCTGACGGACTCGCTGCGACGCAAGCCGCCACGAGTTGGCACCGTGTTTACCTTCAAGTTTCAGCAGTTGACCGATGCCGGTGTTCCACGGTTTCCAGCCTTCTTGCGGATAGCGTGATGGGTAAGGGCCGAAAGCCAACGCCTAAACCGATACTTAAGCTGCGAGGGGCTCGCGTTAGAGGCCCGCATAAGAGCGGCATCGACGCGCCCGCTGGCATTCCCGAGCCGCCTTCCTACCTGTGCGACATTGGAAAAGCCGAGTGGGAGCGGATCGTGCCCATGCTTGAGGCGTCCAAGGTGATGAGCCTTCGGCATCAGCACACGCTGGCCGCCTACTGCGACGCCTTGGCTGACATGGTAAAGGCCGAGTCTGAACTGAAGCAGCACGGTGCGACGTTCATGGACGACAAGGGCAGGGTGATGAATCACCCGGCCTGGTATCGGAAGAAAGACGCCCGGCTGCACATGCTGCGTTTTGCAGAGCAGTTTGGCCTGACGGCATCTGCCTTGGCGAGAGTCTCTGCCGTTGAGCAAGCAACGTCGAGCGACAACGAAGACCGGCTCATGTTCGGCTGAGAAGCCGTGCAATACGTGCTCGTCGTGTCTGGCGGTACGGTTCTTTGAGAAGCACCTGACGCACGCCAAGGGCGAGCTCGGTGGCAAGCCGTTCCTGCTCCAGCCATGGCAGCGTGACTACCTACGGGCGTTGTTCGCCGAGGAAGGTGGCCGGCGAAAGGTACGCACTTCGCTCCTCGCACTGCCTCGCAAAAATGGCAAAAGCACGTTAGCCGCAGGAATCGCACTCAGGTGCATGCTCGAGGACGAGCCCGGTTGCGAAGTGTACTCCTGTGCTGCCTCAAGAGATCAGGCACGGCTGGTCTTCGATACCGCAAGGATCGCCGTCGAGCAGTCGCCGGTGCTGCGGCAGCATCTCAAGGTGTACCGAAACGCCATCGTGAGGGAGTCCACGCACGCCACCTACAAAGCACTTTCTGCGGAGGCTGGAATCCAGCACGGGCTTTCGCCTCACGCCGTGATTTTCGACGAGCTTCATGTGAGCAACCGGGAGATGTGGGAGGTGATGCTGTCGGGCCAGGGTGCGAGACGCAACCCGCTGACGGTGGCCCTGACCACCGCAGGCCACGACAAGAAGAGCGTCTGCTGGGAGGTGTGGAAGTACGCCGAGGCTGTCCGCACGGGAGCCATCAAGGACGAGACGTTCCTGCCGGCGATTTACTGTGCAGATCCTGCGGCCGATTGGCAGGACGAAAGAACATGGGCCGCTGCCAATCCGAATCTCGGTGTATCGGTAAAGCTCGACTTCCTGCGAAGCGAGTGCCAGCGGGCGATTGAAATGCCCGCGTACGAAAACACTTTCAAGCAACTCTATTTGAATTGCTGGACCCAGCAGGATACTCGCTGGATTGCCATGCATAACTGGGCGAAGGGCAACGTGCCATGCCCCGTCAACCTAGCTGGCCGCGAGTGCTTTGCCGGCCTCGACCTTGCCACGACGTTCGACACAACGGCGTTCGTGATTCTCTTTCCGCTAGACGATGGCACCTTTTGGGCGGAGCCGCATTTCTGGATACCGGAAGAGAACCTGCAGCAGCGAGTGAAAAGAGACAAAGTTCCGTACGACGTGTGGCAGCGAAAGGGCTTGTTGCATGTCACTCAGGGCAACGTCACCGACTATTCACAGGTGCGTGCCGACATCAACGACCTGGCGAAGAAGTACGGCTTCCGGCAGATCGCCGTGGATAGGTGGAACTCGACGCATCTGACGCAACTGCTGCAAGAGGACGGGCTGCCAGTTGTAGGTTTTGGACAGGGCTACGGCTCCATGTCTGCGCCTGCAAAACAGGTTGAGGCTTGGATCGTCAGTGGCAAACTGCTGCACGGTGGCCACGAAGTGCTGATGTGGCAGGCCGGAAACGTGGCCATTCAGACAGACGGTCAGAACATAAAGCCAAGCAAGCAACGGAGCCACGAGCGGATTGACGGGATCGTCGCCCTGGTGATGGCGGCAGGCGTTCACGCCACCTCGTCCTCCACATCGACCAACTGGGACATCATCACTCTATGAGCGAAAACGCCGCCGCCGACTTCAAGATGATTGACCTCCGGGGCATTGATTGGCCCGAGGTTTCGCCGTCTCGCACGCCGTCTGGCATTCGTGTCAACGCCGACAACTCTATGGCGTGCTCTGCCTACACGGCCTGTATCCGGGTGATTTCGGACGCAGTCTCGGCGTTGCCGCTGCACGTCTACGAGCGGATGGCCAACGGCGGAAAGCAGAAGGCCACAAGCCACCCTGTGTATCGGCTCCTGCACCAGCAGCCCAACCCGTGGCAGACGGCTCAAGAGTTTCGGGATTGGATGACGGGCATGTACCTCCACTACGGTGCGAGCTACGCCGAGATCCGGCCCGGTGCTCGAGGTGCCGTCTCGGAGTTGTGGCCGCTGCACAGCAGCCGCATGGAAGTGGAGCGGCTGGAGAACGGCACGCTGCGGTACATCTACCGTGAGCCGAATGGCCGGCAGACGGTCTACAGCCAGGAGCAGATTTTCTGCCTGCGGTTCACGACCGAGGACGGCATCAAGGCGATTCCGACATACAAACTTTTTCAGAACGTGCTTGGCCTTTCGCAGGCGTTGGAGGCACACGCTGCCACGTACTTTGGCAACGGGGCACGTCCTGGCGTGATCCTTGAGAGCAGCAACCCCATTCCGACAGAGGCTGCCGAGCGTCTGCGTGACAGCTGGGAGCGGATGCACAGAGGCAGCGACCGGGCTTTCAGAACAGCCGTGCTCCCTGCAGGCGTTACCGCCAAAGAACTGAGCAGCAGCAACGAGGCTGCCCAGATGCTGGAGAGCCGGGCATTCGCCGTGTACGAGTGCTGCCGGATCTTCCATGTGCCGCCTCATCTGATTCAGCAGCTGGACCGCAGCACGTATTCAAATATCGAAGTGCAGGGGACCGAGTTCGTGCAGCACTGCCTGCTGCCGCACCTGAAGCGTTGGGAAGCCGCCATCTCCCGTGACCTCATCGTGGACGATGAGCGGTATTTCGCTGAGCACAGCGTCAGCGGCCTACTGCGTGGCGACCACGCCAGCCGTTCAGCGTATTTCGTCTCGGCCCTGCAAAACGGCTGGATGACGATTAACGAGATCCGAGAGCTTGAGAACCTCAACCCAATCGGGCCGGAAGGTGACAAGCACTTCGTGCAACTCAACATGACGACGCTCGACAAGGTGGGCGAAGAGCCGCCGGCTGCGGAGCCAATGCCCGAGCCCCCAGCCGTCGAGAGCGAGGACAGCCCCGAGGATGACGCTGAGGACCAGGCAGAAGAACAGGAGCAGACCGATGGAACTTGAACGCCGCTACCTGACCGTGGACGAGGCACCCGAGTGCGAGCTTGCGATTGAGACTCGTGCCAGCGGGCGCGAGGCAATCCGTGGTTTGGCGGTGCCGTACAACCGGCTGTCGCTGGATCTCGGCGGGTTTCGTGAGCGAATCCTGCCCGGTGCCTTCGACAAGGTGCTCAGCCGCCAGCGTGGCAAGGGCGAGATTCTGAGCTACTACAACCACAACAGCGACATGCTGCTAGGCCGTGAGTCGGCCGGCACGCTGGAAATCATCGCCGATGACCGTGGCATTTCGTACGTGGTGGAGCCGCCAGACACCTCGGCTGGCCGTGACGTTCTCGCCTTGGTGCGTTCTCGGAACCTGCGTGGCAGTTCGTTTGCATTCACCGTGAGCCAGAAGGGCGAGCGGTTCACCACCGACGAAGGCGGCAAGGCCATCCGTGAAGTGGTTGAGGCTTCCGGCCTGTACGAGGTTGGCCCGGTGAACGTGCCAGCCTACGGCAGTGCTACGTCTGCGGTGGTGGCCCAGCGTTCGTATGAGGCGTGGCTAGCCGCCCAGGCTGCCGCCGTTGAGTCGGACGCTGATGCCGAGCCCGAGGTGAAGCGTGCCGTGCGTTCGCTGGTGCGTGACGCAGCTGCTGCGTGGGCACTGAGGCTCCGCAATGTCTGAAGCCCGCTGCACCTGCGGCGAGAAGTTGCGGTGCCGCTCATCTCGCCCGTGTGGTGACGAGCGTCAGCAGTATTTGCGTTGCCCACGCTGCGGGGCTCGTGCTGTGGCGTTTGTAAAAACAACACATTCGGAAGTGCGGTTCTGCAAGAGGACGGCACGCTAGTGGCACTGTGGACTCCATCGGCAATACCGCCGGCGGAGATATTACACAGTGGACAACCTCAAGAAGCTTCAGGACGAGGCCGTTTCCCTCGCCAACCGGATCGACGCCGTGCGTGCTGTCGAGGCCGAAGACACGACCGCCCGTGATGTCGAGCTCATCGACCTCAACAAGCGTGCCGACGAACTGACCGCCAAGATCGACTTCGAGAAGAAGGTGGTCGAGTCGGCGAAGAATCTCCGCAGCGTGGTCGAGCGTTGCTCGCCCGCTCCCGAGGTGAAGGAAGAGCGAAGCGAGAAGGTCCGCATCGAAGCGGTTCCGTTCTCGGGCCGGCTCCGTGCGTTTGAGAACGCCAAGGACGCCTACTCGGTGGGCATGTGGTTCAAGGCGAAGGGCGGCGACGCCGACGCCAAGCGGTGGTGCCAAGACCACGGTGTTGAGGCTCGTGCCCAGGGCTCGACCGGCAGCACCACTGGTGCGGCTTTCGTGCCTGATGTGCTCTCCTCGACCGTGATCCGACTGGTGGATCAGTATTCGGCCTTTGCTCAGAACGCCACCAACGTGGTGATGCCGAGCGACGTGCTTCTCTTTCCTCGCAGAACCGCGGGTTCCACCGCTTATTGGGTTTCTGAGAACGCTGCCATCACTGCCAGCGACCCGACTTCCAATCAGGTCACCCTGACGGCCAAAAAGGTCACAGGGGCCGTGACGATTGCTTCGGAGTTGCTCTCCGACTCAATTGTGTCGATCGCTGACTGGATTGCGGCTGAACTGGCTTTGACGCTCTCCAACGCCGTGGAAGAGGCTGCGTGGAGCGGCAACCCGAGCAACGCTCCAGCGGTTGCTGGGCTCGTCACGACCTACACGGGTGGCCTGCTGGCGGCGTCTGCTGCCACCTACGCCGCCTCGCTCGTGACGGCTGCCGGCGACACGCCCGACGAGGTGACCAAGGCCAACTTGCTGGCCATGATGGCCAGGGTTCCGCAGCACTCGCGTGCTGGTGCCAAGTGGTTCTGCTCGCCGTTCTTCTTCGCGTCGTGCATGCAGAACCTTGACCTCGCTCAGGGCGGGTCGGTTGGTCTGTCGCAGGGCATGGGTCCGACGTTCCTCGGCTCGGAAGTGGTCCTCACCGACCGCCTGCCGGCCGGTGCGGACTCGACGGGTGCGATCATGGCCCTTTACGGGAACATGGCGAACAGCTCCTACTACGGCATCCGCCAGGCCATCGAGATCGCCAGCAGCGATCAGGTGAACTTCCTGAGCGACCAGACCGTGATTCGGGCAGTGGCTCGCGTCGCCATCACGCACGCGAACCTGGGCACCGACACCGTGGCCGGCCCGATGATCGGCCTTGTGGGTGCGTGAGCCTGACGGCTTGACGGGTGTGCAATCTTGAGCGGGCGGCTTCCACGACGGGGCCGCCCGCTCTCTTTTTTGAGGCACGCATGCTGGTCAAGGTAGGTGGCACCGAAGTCGACATCCGAGTCGAAGCCATCCTGTCGATGCCTAGGCTGTCGTTTACGGCCAATCACTTCGCATGGGCTCAGGCACTCATGCCGCTCGGCATTCGCCCCACGATGGGCACTGGTGCGTTCTGGGATCAAGTAAACACCAGGGTGATGGAACAGTTCATCGACAAAGCCGAGTACCTGCTAGCGATTGACTATGACACGTTCTTCACCAAGGAGGACGTAGAAACGCTCTTCGCCATGGCGATGACGTTTCAATGTGACGCCATCACGGGGCTGCAGACCAAACGAGAAGACGGCCGTCCGATGCTCACGCTGAAGGGCACGCTGGACGATCCGCCAGACGAAGGACACACGGCGGTGCCTACGTCGTGGTTTGCCGAGCCTGTGCAAGAAGTGGACACCGCACACTTTGGCTGCACCGTCATCAGCACGGCCGCACTCAAGCGTGCGAAGAAGCCATGGTTCTGGAGCAAGCCAGATCCAAGCGGAGGGTGGTCTGACGGCAGAACCGACCCAGACATTTTTTACTGGCGGAACTGGCGAGACAGCGGAAACCGCGTCTTCGTCTCTCCCCGTGTCGTGTTAGGCCACGGCGAGTACGTCGTGACGTGGCCAGGGAAGCAACTCGCCGGCCCTGTTTTTCAGTGGACTACCGAGTTCACGAACACCGGGAAACGTCCCGAATCTGCATGGAGCGTGCCCTAATGCCGAAGATTAAGTTCACCCGAGCGTGGCGTGGATACCGCAAGGGCCAGACGGCTGAGCTTCCTGGCGGCATCACCACGCAGCTGCTCGCCCAGCGGGTGGCCGTCGAAGACAACCAGCCGTCGCTGATTGAAACGGCTGCTATCGAGCACGACGTAGAAACCGCAGACGCCACGCCGAAGAGGAGCCGACGCCGTGCAGTACCGAAGCCTGACACGCCAGACCGGGCCAGCCGTTGAGCCCGTTACCGTAGCCGAGGCGAAGGCCCACCTGCGGGTTGATACGAGCGACGATGACACCTACATCGGCACGCTCATCACTGCCGGCCGTGAGTGGTGCGAGCAGTACCTAGACCGCACGCTGGTAAATACTCAGTGGGTGATGCGGTTTGATTCGTTCCCGCCAGATGGCACCCACGACATCGAGTTGCCACGGCCGCCGATTGCGACCGCTGGAACCACGACGGCGGTTGCCCTGACGTTCACATACGAGAACGGCACCACGGCTACCTACTCCACGGCCAGCTACCGAGTGGACCGCAACAGCACACCTGGAGCGGTGAAGACGCTGTATGGCCAAACGTGGCCGCCGCACTTGATGGATGACAACGCCGTGAGCGTGACGTGGTGGGCAGGCTACGGGGCTGCCGGATCTAGTGTGCC
>Ga0315902_10009482_pt1 | contig 13018 bp, 14 predicted proteins | sample LakEriMetagenome_9_FD_203523 | JGI IMG/M metagenome (GOLD analysis project Ga0315902, IMG submission 203523) | Freshwater fungal communities from buoy surface, Lake Erie, Ohio, United States - Buoy 12 MA117 | ecosystem: Environmental > Aquatic > Freshwater > Lake > Lake biofilm | place: USA... | reverse complement strand
CATTGACTTTGCAGACTTGTCATCCTCCTGGTACTACTCTCAATAGGCTGATTGTAATTTCTTCTCTAATTAAAGTTGAATAAGGTTTAACTATCTGATACCTAAAGTGTATAAATCTGTCTGATCCCCAGATTTGAAAGTTGTGAGTATAACCAGTTTGTCTCCGTTTACAGTTGTATATACATCGTTTGAATAAAGAGTATTATTATAGATTTCTACTTTATTTGTTCCATCAATTCTAACTATAGAAATTTTACCTTTTCTATTTTTTTCATCGAAATTTTCAACTAAAATTAAGTGGAAAGAGTCAGAATACCAGCTAATTTTTGGTTGAGGAGCCTTAGCATCTAATTCAAATACCTCTGTTTCTACTTTTTCACCAACTGGAAGAGGGGTTTCCATATTGTAAATAAAGTACTTAATTTTGTTATTTTCTAGTTTTTTATAGATAAATTTTTTATTGTCTGGACTCCAGATAGTGTCTTCAGCACTGGCTATTTTTATTCTATCCTCTGGTATTTCAATTTTTGAGATAAAGTCCAATCTCTTTTTTTGAATTTTCTTATTCCAATTATCCTTTACTTCGTTAGGATTGGTTACAGGAGAGACATTGTTTGAATTTAAATTTACTAAGTAAAATTTAGAATCCGCAGTTTCTACTATCAATTCATCCTCTTCAGGTGACCAAATAATATCTTTTCCTTCAGAGTATTTGATAAAATTTGTATCTTTTACAGCATTCTTCGAAGAATTAGCAAAAAAATTCAAACCTTGGTCCTTAAAAGAGACAATCCATACTCCTGGAGATTCTGGATCTTTAGAAAAGAAAGCTAATTTCTCTAGTGAATATGAAAGGGTTGGTTTTCTAGCTCCTGTATTTGTTAGGGGTTCGATTCTAGGTGTTTGAGTGATAAGCATCGCGGTAATGTCTGTTACTAATTCTGGGTAAACCTCAATTTCTTTTTCCCATGTTACGTACCCATTTTTAGTGATTTTTAGTTTGTGTTTTCCCAAATCAACACCTGAAATAGAGTTGTTTGTTGCAGTTATTAATTTTCCATCTAGGTACACATTTGCTCCTTCGGGCTGTGATTTGGCAGATATCATTCCTGTTTGTTTAACTTTTAGATCTGAAAGCTGTACATTATTTGTAAAATTAAAATTTGGTCTCCAGCCACTTAAAAAGAAATAGAGAAGTACGGTAGATCCCAAAAGAATTATTAGTGTAAGGATTTTGGTATAACTTTTTTGATTCATAGTTTTAATATACTATAATTCTACTATGTTTTCTAAAAAGATAGGTATTGATTTAGGTACTGCTAATGTTCGTGTTTGTTCTTTGAATTCCAAAGAAATCAAATATGATAATAATTTGCTAATACTTGATTCAAATACCAATGATTATGTTAAAAGAGGTCAAGAAGCAACTGACTTGATTGGTAAAGTTGGAGATGATTTAAAGATTATTAGGCCAGTAAAAAGCGGAATCTTGCAGGATATCGAAGCCCAAAAAGAACTTCTAACACCTTTAATTGATTCCTTTATCGGCTCTCATAGAATTGTTAAACCAGATTTTTTAATTTCAATCCCAAGAATAATTAGAGATTCAGATAGAAATTCTATTTACACTCTTATTGAAGATTTGGGCGGTAGTTCCCAATCCTATTTAATTCCTGAAATTATTCTATCTGCAATTGGACTTAAACTTCCTATTTACAGCCCTACAGGTACAGCTTTGGTAAATTTAGGAGCAGGTACTACTGAAACAGCTGTTTTAAGTCTGGGTGGGATTAATTCCTCAAATACACTTAATTTTGGAGGAGATGACCTTGATCAATTAATTGTAGATTATTTCAAATCAAATAACATTCTGATTGGTTCTAAAACTGCTGAGAGTTTGAAAAAATACTTTTTAAGTGCTGAGATAGAGGATAAGAATGAAATGTTAGAGATTAAAGGTAAGGAGTTGAGTTCTGGTAAAGCAGTAATTTATCATTTTAAGAAAGATGATTTGAGAATAGCAGTATTGCCTGGAATTGAAAAAATAGCAAATTCTATTAAATCCGTAATTGAGAATTTACCTCCTGAGCTTTCTGGCGATATACTTGATAAAGGGATAATATTAACTGGAGGACTTTCAAGATTGAAAAAATTAAATGTTTTTTTAACTTCATACCTAGGGGTACCTGTTTATGTATTAGATGGTGCTGAGGACTCTGCAGTAAACGGTTTAAAACATTTGATAGATAATATTGATTTGATACCTAAATATTTAAGAGTATGATTAAAATAGCCTTTGATTGTTCAAGATTAAATACAATAAATAAGTCAGGTACACATAGATTTCTTGTCTCTTTTTTAAATGAGTTATCGAAAAGAGAAGGAGTTGAATTGACTTATTATTTTAATTATTTAGATAAAAATTTAGTAAATTTTCCTTTTTTAAAAAAAGGAAAAGTAATTGAACTTAAAACTTCCATGTATACCCAATTGGGTCTTTTAAAGGAATTAGGAAAGTATGATTATTTCGTATTTCCTTGGCAGACGGTTCCAGTACTATCTTTTATTACCTCTGGAAATGTTGTGAGCATTATACATGATATTGGTTATACAAACAAAACTAGATTTTTTACTTTTTTGACTCAAATTTTTTCTAAAAAAATATTTGCAGTTTCGAAATCAACCTCCACTTCACTGTTTAGAAAGTCCAATCTTATTACTGAAGGAGTGGATTCAAATATCTTTTATAAAATAAAAGACTCCGAACTTTTAGAATTAAGAAACAAGCACAATATTCCATCAAAATTTATTTTGTCGGTAGGAAGAATTGAAGACAGAAAAAATGTGTTTAATAATTTAAAAGCCTTCTCTTTGATAAGTAAGCTTTACCCAGCAGTTAAATATTGTTTTATAGGTAAGTTTGAGGTTGATGAAGAAATTATTTACTCTTATATTTCTTCATTAGGTATCAACAGGGATCAAATTGTATTCAAAAATTACGTTGACGATGCTACTTTAAATTTATATCTAAATTCTTGTGAATTTTTAGTATTTACTTCAAAAGATGAAGGTTTTGGTTTGCCTGTTTTAGAGGCATACAGCGTAGGAAAATGGGTTATTTTATCTAAAATACAACAATTAGCAGAGTTTAAATTAAGTGCTAAACAGATTGTTAATTACGATAGTCCGAGAGAAATTGCCGATGCAATGGTTAATTTTTTGTCCAATAAAGCAGCGCTAAAAAAAGAATTCAATCCAAAAAAAATATTAGAAATTCATTCTTGGAAAAATTCAGTAGATTTATTTTTAGAAAACTTACAAAAATGAATATGGAATTGCTTGGTGTAAAGATTAATTACCCGTTTCTCAAAAAAAACTTTGATAGTGTTTTAAAAGATATGACTAGTTCTAAAAAAACAAGTTTTATTTTTACAGTAAATCCTGAGTTTATCGTTGATGCTCAGCATGATCCTTTATTTAAATCCATTCTAAATCAAGGAAGTTTTAATTCAGTTGATGGTATAGGGGTAGTTATGGCACTAGAATATCAAGAATCTCTTAAAGAAACTAAAAATAAGTTTTCTTCCTTACTTGTAGTAATAGACAAATATTTCAAAGGTCAGATTATTAAAAAGAGATTTACTGGAGTTGAGATTTCCGAAAGGATATTTGAATTTTCCAATAAGAATTATTGCAATGTTTTTCTTTTAGGTGGCGATAAGTTTAAGATGGTTTCAGAGAATCTTCTAATAGACCTTCAAAAAAAATATCCAAATATAAATTTTATAGGAGCTAGCAGTTCTTTTGTTTCAAAGCCAAATGATGACATTGTTACTATAGAGTTTATTGAAGATTGCATGAAGAGGAAAGGGGTTAGGGAGATAGATTTTGTTTTAGTAGGTTATGGACATCCATTTCAAGAGAAATGGATATTAAGAAACTTTTCAAAATTCAATGCTAAGGTCTTCGTCGGGGTAGGCGGAACGTTTGATTTTTTAAGCGGTAATATCCTAAGAGCTCCAAAATTTCTACAGAAGTTAGGTCTTGAATGGTTATTTAGACTTCTTATTCAGCCAGCAAGATATAAGCGAATTTTTAAGGCGGTGGGTACTTTTTCATACTTGATTTTTAGAAAAATTAATTACTAATTCAAATTTCCCATATTGACATAATTTTTTTTTAAATTAATAATAAAGCTATGACATTAGACATAAAGGACAGGCTTTACACATCTTCTGAAGTAGCTGAAATACTAGGCGTAAGTCTTAGAAGTGTATATAGATATCTAGAAGAAGGAAAGTTGGACGCTGACATTAAGACTGCAACAGGTCGACATAGATTTTCTAAAAAAAACATATTAGATTTTCTTCAACCTTCCGAGAGTCAGAATAAAGTATCTGCTCCAAAAGTAGTAGAAGCAGCTCCTGCAACTGAAAAAGTTACTTTCTCTCCAACAGAGACAATCTCAGAGGATTTTGACTTCGATAATTTTTTTGAAACTGACATCGTCAAAAAAGATGATAATTTAGTTGCAAATGAAACAGTCAAATCACCATCCCCATCAATTACATCTGATGAGGATGATCTAGAGAAACTTTTTGAAGAGTTAGAAAAAGAGTTTTCTTCCCAAACTAATCTTAATACTGATTCTGAGAAGAAAGTATCTAAACTAGCTGAAGATGATTTTGAATTTGACTTCGACTTTTTAGAAGGTAAAGAATCAGTCACTGATTACTTAAATATTGGAAATGAATCTAAAGAAGATACTAAAACCAAAAAAGATGATTCAGACTTTGATTTTGACTTTCTGGAAGACTTTTTTGATGAAGAAAAAAAAGACAAGACTGATAAACCTAATTTAACTAATTACGAGCAACCAAAAAAAGTTGAAGTTGAAGCTAAAAAAGATGAATCTGATTTTGACTTTTTAGATTTAGATTCCTTTTTCGAGAATATGTCAGATAAAAAAGAGGATATAGAGGTTAAAGAAGAAAAAAAATCAGTTTCACATAGTGAAGATTCCAGTGAAAGTTGGTTAGAGAGGTTTAGAAAAGCCTCAGAAAAAACTAATGAATCCAAACCAACACCTCAAAAAGAGAACGATGACTTCGATATTTCTAGCTTTTTTAATAATAAGACTTCAGTTAGTTCTCTATCTAATAAAGATGAAGATCTAAAATTTAATGAAAAAGATTTTAAAGATGAATTTAAATCTTCAAGAGAAGCAAAGAAAACAGAATATTACTACATTAGCAGTCTATCAGGTCCAAAAGAAATTGCTCAAACAATCGATAAGGTTTCTAGAAAGTTCGATTTAGATTATGCTTTTACTTTGAATGCAGGACTATCGCTACATAAAGATATATCTCCATTTACTCTAATCCATGTTTATGTAAATGAAAGAGACTTAGAGATATTTGAAGATTATTTAAAACTTACCCCATCATCTGAAAGAGATGCCCATCTATGCATAAAATTAGCTCATGACAGGGAAGTATTTGCTGATTCATATGAACTTAACGGTCTATTTGTTGTCTCAAATGTTCAATTAAGGTCCGACTTTATTGATAAAGGTATGGATAATTACGCTAGAGAAGTGTAATTTAAGTTAAAATTCCTTTACAAATTTTAAGTTTAATATATAATATAAGTATTGGTCTAACAAGAAATCGATCTAATAATGTGGGCAGGATTATTGGATTTGTGAGTAAAGTTAGACCATTTTAGTATATGAAGAAGTCGGTATACTTAGATTTATCTTTACCTGTTTTTATCGATAAAGACCTCGCCGAGAGGTATTGTACCTTTTTAAAATCGATTATTAAGCTTCTAGAAAAAAGTTCTAATTTAAAATTTTATATCTCTCTCAATTTGTTTAATGAATTTCATTTAAATTCTACCTATTCAGAATTAATCAAAACTATTAAAAATCTTGTTGAAAACGATAAAGCTGAAATAGTTCTGTCCAGCTCTTTTAATATTTCTGCTTTAAGTAATGAGCAATCCCATGTTTACGATATTTTATATTCAGAATATTTTAATGCTTTTAATCTAGGTTTCCCTAGAGATTTTGAAGGTGATAGTTGTATGATGATTAAAAACACGCATACATTCTTTTCTCCTAAGGGTTTAATTTCTGAAAGTTTACTTAATTCTTTGAAGATGATGGGTATTGAGAGGTTATTCGTTGATAAGAACTTTGTAGAGGACCCTTGTTTGTATAAAGGTATAAAATTAGTACCTGTTAACTTACAGGCGGGGGCTTTATTTAACGATTTTGTAACTTTAGAAACTGTTTCAGAATTTTTAAATCAAAATGACTTAAGCATTAATTATCTAAATCTTTTTGACCTATTTTTAAATCATAATTCAAATATTGAAACTAATTTTTCAAATTTCATATACCTGTTAGACAGAGGTAGTGAGCAATGGGGACTTTGTGACATTGATGATGAAAATATGAAATATCAAGAAACTTTACCTAACTCAGTTCTTCAAACTTTATCTATTGGGGAGAAGGATTCTGGAAGTTACTTGGATTTTAAAGATCAGATAATTAAGTATTTTTCTCATAAAGATCTTATTGGTACTGAGATAGATCCTGAGGATTTTAGAAGATTGCCAGTTTGGAAAAAAACCGGAATTATAAATATTGATGCACAGAATATGTTCAATTTACATTTAATGTCATTGTTGTCCGAAGAGGTAAGTAGAAAAAATTTATTACTCAAAGATGGGCTAGATAAACATGTAAATGATATAATAGACCAGTTAATTGTTTCGGATTTGTGTTCAGATTCCCTTAATTCGTTATTTTCAAGTTTTAAAGATAAAATCAACCTGAAGTAGGTTTGTTAGCATTCTATTGATTATATTGATATTGAGATAATTTCTAATTGTATTAGTAACAAAAAAGGAGGGTTTTAACCCTCCTTTTTGTATTAGATTGAATTAAATTTATTTTAATTCAACTTTTGCTCCTGCTTCCTCTAATTTTTTCTTAATCTTTTCTGCTTCCTCTTTCTTTACGCCTTCTTTTAGAGTTTTAGGTGCTGACTCAACAAAAGCTTTTGCTTCTGGAAGACCAAGTGAAGCGTCAATTTCTCTTACTGCTTTAATAACAGCAATTTTATTTGCTCCTGCGTCTGACAAGATAACATCAAATTCATCTTGTTCAGCTGCTGCTGCTGCGCCTCCTGCTACTGGAGCTGCTCCTGCTACCATTACTGGTGCTGATGCTGATACTCCAAATTTTTCTTCCATAGCTTTAACTAATTCGTTAAGCTCTAGTATGGTCATGGATTCAACCATTTCCATTATTTTTTGTGCGTTATCGCTTAGTGACATAATTTATCCTTTCTTTCCCAAATAATTACTTATTTTTTTGGTTTGCTACTGAATTAAGTACATATACAATCTTTGATTTAGATTGATTTAATGTGTTTACAAATTTGTAAACAGGGGAGTTCAATGAACCAATTAATCTTCCGATTAATTCTTCTTTTGATGGTAACTTGCTTATTTCTACTAAGCTTTTTTCATCAACAAATTTGTTGTCGAAAAAACCACCTTTAGCTTTCAAGTTTTCAATCTTCTTTGAAAGATCAAAGAAAGATTTTATGGTGCTAATTGGGTCCTCGTAAGCCACTACAGCAATTGTTTGTCCTGTAAGTGAGTCAGAAGCCTTCTCGTTACCTTCCATGCCCTTTAAAGCAATTTTAAGAAGTGTGTTTTTGGAAACAAAAACCTCACCACCTTTAGCTCTAATATCTTCTCTGAAAGAAGTAAGATCTTTTGCAGAAACTCCTTTGAAGTCAGAGAATAGGATGGATTTAGATTTAGCTACCTTATCTTGAATGTTTTTAAGTAGTTCAACATTCTTATTGTTTGGCATTTTATTCCTTCCAAATATATACTATTAACCTAAGATTTGAGAATTTAAAAAAAAATTTGTAAATACCTCGGCTAGATTATTAAACCAAATAGGCCCTAGCTGTCTTAAGTTATGGTGATTTTAACTTATAGCGGGGTAGTATGCAAGTACGTAATTGACTTATTTACCGCATAATAACCGCAGAAAATATTTATCTAGTTTTTTTATTACCGCATAATAACCGCAGATTTTAAATTGAATCCGGTTTTTACAGTAGATTTACGTAAAATCATGTTTTAATACAAGATCAAGTGTAAAAAAGAGGGTTTTGCCGTAAGCAAAACCCTCATTCTATTCGTTGTATATTTTTTTAAGCAAAGAAATTTGTATCTAATTGATATGATTTACCCATAGTAGGTGACAGAAATATAGAAACAACCCAACCTGGTTTAGCTTTTGCAGGTTTATTTTGTTTCAAATTATTCATAATCTCATTATAATTTTCTTCTAGGTTTTCAACTGAAAAACTGCATTTACCGATTATTGTATGAATAATTGGGTGATTTTGTTCAGTTCTGATTTCAATTTTTCCTTTTTTTAATTGTTCAACTGCTTTTTTAGGATCATTAGTAACAGTTCCGTTTTTAGGGTTAGGCATAATTCCTGCTGGTCCTAGGATTCTTGCAACTTTTGCAATCTTTGGCATGTAAGCTGGTTCTGTGACAAGCGCATCAAAATCAACACCTGCTCTTAATTTACCATTTATAATTAAATCTAAATCTTCTTCCTTAAGATTTAAATCAGCTTCTTTGATATCTGAACTTCCAAATACAGCGATTTTAAGAGTTTTACCTGTTCCGTGTGGGAGAACTACGCCGTATCTAATCATTTGATCTGCTTTTTTTACATCTAAATTAAGATTTACATGTAATTCTACTGTTGAATCGAAATTTGTTTTACAATCGTTTTTTATATCTTTAAGTAACTCTTTAATATTTGTATACATATTATTTTATTCTTCTACCTCAACTCCCATTGATTTTGCTTGTGAACTAACTATTCTTACAGCCATTTCTAAATCTCTAGTATTTAAATCAGGCATTTTAACTTTAGCAATTTCTTCTACTTGTGATCTATTTAATTTTCCAACCTTCTTTTTATTTGGAGTAGCAGAACCTGATTGGATTTTAAGTGCTTTTTTAATTAAATAAGAAGTTAGAGGTGTTTTTGTAACAAATTCAAAACTTCTATCTTCGAAAACAGTTAAAACAACAGGAATAATTGCATCCCCCATGGATGATGTTCTTGCATTGAACTCTTTACAGAAATCCATAAGAGGGACTCCGTGTTGCCCAAGTGCTGGTCCTACTGGAGGAGCTGGTGTAGCTTTACCTGCAGGAAGGTTTAATTTTACGTATGCTTTAACTTTTTTAATCTTTTTTGTTGGTGCCATAATTTTAGATTCTATCAATAAATAATCAATTTACAAGAATAATTTATAAACTTGCAATTTGTGAAAACTCTAATTCGATAGGTACTTCTTTTCCAAAGAATGAAACTAATACTTTAACTTTACCTTGATCTTCGTTAACTTCTGAGATTTTTCCAATGGAGTCTGCAAAAGGTCCTTCAGTAATTTTAACTGAATCTCCTTCTTGGTACTTCATTTCAAATTTAGGAGTTTCTGTTACAACATACTTCATAAGAGCGATTACTTCGTTTTCGTGAAGAGGGGTAGGTGTTGAACCTGATCCAATGAAACCTGTAATACCTTGAGTATTTCTTACAAATGCCCATGAATCTTCGTCTAATAACATGTTTACATAAACATATCCTGGGAATAATCTTTCTTTTACTTTTCTTTTTTTACCTTCAGAAACAACTACTTTATCTTGTGAAGGAATGAAAACTTTAAAAATTTTATCTGTAAAACCTTTAATTTCAGCTCTACTTTTTAATGTTTGAGCAACTCTATTTTCATGTCCGGAGTAGGTGTGAACTATATACCACTTAGCTCTTGGGTGGTTAGAGTCATTTATGATTATTAAATTATCGTTTAAGTTGTTTGTATCCATAATTCTATATTATATATGATAATCCGAGGTTTAGAAGATAATCAATTCCTGATATCAAAATTCCCAAAATTATACTTGAAATAACCACATAAATAGTAAGTTTTTTAACCTCTTCTTTAGTAGGCCACTGAACAGTGTTAAGCTCTTTCCAAGCATCTCTTAAGAAATCTAGGATTTTCATTGAAACATTTTAACACTTATATTTTGATTTTTAAAGAATTTAGTGTATTTTATTAATATGGGTTTGATTACAGAATTATTTAATAGTCCTTCAGCTTTTATTTTAATTGTTTCAGGACTGATTGTTTCAATTACAATACATGAGTTTGCACATGCGTTAGTAGCATTTAAATTAGGAGATCCGACTCCTAAACTTCAAGGAAGGGTAACCCTTAACCCTTTAGCACATTTGGACCCTCTAGGAAGCCTTTTAATGATTTTATTTGGCTTTGGTTGGGGTAAACCTGTTGAGTATGACATTTACAATTTAAATCATCCAAAAAGAGATACTGGTTTAATTTCAATTGCAGGGCCATTATCTAATATTTTATTGGGGGTTGTTTTAATAATTTTAAGTAGAGTATTTAACATTCAAGAATTAATGTTGGTTGCCTACATTAACTTTTTCTTAGCCTTTTTTAATTTAATTCCTATTTACCCTTTAGATGGATTTAATGTAGTATTGTCCTTACTTCCATACGATTTAGCTGAGAGGTGGAGAGAGACAGAGAAGTATTCCTTAATATTTATTTTAGTTTTAGTTTTTACAAACATTCCATCAATTATAGTTACACCGATTAGCAGTTTATTAATGGTAACTATTGACACCTTCATAAAAAATTTACTATAATATTTTCAGCCTGATGTGTTAGTTGATGTATGATTAAAATTTTACATCAATATATCTTTGGGGTTTTAAATTAAAATCCCACCTTAATTCTTAAGGTAAATTTTGCTTACTAGACGGCACATTGGGTTCTATTTAAAATCTAATTGTTCTTGGATATATCTTTTAACATCAAATTTTTTTTCACAACCCTTGTAATTCATATATCTAATTTTTCCGTAAACTTTTCTTTCGAACCAGGCTCTATCGTGTGTACCGCCAATTGACCAAGAAATCCCAGTATATCCATTTGGATCCCTACCATCTAATTCGTATTTGTCATTTAAATAAATTGCTATTTTCATAGCTTCTTCAGGAGAATTTGTCCATTCAAGAATTTTTTTAGCCCAATACATTCTTAAATAACCGTGCATTTTACCTTTGTTAGTCATCTCTAGTTGGGCTGCATTCCAAAGTGGGTCATGAGTTTTGGCATTTTCAAATTCATGTTTTGTGTAAATATAATCACGTTTGTCATGTCTATGTTCGTCTAATGATTTTTTTGCCCACGAATGAAACGCCTCAGTGTTGTCATAGTTAGTATTAAAATAGCAAAAATTGTCAGCTAATTCTTTTCTGATTATAATTTCTTCAAAAAAGGCCTTCGTTTTACTAGTTTCAACGTTTTTCATAACTTTTAATACTACTTCTTGGGATGAGATTTGACCAAAATGTAGATATGGTGAAAGATTAGAGCTTGCCTTTATATTTGGATCGTTTCTATCGTTTTCATATGAATCAATATTTTCTATAAACTTATGTAATGTATTTAATGCCTGTTTGTATCCAGGTTTTACCCATGATACTGGTTTAACTTCATTATTTATAGAAATTTTGTTGAGTAAGTTTTTCCAGTCAATATTCTTTTCTTTTTTTATAGTAAAGGTGCTTTTTTTCAAAATAGGGTAGTCTGTTAAAAATTCGTCTAAGATTTTATTTATTTTTGGTCTCAAAGTATAAGCACCGAATTCTTGCTTGTTTGATGCGTAAAAACAAGGAACTATGTTATGAGCATCCACTTCAATTAAAGGTATTTTTACATTTTTAGCTAAGGTTTCTCTCCAATTTCTACCTATTCGCAGAGGGCTAAAGTCAGTGATAATTGTTGAAATTCCGTGGTTTTTGGAGAACTTTTCTAATTCATCGGTTGGTTCTCCCGTTAAAAGATGGAATGAAATATTGTGACTATGAAGTTCTTCTTCTACTTCTTCTAAACCTTTAAGCATGAAATCATATTGTCTTAATGTCGCGTCAAGAAATTTAGGTGACAGACAAAAAACAACGCTTAGAGGAAGTTTATTTTCTTCTGCAAGTTCCTGGGCATATAAAAGTGCCCAGTTTCCATGAACTCTTTGGTCCCTAGACATCCAATAAACTATTGGACCGGTTGGTTCAAATTCATTATTATTTAAACTTAAAAGTCTCCTTTGATCTACTTTCATTTATAATTCTTCAAGTGGCTCTATTCCAAGCAATGTTAAACCTTTGTGTAGTATATAAGAAGTGGTTAGGCAAATAAATAGTCTAAAATCTCTTACTTCTTCCTTGTCATCTAATATTTTGTGTTGATCATAGTACTGATTAAATTTTTTAGCAGTTTCAAAAAGATATGTTGCTAGAGTAGATGGGGAGAAATCAACTGCTGCTTTTTTAGTTATTTCTGGAAACATTGAAAAATTTACCAAAATATCTCTTTCTATATTATTAATCTCTCCATAACCTTTAAAATTAAATATACCGGCTTTTTTTAGTACACTCTGACATCTTGCATAGGTGTATTGTAAATAAGAACCTGTATTGCCGTTTAGGTCAGTTATTTTTTCTGGATCATAAATAATATTACTTCCGATTGAATTTTTTAAAATTAAATATTTAAGTGAAGAAATAGCAATTTTTTCAGAAATTTTTTCTAGAAACTTTTGATCTTTTTTGGAGGAAAAGTTTATGATTATGTGCTCCCTGATTTGATTTATTATCTCGTCTAGGGTAACAACATCCCCAGTTCTTGAGGACATTTTTCCTGAAGTAAGTCTTAATTCACCGTGTGCTAGGTGAATTGTTTCATTTGAAAATCCTAATTGTTTGAATATTTCTATTAGATCTTTAAAATAGAATTCTTGTTCTCTAGCGGTGCAGACAATAGAAATGTTTGGGTTATACTTTTGTTTTTTCAATAAACTTAAT
>Ga0315902_10009479_pt1 | contig 13021 bp, 14 predicted proteins | sample LakEriMetagenome_9_FD_203523 | JGI IMG/M metagenome (GOLD analysis project Ga0315902, IMG submission 203523) | Freshwater fungal communities from buoy surface, Lake Erie, Ohio, United States - Buoy 12 MA117 | ecosystem: Environmental > Aquatic > Freshwater > Lake > Lake biofilm | place: USA... | reverse complement strand
CGTATTGCCCGGTATAACCACAGTCGCTGGCAGTATTCACCAGCAGTACTTTCTTTCCCTTTAACTGTTCAAACAAATAAGATGATCCGTTATTCAATTCGTACTGCAGGCTGTAAAACGGAACCAGCGGTGCAGCCGATTGATTGTGCAGGCCGGAAGCAGCTTTTTTCTGCACCAGCATAAAAAGCGGATAAACCGCTTTGAGTATCTTTTGTCGTACTGTCATGGAACCAGAAAATAAATACACCAATAAAGCTATGGCCACCACCAACAGAAACAGCCATTTACTTCTTTTACTAAGAAACTGCAAGTTAACCTGTTTTGTCACGCTTTAAATGATTGTTTATGGTGCATTGGAAAAATCCTTGCTGTTAAGATACCAAAAGCTGAAAATATTTCCGGTTTATTGTATCGAAAACACAAACAAATAATACTGCCCCCCGACGAATGAACTTTCTCCATACGGTACTGGCAGGATATTCAACAAAAGAAGTGAGCACCCGGAATCAGAGAACCGTACCGGTTAATGGGTGAACGATTAGATATGAACAGGTCAGGAGCAGTGCCCGCTGCAGGAAGAAATCAATAAAAAGACCGTACCGGAAGCCTTCGGAGGCATTCGCTTACAGCAATGATTTACCGGTAACATTATTCCCGTTCATCATTGGATATATAACCCCAGAAAATATCATCCCGGTATTCATTTTTCGCGTTTTCCGGCGTAACCAGATCAAAGGCAGACATGTTTTTTACTTTAAACACCGGTGGCTGAAAAATCCGCGACTTCATACCCATCACTTTAAACAAGGGAGTGAGCCCCTCAGCAGAAATAATTTTTGTTTCCAGTCCGCGTGAAAACTGAGTGGAAAAGCTGAAGGCCGCATCTGCAATATCAAGCGAGCGTGCATCAACCTGTGCATTGGCTTTTAACTCAATTTTACTATTGGAGCTGTTAGAAATAATAACGGTAGCGCTCTCGGCTTTCACCAGTTCTGTCAGCACCACCCATTTCTTGTTCCACCGACCATCTTTATACAGTTTGATAATCTGGTTTCCGAGTTTGATCGTGTCCTTGATGGAAGGCGAAGTGGTATTGTTGGCCTTAAAGAGAATGGAGTTCTCCTTACTGAATTCTACAATAATCCCGGCATCGGCAGTTGTAAGCACACTACCCTGTGGCGCTGTTGTTCCCGACAGTTTTGTTGTAACGGAAACACTTCCGCGGGAACTGTGCTCGAGGGGCGTTTTCGTTTCATCGGCTCTTATTTCAAACTCAAGTCCCAAATCTTCCAGGTTGGAAAAACGGGTAAAGACATGACCGTTTAAAACACCTACATCGCCCAACTTCAGCGGCACACCCGGATTCCAGGTTGCGTAATAACCAAATTTCCGTTTCATTTCGTCGGTATATTGCTCTTGTGCAGATGCCATATAATAAAGTTTGTTTGTTTTATAAGTCCGGATATCAATCTGAAAATGACATTAACTTTTTGTACACAGCGCATAAGCAGTGACTGGATTGCTTTACCACTACACAGCCTATTGCTTACTTACACACCTGCATGAGCAACCCACAACAACTGCCTGCAGCGTGCCGGCACCTGTACATGCAGTAACGACTTAGAAGATGATAAGATTAAAACTGGTGAAGTACCCGGTGTCGGTTAATCACGATATATATCCAAATAATTCCTGAAGCTATATGATTCAACAATCAATGCGAAAGAAAATCAGATCCATTTAATGAAGAGTTGATTTGAGCTAATGAACAGTCTGAAATGAAGAATGAATAACTTTTTAAAATAATAGATATCGTTTTACCGGATCACCATCTTAAACAATTTGAGCTTGCCTTTAAACGGAGGGTACCTTACGTTGGGATCGAACCAGGTGGGCGTTTTCATTACTGATTTCTGATGACTGAACGTCAGGAAAGAATGTTTCCCGTGATACGCACCTGTGCCGCTGAATCCTCTTCCACCAAAAGGCAGGTTGTGATTGGTAAAATGCCAGCTGGCATTATTCACACAGCCACCGCCGAAAGAAGCCCGTTCGATCCACCACTGTTCACTTCCGGTGTTGGAAGTAAACAGGTAAAAAGAAAGTGGATTCCTGTTTCTTTCAATCATTGCAAGCGCTTCCTCCTTGGTTTTGTAAGTAAGAACCGGTACAATGGGACCAAAAATTTCTTCCTGCATAATGGCATCATCCATACTAACACTTTCGAGTATGGTTGGCTCAATGAAAAGACGTTGCTTATCATGACGTCCCCCATAGACAATGGTTCCGCTGTCTAAATACCGCACCAGCCGGTCGAACTGTCTTTCATTGATAATCTTTCCATAACTATGACTGTTTTCCGGCTCATCAGTATAAAACGCCTTGATAGCTTTGATAAATTCCCGGAGAAACGCCTCCTTAACCGACTCATGCACCAGTACGTAGTCGGGTGCTATGCACATCTGACCGGCATTGGAATAAGTGGTGACGGCAATACGGCGGGCCGCCACACGCAGATTGGCATCGGGTTCAATCACACACGGGCTTTTGCCTCCCAACTCCAGAGTAACCGGCACCAGGTCTTTTGCCGCCATTTGGTAAATAAGCCGACCCACGGTGGTACTGCCGGTGTAAAACACGTGATCAAAATGAAAATGATTCATCATTTCCGGAATAACCGAAGCTCCTTCGCCCTGTACATACAGAATGTATTCAGGCGGATAAAGTTCCTTAATGATTTTTTCAACGATGGCACCGGTATGTGGTGCAAACTCACTTGGCTTCAGCACTGCACAATTACCTGCGGCGATAGCTCCCACAAGCGGCGCCAATAACAACTGGAACGGATAGTTCCACGGGCCAATGATCAACACCACACCCAACGGTTCGCGGTAGATATAACTGGTAGAAGGCAGGTTGAGCAGGTTGGTAGGCACCCGCTCCGGTGCCATCCAGTGCTTCAAACCTTTCAGTACGGCAGTGATATCGGATAACAGGAACCCGGTTTCGGTTACCCAACTCTCTTCTTCACTTTTTTTAAGATCAGCATGTAATGCATCATGAATTTCTTTTTCATAATGAAGCACGGCTTTTTTCAATTTGAGCAATTGCTCTTTACGGAATGAATAAGGGCGGGTGATGCCGGATAAAAAATAGTGCCGTTGGGCCTGCAGCTGATCAACCAGGGATGAATGACTCATGAAATCGTATTTGGAATAAACAATCGTTAACTTCTGTTCTGCAAAAGTAAAGGAGTTGCGGTTGCGGCGTTCCTGAATCTTGATCCGTATCATTGAATAAAGACGCTGCTTGAGATATCTTTACGGGCAAACGGAACGAACATGTGTGCCTACAAAAGAAAAACCTGGGTAGAAAAGCTGAATCCGGACGCAGTACCAGAAGTGAAACGGATTCTTTCCGATTTCGCCGATATCAAGGCCGGCGAAACCATGCTCATTGCAACACCCTTAATCGTGAATGACTACATCCGCCAGATTCCCAAAGGACATGAAAGTTCGCTGGCACAGATGCGAAAAGACCTTGCTGCCACCTACCATGCTGATAAAACCTGCCCGGTTACCAGCGGTATTTTCCTGCGGATCGTGGCAGAAGCAGCCTGGGAAGAATACCAGGCGGGTAAGGCATTGCACCGTATCACCCCTTTCTGGCGCATGTTTTCCGAAACATCTCCCACCGCCAGGAAGCTGAGTTTTGGAACTGAATTTCTGGCAGCTCAACGCAAAAAGGAAAAGTTACCGGCATCAAAGCCAAATAAGTTGCACTTTTGAGGCATGGAATCAATTCTCAACCGTTCTGATGAATATTTCATGCAACAGGCTTTGAAAGAAGCACAGCTTGCGTTTGATGAAGGGGAAGTACCCGTAGGTGCTGTAGTGGTGGCAGATGGAAAAATCATAGCCCGCGGACACAATGAAGTGGAGAAACTGAATGATCCCACAGCCCATGCGGAAATCATTGCACTCACTTCGGCCTTTAATTTTTTAGGGGCCAAATATCTGCCTGAAGCTACCTTATACGTAACCGTAGAACCCTGCCTGATGTGTGCAGGGGCACTGTACTGGAGCAAGGTTGGCCGGATTGTTTGGGGCGCCGATGATGAAAAAAACGGACACGCCCGTATTACAAAGGACAACTCCCCGTTTCACACCAAAGCAACAGTTACAAAAGGGGTATTGAAAGAAGCATGTGCCGCTTTAATGAAAGATTTTTTCCGGCTACGACGGTAACTATATCCCGTTGGGGTTGCAGCGATTCAACCAATTGACGTTACCTTTGTTACTTCAATTAAACATTTTTATTTACATATTAAAAACTGAATTATGGCTTTTACATTAGCACCTCTCCCTTATGCACACGATGCACTGGAACCGCATATTGATACCCTCACCATGCAGATTCACCATGGCAAACATCACCAGGCCTATGTTGACAACCTCAACAAAGCCATTGCAGGTACAGAGCATGAAAATAAATCACTGGAAGAACTGGTTGCCCAGGCCGGAAAGATCAGCCCTGCCGTGCGCAACAACGGTGGTGGTCACTGGAATCACACCTTTTTCTGGGAATCATTAGCACCCCAGGCAGGCGGTGCGCCCACCGGCGAACTGGCTGATGCGATCCATGCAGCATTTGGATCCTTTGAGGCATTCAAAGAAAAATTTGCAGCTGCCGGCATGACACGCTTTGGTAGTGGATGGGCCTGGTTATGTGTGGATCAGAAGAAAGAGCTTTGCATCTGCTCTTCTCCCAACCAGGACAATCCGTTGATGGATGTGGCTGAGTGTCCCGGCACTCCCCTGTTAGGTGTGGATGTTTGGGAACACGCTTATTACCTGAAATACCAGAACCGCCGTGCCGATTACCTGGCAGCATTCTGGAACGTAGTTAACTGGAATAAGATTGCTGAGCGCTACGCAGCAGCTAAATAAAGAATCATCTGATTCATGAGAAAGGCCCGTTTTCAACGGGTCTTTTTTTATGGCAACGGATCATATCCACTGCCACCCCAGGGATGACATTTACTCACACGTTTGACTGTTAACCATAGTCCTTTCAGCGGACCATATTTTTTCAGCGCCTCAATACCATACTGGCTGCAGGTGGGTGTAAAGCGGCATTTGGGACCTATAGCCGGACTGATTACATACTGGTAAAACCGTATGAGCAGAATAAAAGGAAAACTTAGTAGCTGCTTAAGTAAGTTCATGCACTGTTTGAGTAAGTTTTTGTAACAACCGGTTCATTTTATCAGCTATAAGCGAATACTCCGGCAGTTCTTTGCCCGTATACACCACAAACAAAGCAAGTCCTTTTTGCTGCTGCTGCAGGGCTTGCTGCAGTTGCTGTTTCTGCAACCGGTAGGCTTCCCGTATCTGCCGCCGGATCCTGTTTCGTTGCACCGCCCGTTTGAAATGACGGGTTCCAACTGCTACTCCAAACTGCAGGCCCTGCTGCTCCACCTGCAGGTAACTGGCGCGGAAGGGAGGCACCTGGATGACGGTTCCTTCCCGGAATAACTGTTCCACCAGCTTGCGGCTTTTAATGCGGTCAGACTTACCCAGTTTATATGATTGCTTTGCATCCAAGAGTGTAAAAATAAAAAAGTCCCGGCGGAAACGCAGGGACTTATATAGTTCGCAAAAATTGCAATTTATTTCTTTGCGCCACGCTCGTCACTCACCGACAGTTTATGACGACCTTTCTTGCGACGGCTGGCCAGTACCTTGCGGCCATTAGCATCCTGCATACGCTTGCGGAAACCATGGGTTGATTTACGGCGGCGTTTTGAAGGTTGGTATGTACGTTTTTGTGCCATTGTAATTCGTTTTTTCCTTTTTAAAAATACCGGGGAGAAGCCGGTTGTTGGTACCATTCAGGGGGAACACCACTTCCCACTGTTTGTGAAAGGACGGCAAAGGTAAGGAAATCCATTCTTTTTTTGTAAGTGAATGGCAAAAAATGTAGGATCGCAGTTTTCAACCCTCAGGAAGCCAGCTCCACATGGACCGATGAAACTTCCTCCCCGTAAAAGAGCCGGGCATGTGCATCGAAGTCAGTGATTGAATCGGTGGTAAAAAAACTGCGTTTTTGGTGTTTCAGCAGGCGGGCGTCCATTTGGGGATGCCGCTGCAGGTAACCGGCCAGGCTCTGTGCCACAATTTCTCCCTGTGAAACCACCTGAACCCCGGCAGGAAGCACCTCTTTTATTTTGGATAGAAGAAGGGGGTAATGCGTACACCCCAGCAGAACGGTGTCAATAGCCGGATCCAGGCTTAACAGCTCCTGTGTATATTCTTTCACAAAATAGTCGGCCCCGGGTCCTGTATGTTCATTGTTTTCAATCAGCGGCACCCACATGGGACAGGCTTGCTGATGCACTTGCACATCGGGGAAAAATTTCTGGATTTCGAGCAGGTACGATTCGGACTGCACAGTTCCTGCCGTGGCCAAAACCCCCACATGGCCGGTAGTGGTATACTGGCCAATCACTTCTGCCGTAGGGCGGATGACTCCCAGCACCCGGTTATCGGGATTCATATACACCAGGTCCTTTTGCTGAATGCTGCGTAATGCTTTTGCAGATGCTGTATTGCAGGCAAGAATCACCAGGGGGCAACCCTGCTCAAAGAACCAGGCGACACACTGCTTTGTGTAGCGGTAAACGGTGTCAAAGCTGCGGGTGCCATACGGAGCCCGGGCATTATCTCCCAGGTATATATAATCGTATTGAGGAAGAGCCGACACCAATTCCTTCAGGATGGTCAGCCCCCCGTAGCCCGAATCAAATACGCCAATGGCACCTTGTTGCATAGCTGCAAAATACAATAAAAAATCCCCCGGTTGAACCGGGGGATGTATCAGGAAGTTATTGTTTTTTAGGAGTAGTGGTGGCCGGGGGCGCATCGGGAATTTTCAGATGCTTTTTCACCAGCGGTAACAAATCATCGCCGGGAGGTGAAACCAGCAGTGATTCTGCATTGAACACGTAGGTGTAACCGTTGGCCTTTGCAACAGCCTGAATCGCTTCACGGGCAATTCGCTGTACCGGCTCAAACAATTGCTGCTCCTGTTGCTGCAGGTACTGTTGTGCTGCAGTTGAGTAGTTCTGGAGTTGCTCGCCCAGGTCCTGGAATTCCTTGAATTTGATATCTTTTTTAGCAGGCGTCCACTTCGCTGAATCCACACGGATCACGCTGTCTTTTTCACGGTATTCCTTAATCATTTCACCATATGACACATTGAGTGAATCCTGCATCTTTTGTAATTTTTCCTGTGCCTTTTTGGTTTCGGGCATGGCCACCAGCAATTCAGTGGTATTGATGTGACCCAGTTTTTGTGCAGTAGCAGTAGCGAAGCTTCCACTAATAACAACTACTGCGAGAAACAATACTTTTTTCATTCTACTATAAGGTTTGTTTTAAAATAAGTGCGTTCCGGATTGATTTTCGTTGCACCGGTTTTGCACCTTAGTTAAAGTTTAACACCCAGGATTTTCAGCACATCGTCGCTTTTATCCAGTTTCGGGTCGGCAAATATAACGGTAATTCCTTCACTTTTATCCAAAATAAAATCATACATGCGCTCCGTTGCGAGCTTTTGAACAGCATTGTAAACCTTGTCCTGTATAGGTTTTACCAATTCCTGTTTTTTACGGAAATAGTCGCCCTCATAGCCGAAACGTTTGCGCTGGAGGTCGCGTACCTGCTTCTCTTTGTTGAAGATTTCATCTTCCCTTTTTTTCAACAACTCCGGCGTTAACATTGCCCGCTCTGCATCGAGCTGGCGGTACATTTTATCCAGTTCGCTCTGCAGCAGATCAATTTCTTTCTGCCAGGCCTCAGCTGTTTCTTCCAGTTTGGCATTGGCGTCTTTATATTCCGGAATTTTTTCCAGTATATAACGGGTATCAATAATAGCGTAGCGCTGTGCCTGGGTTGTCAAGGCGCCCACCAACAGGGTGCAGCATGCCAAAAGGATTGTTTTCATTATTAACTTTTTTGTTGTTACTATGAATCCTGAAACGCTTGTTCAAACAGGCGTACAGTCCGCTCACGGGTTTTATTCCGGTTCAAAGCCCAGCATAAAGGTAAAGCGGCTGACGTCCCGCATCTTAGCGCCCGGGAAATAACGGTCAAATCCTATACCATAATCAAATCCGAGCAGTCCGAACATCGGCAGGAAGAAGCGCATACCCAAACCTGCACTGCGGCGGAGTTTGAACGGATTGTAATCTTTAAAGTCGTACCAGCCATTGGCTGCTTCAAAGAAGGCCAGTCCAAAAATGGTACTGCTGGGATTGGTACTCAGCGGATAGCGCATTTCCAGGCTGTACTTATTGAAGATGGTGAAGAATTGGTTGGCCGATGTCTGGTTAGAGTTATTGATACGGGGATTGCTGTTGTCATAAACAGGGTATCCACGATGGGCAATAATGTCAAATCCAATGATACCAAAGTTGTTCTGCAAACCGGCGTCACCCACCTGGAAGCGCTCAAAGGGCGACAAGGTCAGGTTTTGATTATACCGGCCCAGGAAGCCGAATTTGGCAGCGGCGCGCAGTACAAACTGACGGTTCTTTTCGGCGCCCATAGGTTTGCCGATGGGCACGAACCACTCATAGTTTAAGCGCCATTTATGATATTCCACCAACCGGTAGCGTTCGGCGGGATCGTTGTATTTAGCCGCATCGCGGAACAACGACCAGGGCGGCGTAAACGTGGCTGTCAGCGAGAAGTTGGAACCCGAACGGGGGAACATGGGCTGGTCCACACTGGAACGCATCAATTGAATCCGGAAGTTGAAGTTATTCGACGTACCACTATCCAACTCGGGGAAGATGGGATAGTTCCGCAGTTTATACTGCGTATAACTGAGTGATGTTACCAGACTGAAATAGTCGTCGGGCCATTTCAGCTGACGGCCAAGTGATATGGAAGCGCCGGAAGTACGGAGAAAACGGTCGGCAGCCCGTCCACGGATGGGCAAACCGGTAAAGGGATCAAATGCGTTCGCCAGCTTGGTGCGGAACAAACTGATCGTAAATGAATTGCGCTTTTTACCTCCCAGCCAGGGTTCCGTAAATGAAAAGTTCTGCGAGCTGAAGGACGGACCGTTCGACTGCACACGCAAACTCAACCGCTGACCATCACCTGAAGGCAGGGGTGTCCATGACGATTTCTTGAAAATATTCTTGGTGGAAAAGTTATTGAAGGTAATACCCAGCGTACCGGTTAAGCCAATCAGTCCTCCCCAGCCCGCACTCAGCTCCAGCTGGTCACTTGATTTTTCCTCAAGGCTATAGTTAATATCCACGGTACCGTCATCGGGATTGGGGACAGGGTTGATACCGATTTTTTCCTGGTTAAAATAGTTGAGGGCTGCAAGCTCGCGATTGGAGCGGATGAGATCGCTGCGGCTGAATTTTTCACCCGGCACGGTACGGATTTCACGGCGGATGACATATTCCTTGGTCTTGTCGTTACCTGAAATATTTACAGCGCGTATGGTTGCCTGCGGACCTTCCGCAATACGGATTTCGTAATCAATGGTATCATTATACACCCGTGTTTCAACCGGCTCAATACGGAAGAACAGGTAACCGTCGTCCATATACAAACCACTGATGTCACCCCCCTCCTGGGACAGTTCCTTACCCAGTTTTTTATTGAGCGTTTCGAGGTTGTATATATCACCCTTTCTGATACCCAGTATCTGCGTGAGCAACGAATCGCTGTACTTGGTGTTTCCCCTCCAGGTAATGTCGCCGAAATAATACGGACGACCTTCGTTCATTTTCAGCTCTACAACGAGGTTGCCTTTACGATTGTAATAAATGGAATCTTTTTCAATGGACGCATCCCGGTAGCCGAGTGCGTTATAATAACTCACCAGTTTTTCTTTGTCTTCTTCGTATTTGGTTTGGTTGAACTTGGCCGAAGAGAAAAACTTAAAGCGGGCCCAGGGATCGAGGAAGTCTTTCACCTGGCTGAGGTGCAGGAATCTCCTTTCTGCTATAAACTCCCTGAGAGATACAGTGTCTTTTTTACCAAAATATGGCTGATCCGTAGAAGGATGGAGGGTAATGCGGGCTTTCTCCTTAGTACCCTTCAGCTTTTTCTTCAGTTTCAGATCCGGTACACTTTCATTACCCGATATAAACACCTCTTCAATCTTCACCTTTTTACCCTTTGTAATCAGGAAGGTTAAATCCAGGAAGTTCGGATTGGTTTTGTTTTTTGAATCTTCGACCGAAACGGTAACAGAACGGTATCCTTTTTCGGTGTAGAACTTTTCAATGCGTTCGATACTGGTTCGACGCAGGTTTTCGGTGATTACCTTGTTGGGGGTAAGTCCCATTTTTTCTTTCAGTTCATCCTCTTCGCCTTTGCGCACACCTCTTAAAAAGAAGGAACCAAGACGGGCTCTTTCCTTTACAGCAATTTCGATGTAAATATCTCGGCCGTCCACCCGGGTGATGTAAATGGTGGCATCATCGAAATACTGCTGCCGCCAGATGGAGTTGATGGCTTTACCGAACAGGTCACCCCCGGGCAGAAACACCTTATCTCCAATTGCCAAACCTGTAATTGAAATCAGGAGGGCGGAGTCAAAGGTTACAGATCCGCTGGTGGTGATTCCGGCGATTGTATATTCTTTGGGAGTCTTAGCAGTAAAAATGGCTTCCAGTTCCGGATCCACTGAAACCGGTTTAACTGTATCGGCAACCTGTGCGTCCACTAAAAAAGGAAGCAACAACCCCCACAATAAAAAAAGAGAAATAAGATTAATAAAACGCATTCAGTGTGCCGGTTGATTCGTTGGTTTAGAAATGGATACCTGCCTTTTTTTGCCGGGCCGGGGAGCAAAATAAACGCTTTTGCTGAAACTCTTTGTTAAAATAAAAAGCGGATTCATAATCAGGCGGGCATGGTGGTTTGTTCGGTCTGGATTTGTTCGCCGGTTTTGCCAAATCGACGCTCCCTTTTTTGAAAATCGAGCAGCGCTTCATACAGGTTTTCCTTCCGGAAATCGGGCCAGCGCACATTCGTGAAATACAGCTCGGCATAAGCGAGCTGGTACAACAGGAAATTGCTGATGCGGTATTCGCCGCTTGTACGGATCATTAATTCAGGATCAGGGAACTCACGGGTGGTAAGGTAATCCTTGATAGTATCCTGGTCAATTTCAAAAGGCTCCAGTTTACCCGATTTCACATCGGCAGCTATGCTTTTGATTGCATTAACAATTTCCCAGCGGCTGCTGTAGCTCAGTGCCATGATAAGGTTCAGGCCGGTATTATCATTTAGTTCCTGCAGGCTTTCATTGAGTTGTTTCCGGGCATATTCCGGCAGCATATTGATATCGCCGATCACATGCAGGCGTATGTTGTTCTTTTTGAGCGTGGCTGTTTCTTTGCGGATGGTATCCACCAGCAACTCCATCAGGCCGGTAACCTCTTCAATGGGGCGGTCCCAGTTTTCAGTACTGAAGGCATACAGGGTCAGGTATTTCACACCGATTTCTGCACATCCCTCCACAATACTCCGCACACTTTCCACCCCCTGGAAATGGCCGTACAGGCGATCCTGTCCATGTTCCTTGGCCCAACGGCCATTCCCATCCATAATGATGGCAATGTGTTGCGGCAGCCGGCTCAGATCCAATTGTTCACGCAAGGTTGACATAACCTGAAATTGAGGGTGCAAAGGTAAGAAAATTAAGGCTGCCTGACTAAAAAGACAGGTATTGCCAAAACTTAAGAGCCGGTAATAATTTACCGGCTCTTTAAAAAATAACTATGTCGCTGGACTCTTTACGGAGCTTCTACTTTATAAGTGCCGGTAAAGAAATCGATTGAAAACTTATAGTTACCTGTGGCGGTGGGGGCTGGAAAATTTTCACCTTCTGGCTTAATGGCCCCACCGGTTCTGGCTGCAGGAAGATTTTTGTCATTTACTCCGTACTTGCGACCCCAATCACCATTTGTTGGCAAGATCAGGTATTCACCGCCTGAAGTAAGATTGATCGTTATATCCCACTGCACAGCGTTCCTTCTGGTCAATTGCTGAGCCGGAACTGGTACAGGATTATTCCAACCGCCGGGGGTTGCATTACCCACAATGAAGAGTTCAGAAGGTAGCCCGTGCTGTTGGTTAAATGGTTCAACACGGTACTTGCCCTGTTGGAAATCTACAGTTACCTTATACAGTCCAGTTGCAGCAGGCGCTACAAAATTGTCACCACCGGAGGTATAGAATGAAAAATCACCTCCTACATCCGCGCCAGGCAGGGACTTATTGGCAATGGCAAACTTTGTATCCCAACTTCCATTAACCGGCAAGAGCAGATATTCATTAGCTCCGCTAAACTGGAAGATACCTCCCCAGGTAGTTTCATTAATTCTGGCTAATTCCTGTGCAGGAAGAGGAACAGGGTTGTTCCAGCCTCCTGGGGTGGCACCACCAACAATAAACAGACGACCGGTGGTCGGCAACGCTACTTTGGGGGGAATCTTGTAAGGAGTCATGCGGATTTTCAAGGTGTTCGACCTCTTCTGTTCGTTGTTATTTCCGTAAGAAGAAGTTACCCGGATATCCACATCATACGCTGTATTGAACTGAAAACCGTAGCTGAGCAACATTGCGTTGATATCCTTTGCAACAAAGGAATAGGTACGGCGACCAATCAATTCAATCTTTTGGGCTTTGGAAAAATTACGTCCTGTTGAATCGAGCTCAATCACGTACTTATAGAGCGAAGTATCCTGGGAGTGCTTCGGATCCGTCCAGTTCAATGTCAATACAACTTTCAACGAATCTGCCGGAGGGGGTGCCACGGTTGAAGCTGAAGCACTCAGCACCGGATCTACCCCGTTAGCATAAATCGTAAGCGGATCGGCCTTTTCGCAGGCAGAAAAAACGAAGACACCTGCTAAAAGCGCTAATGATATTTTATTAAAGAGTTTCATATCAAGTAATTTTTAAGTTATTGCTTTACAACA
>Ga0315902_10009478_pt1 | contig 13023 bp, 11 predicted proteins | sample LakEriMetagenome_9_FD_203523 | JGI IMG/M metagenome (GOLD analysis project Ga0315902, IMG submission 203523) | Freshwater fungal communities from buoy surface, Lake Erie, Ohio, United States - Buoy 12 MA117 | ecosystem: Environmental > Aquatic > Freshwater > Lake > Lake biofilm | place: USA... | reverse complement strand
CGCATTGTCACTTGATGTCAGCACCATTTCGGCTTGCTGGTTAATCCATGATTCGAGCGCGTACAGCGGTTTGTAGATCGGAGAACTTGTGCTGGCCAAGAACTTATGGTCGATCATCTCGGCCGTCATACTCCCCTGAAAATCAAACACCAGCGGTTTGTTAATAATCCGCTTCAGTACAGCCCCAATCAGCCCCCCCTCATGCAAGTGTGCATGAATGATATCGGGCTTGTAACGCAGTGCAGTGCGCAAACTACGCCACGATAACGCCACATCAAGATACAACTTGTGGCGTGACGAGCCCACAAGGGTACGCTTGATCCACGGCACATCCCACGAACGTACCGTCTGGAGGCCTGTCACCTCATCACCATTGTGATAGGTTGCAATCAACACCTCGTGCCCACGCACTTGGAGCTCGTGGGCCTCTTGGGCAATGCGAATGTGGCAACCGTAATCCGAAAAGAAGCTGGTTGGGGCAATCATTAATACCCGATAGCGACGATCCGTCATTTCACCGTCCCACTATAGGCCATGTCGAGCACCTCGGCGATATGCAACACGCGCATCTGCGATCCACGTTGTTGGAGCCCACCAGCGAGTTGCAAGTGACATCCTGGATTGGCGGTAACGACGACTTGGGCTTGGGTCCGCTCGGCATTGTCTAGTTTGCGATTGCCGAGTTGTGCTGCCATCTCGGGCTGGGTCACGTTGTAGATGCCTGCCGATCCACAGCACAACGACGACTCTGCCATCTCGATGAGCTTCAAGCCGGGGATTTGCTTGAGTAACGCCCGTGGCTGTGCGGTAATTCGCTGTGCATGTGCCAAGTGACACGGCTCTTGGTAGGTAACTGTCATGTTGACTGGTTTGAGGTTCGTTGTGTTGAGCGTCAGCCCGGCCAAATATTCACTGATATCTTTGACGTTGGCGCTAAATGCTTTAGCTTGATTGACCCAGGCAGCATCGTCGTGCAACAGGTGCCCATATTCTTTGAGGGTTGAGCCACACCCGGCAGCATTGACAATCACGGCGTCGTACCCGGTACCAAAGGCGACGATGTTTTGTTTGGCGAGCGCACGTGCCCCGTCAAGCTCTCCACCGTGAGCATGGAGTGCGCCACAACATCCTTGGGCGCTAGGGACTGTGACCGTAACACCATTTTGTTGTAACACGCGAATGGTGGCGTCATGTACGTGACTAAAAGCGGTCGACATAATACAACCACTCAACAAGGCCACGCGGGCCTTCTCGGTGCCGATGGCGGGGTAGACCTGGCCGTGTGGCGTGGTGAATTGATTGTTGATTGATGGCAAAATCGCCTCGGCATCGGCCAATCCGAGCGCCTTGATAATGCCCAACTTGCGCGCAAGCCACTGTAATCCACTCTTTTGGTAGAGCCAGAGTGCGCGCGAGAATCCGCGAAACAGGCGCATGTCGTTGAACAACTTGCCGAACACCAACGACCGCACCACCTTGACACTGACCGGATATGGTGGCAAGGTACCTTGCTCTTTGGCAACATGGATCTGCGTGCGCGAGGACTCGAGAATTTGACCGTACTGCACACCGCTCGGGCAGACTGCTTCGCAGGCGCGGCAATTAAGACAGGCACTCATCTGCTCTTGGAATGTGTCGCTCTCCATGCCCAACCGTCCGTCGGCCACGGCTTTCATCAAATAAATGCGCCCTCGCGGCGAAAATTGCTCAAGCCCCGTCTCGCGATAGGTCGGACACGACGATAAACACAACCCACAATGGACACACGTATTAATAACTGCATCATCGGGTGTATCACTACCCGTAAATGGCACAAGCTTGATAGTGGTCATAATCCGACCTCTACTGGTACGAAATGATTTGTCACAGTATAGCAGATAGCACCGACGTGGTGTGCAACTGCGAGAACGGCATTGTCCACATCGTACATGCGTCACGCTATCACACTGGTAAAGCCGCAAGAGAGTGTGGCTCGAGGGGGACTGCGGGGAGCGTGTGACAAAAGGTAGACTGACACTATGCCTTTAAGGATGATAAAATCCCGTGTTTGCAGTCAGACTGTTTTCTTGGTACAATACACAAAGTTTTACTGAATGCAGTAGAGGATGCATCATGGCCAGCAAAAAGGGCAACCGCATTATCATCAAGCTCCGTAGCACTGAGAGCGCACATACCTACACCACGATGAAGAATCGCAAGAACGATACTGGTCGTCTTGAATTGCGCCGCTACGACCCAACCCTGCGCAAGCATGTGTTGTACCGCGAGACCAAGTAACGTCAATCGGGACACACTAGAGGAGCGGAACGTGTACGTACGCGTTCCGCTCTTTTTTTGATTATGCGTAGATTTATCCGACAACTTATCGCTGCACTCATCATCGGTATCCTCGCCGGTAGTGCGAGTGCAATTTTTTTGGTGTCCCTCTCGGCGGTAAGCTCTCTTTCTGCCATCTACAGCTGGCTCCTCTATGTGTTGCCCGTGGCCGGCATGGCGATTGTCTGGCTCTACCAGCGTGTTGGTCAATCGGTTGCAACTGGCAACAACCTCATCTTCGACGCCATTCATCAACCACACACCACTTCTGTGCCCCTCCGTATGCTCCCGTTGATTCTCAGCACGACCCTGCTGACGCACCTGTTTGGCGGTTCGGCTGGCCGTGAGGGCACTGCTGTCCAAATGGGAGGGAGCATTGCCGGCACGCTTGCACGCTGGCTCTGTCTTGATCCGCGCGATACGAGCGTATTGTTGCTGATGGGCATCAGCGCAGGATTTGGGAGCGTGTTTGGCACGCCGGTGGCAGGGGCTATTTTTGCGCTTGAGGTACTGGTACGGGGCCAAATCCGTTATGGATCGCTGGTCATGGTGTTACTTGCTGCCTTGGTCGGCGACCAAACAGTGCAACTGCTCGGGGTACCACATGTCCACTATCAGGTAGCGAGCATTCCGTCATTAACTCCGTGGCTGATTGGGCAACTCGTCATCGCTGGGCTCATCTTTGCGGCCGTGAGTTTGGTCTTTGTGATGCTGTTGCATATGTTTGATACGTTCGGCAAAAAATACATCGCGCAGCCACTCATTCGGGTGTTCACGGGTGGTGTAATCGTCGTAGGCGTGACCTTACTCTTCGACACACGTGCCTACAATGGATTGAGCTTGCCACTGCTGGCTGACGCCTTTGCCGGTGGCGTGCCAACTTGGGCATTTGCCGCCAAACTGGTGTTGACGGTGTTGACGCTTGGCTTTGGCTTCAAAGGGGGCGAGGTAACGCCACTCTTTGTGATAGGGGCCACCCTTGGAGCGAGTGTGGGGCCATTGATGGGCATCGAGCCGACATTTATGGCGGCGCTCGGTTTTGTAGCGGTGTTTGCAGCCGCCACCAATACACCCATTGCCTGCATCATGATGGGGGTTGAGGTGTTTGGTGGTGCCTTGATTGTGCCGCTCACGATTGTGACAGTGGTGGCCTACGTCAGTTCGGGGCCGCTCGGTATCTATGGGGCACAGCGTATGGGCGATCGCCGGCAACGGCGTCTTCACGAGGTACGTACGGTTCGGTTGTATCAAGTGCGCCGGTGGTTGCGGCGCTGGCGCACACAATAATCCCCCCGAGCGCGATGCGTCCGAGGGGGATTTGGTTGTGGGTATGCGTTATTTGGTGAACTGGGCGACGACCAAAAACGCACCATCGCCTGCAACATTCTCGACGACGCCAATCACAAATCGCTCATTGTCTTTTTGCCAACCAAAATAGCTTAATGTGTCACCCTCGATGACGACCTCCGGATCCTCACGCCAGCCACTGCCGATTAACATATCGGTGTAATGCTGTTTGACGGTCAGGTAGGTGGTATTGTCGGGGATGCGGTAGAGCGTTGCACTTGACTGCGCTTGCTCGCTGACATAACGCTTGGTACCATCAAAAATCTCCGATGCCAAGGCGGCGTCGGTTGGTTGAGCAGGGCTTGTCCCAGGAAAGAGTGGGATGTCGCTGAGATTGCTCGCACCGCCACCACACGCAACCAGCGCCACAGCGCTTATCACACTCAACAAAAACACACGACGGTTCATTGCAAATCCTCTCAATGAGATGCTAATGATATATCGTGTGAATGTGTCAATTGGATGTATTGCCCGCAGTCTGCACGACTGCGGGCACGGTGTGTATGGGCTATTTTGGGGTTACTTTTGGGCGTCAGCCGCAAAGGTGGCAATGCGCCAGCCAGCCTCAGTCGACTTGAGGGTGACGATGATTTTTTGTGCGCCGCCGGCATAGTCAAGCTGTACGTTGACCTGCATTGTCTTGTCGTCGTTGTACGGTGCCGCATTGGTAATCGTGGCATTGGTGTAGGTTGGATCGATACCGGCTACGGCACGTACCGTATTGCCGTTGTTCAACAATTCGGTCAAACTTGCGTCGAAGTACTGCGCTGCGGCTGCGCCGTCGTTCTCGCCTTGATAGGCGGCCAAGAACGAGGTGGTTACTGCGCTTGCATCGCTAATTGCTACTGCAGCTGGATCAGGAGTCACTGCGGTGGCTTCAACAGCTGGTTCACCTTCAGTGGTCGCGTCGCCTTCGGCCGTGACTTCGCCATCGACGACGATCTCGTCGGAAGGAGTCTCGCCATTGACGCTGATTTCGGCCGTGGCTACAGGCGTCTCTTCACTTGCACCGCTCGCGCATGAGGCCAAAAATAAGGCAAATACCAGTACCATCAACAATTTGTGGAACATGACAATCTCTCCTTTTACAGTTTCCATAATATTATACTACGCTAAATTCAACCGCACGTTGGGCATGAATGCGTGTCGTATCAAACACTGGCACATTGGTGTCAGCAGCTCCCACCAACAAGGTAATCTCGGTACATCCCAAAATAATTCCCTCTGCTCCTTGGGCCACCAAATCGGCCATGATTGCTTGGTAGCGTTGGCGTGAAGCATCGCTGATGACACCCAAACATAACTCGTCATAGATGATGCGATTGACATCGGCGCGATCGGGTGTTGAGGGGACAATCACTTCTAGCCCAAACTGCTCAATCAAGCGCCCCTTATAAAAATCCTGCTCCATGGTGTATTTGGTGCCGAGCAATCCGATGCGTTTGATGCTATGCGCTACGATTTTTTGGGCAGTGGCATCAGCAATATGGATGAACGGCACAGGGAGATTGTGCGTAATCATGGGGGCAACTTTGTGCATGGTATTGGTACAGAGCACGATACACTCGGCCCCGGCACGTACCAGACGTTGGGCAATCTCGGCCAACAGCGTACCGGCTTTGTCCCACTCACCGGCATGTTGATAGGCCTCGATTTGGGCAAAATCAACGCTGGCCAAGATAATCTGGGCTGAGTGCAACCCACCAAGGCGTTGTTTGACCTCTTCGTTGATGAGACGATAATACTCGGCCGATGACTCCCAACTCATGCCGCCAATCAAGCCAATCCAGCGCATTGATGTGTTCTCCCGTCATATCTTGATTTTCCTGCATCATACCACCGTTATAATGAGGATGTCGACCAACTTATTACCAAAGAGGTATACGATGACCAAGATACGCTGGGGTATTATCAGTACGGCCAACATTGGTGTGGCCAAAGTGATTCCGGCGATGCAAAAGGGCGTCCATGGCGAGATTGTGGCGATTGCATCGCGTGATTTGGCCAAAGCCCAAGGAGCTGCCAGCAAGTTAGGCATTCCGAAGGTGTACGGTAGCTATGAGGAGTTGCTTGCAGATCCCGAGATTGATGCAATTTATAATCCGTTGCCCAATCACTTGCATGTACCGGTGACTATTCAAGCGCTCGAGGCGGGCAAGCATGTGCTATGTGAAAAGCCGATTGCGCTTGATGCCAAAGAAGCCCAACAGCTCGTCGACGCCGCACAGCGATTCCCCACACTCAAACTGATGGAGGCGTTCATGTATCGCCACCACCCCCAATGGCAACGCGCCAAGGCAATTGTGGCTGCGGGTGGGATTGGCCAGTTGCGCACGATTAACAGTGTCTTTTCGTATTACCTGACCGATCCGAACAATGTGCGCAATCAAGCTGACATCGGTGGCGGCGGGTTGATGGATATCGGTTGTTACAACATCTCACTCTCGCGCTTTATTTTTGGCAGCGAGCCAACCAAAGTCTGCGGTTTGATGGAGTATGACCCCACCCTCAAGACAGATCGGTTGGCCTCGGGGATGATGCAGTTTGCCGGTGGTACTGCGACATTTACTTGCTCGACCCAATTAGCACCATATCAGCGCGTGCATATCTTTGGGACTGAGGGCCGGATTGAGATTGAGATTCCGTTTAATGCACCACCCGACCGAGCATGCAAGATGTGGCACACGGTTGCTGGGAAGACGGAGGAGATCGTCTTCCCGGTGTGTGACCAATACACCATTCAAGGCGATTTGTTCAGCTTGGCCGTCATCAACGATGCGCCAGTGCCGACGCCGATGAGCGATGCGGTGGCCAATATGCGCGTGATTGATGCGATTGTAGCCAGCAACGCAAATCAGGCATGGGTCACTCCATAATGCGGATACGGTGCATCTCGGCACAGTCACAACCGGCTGAGATGCACCAAATTCGATTTGCACAAGGCATAGTGATTGTGCTATAATCCACAGCGTTGTGGTGCTCGTAGCTCAACGGCAGAGCGCTGGTTTGTGGCACCAGAGGTTGCGGGTTCGAAACCCGTCGAGCACCCCACTCTAACCCCCGAGAGATTCGTCTCTCGGGGGTGACTGTTTTGATTACTTGACGATAATACGGACGATTTTGCTATTGATCTTGCCGTTAGCATCCTTGGCAACAAGTGAAATATCGTATGTCCCAGCTGGCAACATCGTTTGGGATTGTGTACTATTGCCAATGAAAAGCGAGGTGGTTGTACCTACTTTTTTGGCAAACCAAAAGACGTTGTTCTCGGATAATCCATCGGTTGAGATGGAACGTGCGTCACCGCTTAGCGGGATGAACTGTTTGGATGAGTATGTGGTGGCATTGACCGGTTGTGCGATTGCAACAAGTGGTGCACCACCGGACACCGTGATGACCGCTGAATCGATGCGTGTGACGTTGAATCCGTCATTGGCAATCAGACGCAGTTTCGCTGCTTTACCCATCGGGACGGTATTCGGATCAAAGATATATGAATTGGTGCGCAAATTCATTGCTACGGGGTACCACTTGTTCCCATCAGGAGTATAAAAGAGGTCATAGCGCCAGCCCGAGCTGTCTGTACTGTCGACATCGGTGGCAGTCCACGTGACGGTCGTCTTCCTGGTGATAGCTTGACCTCTGGTGAGATTGCTAAAGGTAGCGACGATGTTATTAGCACTCTTTGAGCGACTCTCTAATAACGTTGTTCCGTTGTAGAGCTCGATTTTGGCGGCACCAGTCGTATTGGGAATGGTGAATCCGAAGGCCTTAACGGTGGGAGTGATCCCTTCGTGCGCGGTAAAGTCAGGGGTGAATCCATATGACTTTAACTCGACGCCGAGGTTGTCAAGCACCTTGATTGAATGCGTTCCGGTCATTACGTCAGTGATTGTTGGCGAAAATGTCTCGGGCTCGAATGCAACGTTGCGTAACGCACCACTACCGTCTATGTTGATTACCCCACTCACCCAAAACGCAGGAGTTTTACTTGCTGCCCGCGCCATTTCGTCGCTCCGCGAGGTACCTGGTGCGTAGAGCGCATATTGATTGGTGTAACGGTATGGCGATACCCATTTGGTGGGGAGTGCCCCTGATTGACAGTACGTCATGTAGTCGGGCCATGTGCCGTTGTTGGGAATTACTGTGCGGCGCGCTGCTGTGGCATTTGTCCATGGTAATCGTGTATCGAATCCAACTTCGTTGATGTAGCGATTAGCATACGGCCAGGCGGAGTCGCCAGCTTCTGATCCACATCCTTGAATGTGTCGACCAAATGATTCGGATCCGGATTCATTACGGTCAAGATTGTGATTAAACTCGTGAGCTAGCGTGCCTTCACGCGATGTGCCGATATAGCCGGCTGCAACGCGACCTTCACCGTCACCCCAGATAGGATTGGAGAGACCGCCATATTCTGTTTCACCGATACCATTCGTAAATATGTATACCATTTCGGGCAATTTAAATGGTTCCGCACCTGTAAACAAATACGTGAAGAGCCAGGCTAATCCAATTGAGTGATAATAGTCAACACCCAATGTGATTGCCGTATCAAGATTCGCTGGTCCAACATCCAAATCGCTCCAAGGTCGTCGTACGAAGTTGACGTCTGGTACGGGATAGATGGTTTCAAGATAGCTTTCGTTACTCGAAATCAATGTATCTGTGGCCACATTGGGCGTAGCCGCACTACCCTCATTGAGTGGTGTAACCCAATAAGTTGGTGTGTCACGTGTATTAAAACGCACATTTGTTGATGTGGTCGAAGAGATAGATCCGGCTATTTTTGAAATGCTCGCTTCGAGTGTGATAGCTCCTGCAGAAGTCCACGCCTCAGGCAACAAAAAATTGGCAGTATCTTCAAGATTATGCCGATTTGGAGCGTTTTTAGCTGTATGCATCAGCACAAGTGGTGAACCAGCGAGGGTTAAGCCACGACGCTTGGCAGTCAAGTAGACAACCGAAGGAGTAGTCGTTACTGTCGTCTTTACCGTAACACGGGCCACTGTATCTTTGAGGGCAACGAGCGGGATTTGGTTATCAACTGTTTGAATTGCTTGTGTGACTTCAATTGGATTTGTCGGGAATGACAACGTACCTGCTCCAAGACCCGGCAATCGTACGTCTGCAAGGTTGGCAATGGTATATTCACGTGGATTATTCATCGCAGTAGGAATAGTGACTTTGAACTTGGGTGTGACTGATGATACCTCGATGCCAAATCGTGGTGCTGATACCGCACCCGCGCTTGTCATTGCACCGATTTCGACTAAATCAAAGCCGAACTCATAACTTCGATGAGGCTTGCAGGATGTTGAGTAATCTCTGATGTTGACGGTGCGTGATGCATCGCCAACAAAACAGTTGAACGCACTACTTCCACTTGATTTGATAACCGTACTTCTATCACATGCACTCAACGCAGTAGCGGAGGTGAATGTTTGTTTACACATTGGGCCGTTTGTTTTAAGAGTAAACTTTAGGTCAACGTTCGGAGTGATGCTGCCATTTTTGTCGACATCAAAGATGATACTGGCTGCTTCTGCATCACCTACTTGACCATTCGTATCACCCGTCACGTTTATTAACATGTACATGCGGAACATATCACGAATGACTTTGATTTTGCCTTGCGCAAATACCAATTCACCACCAGTTGGCCACTCGTTACTACTGATGTTTCCGTCAATAAATGGTGTGTTTGCTGCACCTGCAGATATAGTCACTCGAGTAGTTTGTGCCAGTGCACTCTGTGCCATACTGCTGATTATGATGACAAAAACAAACAACAATCTCCAGAGACGTGCAGACGAGTACCTCATGTCACTCTCCTTGTGTGCAAATTGTTAGTGCGTTTATACATTACAGTGCGAGTATAGCACTCTCGCAAATCATGTCAATGATTTTTTATTTTTTACGGATAAAAATACGAAGTACAATGCGCTAGGAAAATCATTACAGGATGGTTATGCTGTCTGTATATTTTGCATGAATACGCAGGAGTTATGTATGTAGTTATTGATCCACAGGTCTTGCAGTAGCTCGATGCACTACGGACACCCGTATGGGATTGGATTACACCCGTTGACGTGCCGATGTTGATGCTTTCGTGTGAGCCAAATCGCAGTGGTGTAGTTCAAAAAGCATTTGTTGACGAGCTTTGTGCATATATGCCTGACATGGCGATCGTGATTATTCCCAATGCTGTGCACGAGATTCATCACGACCAACCAGAAGCATGTATGCAGGTAGTGCTGGATTTTATAAAGAGCGAGCAGATACGGTATAACTTCGATTACACTACAGAGAAGCCGTTTTTGTGTAAGGAATCTCAAACATGCAACTCACGTCCCTACGCGTGACCCTCTCAACTGGTGTAACGCTCAACGTCTATCAAGTGGGCGCTGGCCCCGATGTGCTCTTGCTCCACGGTATCACTGGGTGTGGCACCTACTGGAGTGTCCAAATCGCCCAACTCGTGGCCGCCGGCTACCGCGTGACCGCGCCTGATGGCCGTGGTCATGGCGAATCAGACCGTGCCAGCGATTACTCAACCGAGTCGATTGCTGCTGACGCTGCTGCCCTCATCCAACATCTTGGTCTTAATAAGCCAATTGTGATTGGTCACTCCATGGGTGGCGCCCAGAGTCTGATGCTTGCCTGTCAGCATCCAGAGTTGGTCGGTAAGGTGGTCCTTGAGGATCCTGCCATTTGGCCGATTAATGGTGATGAGGCATACGTCAAAGAGCGTCGTGACCCGTGGGAGATGGGTTTGCGCCAGTGGTTGACCATGAGCCACACCGATTTGGTGGCGTTTAAGCGCAGCGAAGCTCCGCATTGGAGCGACGAGGCGCTCGAGAGTTGGGCCTACGCCAAACTCCACAACGACCCACTCGTGTTGCAGTGGCTGAATGCATTACTGGTACCGGTATGGGCCTGGCTCAAACCGGTTAATGTGCCGATTCATATCCTTTATTGCGCACCCGACAAGGGTGGTGTAGTCCAAAAGGAGTTTGTTGATGCACTCATTACAAAGATGCCGAAGCTGAGTGGCGAGGTTATCCCCAACGCTGGTCATGAAATCCACCATGATCAGCCTGAGGCGTTCATGCAGGCCACATTGGCATATATCAAATAAATGGCGATTGCTCGGTTTGACAGAGACGCATGGCCATGCGTCTCTGTCAAACCCGACCGCATATTGGGGCGTCCATGACAGGGTTCTTTGCCGTAGATATTACTGATCACCAGCGTGATAATGCCGGTGTTATCAAATCCTATCAACTCGGGCAAGGTCCGAATCTACTCTTGCTCCACGATGTTGCTGGCTCAGCACGTTATTGGGGCCAAACACTGACGGAACATGCGCTTGACATGTACCATGTCACCGTCATTGATCAACGCGGTCACGGGAATGCGTCTCATTTTGGTGCGTATGATATGGTCGCATTTGTTGATGATGCATGTGCGGTGGTGGCAGAACTCGGGTTGACGAAGATGATTATCATCGGACATGGCCTCGGTGCGCTTCAAGCATGTGCTGTAGCACAACGGTCTCCCGAGGTTGTGCGTGCACTTATTTTAGTTGACCCTCCTTTGTATGAAACAGCGCCAAATATCACCGAATTACGTACACAATGGCTCCATCGCCTAATGGAACTTCAGCAGTTGAGCGACGAAGAACGAATCAGTCGCATTGTGCGTACTGCTCCCGATTGGACACCGGTTGCGGCGCATGCGTGGTCAGATGCACGTGCCGTGTGTGATACCCATGCACTAGTGTGGCTTGATGCATATACCACAGCGATCAAGGAAACGGTGAGTGCTATTCACCATCCGACAATGGTCATGTATGGCGATGCGGCACGCGGTGCGCACATGACACCTGCAGTGGCTCAGTTCGTCCAGTCAGCGTCTGCACACGTGACCTGTGTGCACATAAATGAAACCGGCCATGATCTGTATCATGACCGGCCCAAGGCATACATGAAGGCTGTGCATAATTTTTTGCGGACCATCGCCAGGTAGAGACGCAGCATGCGGCGTCTCTACCTGGCGTTTGATTGTTATACCAACCCTGCCAAGGCATGCATGTCGTCACGCAAATGGCCGTACATGCGACGATATATTGCATACACCTGATTGTATTTGGCAACTGCGTCGGCGTGTGGCTGGGTTGTGGCAACCACACGCACACAGCGATTCACTGCGTCATTTACATCGGCAAAGTGCCCCGTACCCACGCCAGCCAACAAGGCGGCGCCATAGGCTGGTCCCTCTTCGGCGGCGAGTATCGAGACCGGTGCATTGAAGATGTCGGCCTGCATCTGGCGCCACAAGGCACTTTTGCCGCCGCCACCAGTGGCACGTACATCGCTCGTCGGTACGCCGAGTTGCCGCATAATCTCGATGCCGTCGCGAAGTGAGAATGTGACACCCTCCATCACGGCTCGTGCCATATGCCCAATCCCGTGGCGGGTGGTCAATCCGACAAATGCGCCGCGGGCGAGCGGATCGAGATGCGGCGTACGCTCCCCCGACAGATACGGCAAAAAGATCAATCCCTCAGCGCCGGCTGGTACCTCGGCAGCTGCTTTGGTCAAGTCATCGTATGACAACGCTGTCGCCCCTGTTTGACGCAAGGTGTTACGCAACCAACCAAATGCGCCACCGGCCGATAAGGTGACGGCCATCATGTGCCACGCACCCGGTACGCTATGACAGAACGTGTGTAGTCGCCCGTGTGGGTCAAGTGCAATCGTGTCGCTATGCGCAAACACCACGCCGCTGGTGCCGATACTGCTACTGACTGCGCCGGCCTTGACAATGCCGGTACCAATCGCGGCCGCCGAGTTATCGCCGCCGCCGGCGATGATCGGTAAGCCGGCCTTGAGACCGAGTGCCGCGGCCACATCGGCCTTGAGGTGACCAGTGACTGCTGGTCCCTCGTAGAGCGTGGGCAACCACTCGCGGTTGATACCGAGCTTCTGCAGGATTTCAGCCGAGTAATCGCGTTTACGCAGGTCAACCAACAATGTCCCTGCGCCATCGGCCACGTCGGCGGCGGCTACGCCACTCATCAACAGGCGGATGTAGTCTTTGGGTAGGAGTACATGCGCCAAACGCGCAAAGTTTGCTGGCTCGTGGTTGCGCAACCAGACGATTTTGGGCGCTTGGAATCCGGTCAAGGCCGGATTCCCAGCAATCTCAATCAAGCGGGTGGCCCCGACACGCTCGGTGATTTCGGCACATTCAGCAGCGGTACGCTGGTCGTTCCACAACAATGCTGGGCGAATCACCTGCTGTTGCGCATCCAAAAAGACCGATCCGTGCATTTGTCCGGTTAGCCCGATACCT